>Ga0247727_10001396_pt1 | contig 57496 bp, 47 predicted proteins | sample WisWelCaveWW1625_FD_202498 | JGI IMG/M metagenome (GOLD analysis project Ga0247727, IMG submission 202498) | Biofilm microbial communities from Wishing Well Cave, Virginia, United States - WW16-25 | ecosystem: Environmental > Aquatic > Deep subsurface > Groundwater > Cave microbial mat | place... | reverse complement strand
AATCCGTCAGGATCGGAAGAATTACTGACTGCCGCATGCTGAGCCAGCCCTCGCTCGATCTCATATTTCGCCATTAAACGCGGGACATTCTCCAATACCTTCTCTAAAAATCCGTCAGGATCGGAAGAATTACTGACTGCCGCACGCTGAGCCAGCCATCGCTCGATCTCATATTTCGCCATTAAACGCGGGACATTTCCTAATACCTTCTCTAAAAATACGTCAGGATCGGAAGAATTACTGACTGCCGCATATTGAGCCAGCCCTCGTTCAATTTCAAACCGTTCCATTAAATCTCCAATATACTCATACGGAATCATTCCTCCTAAAAGCTTCTCCTGCGTCTTCTCGGGAATCTTTGCCTCATCGTAATGAGTCAAAAACTCGATTAGTTTCTGCACAAATAGCGACACGTCAAAATCCCGGACCTGTCCCTCCAGCACCTCAAATGTATGAATCCCGGGAAGAAAACCATCTCTTTCAAGTCTTTGCATACTTCCCTCTTTCATCCGGATCAAGCTGTTAACAAATATTTCAACCGTTCGTTCGCGGTTCTGCGAAAGAAGACGGGGAGCAGTGGAAAGATTTGCCTGCCCAAGCTTTTTATGAAACTGCTCCTGAAGCCATGCCCTATATTCCTGTTTCTCTTTTGTCAATCGCCCTCCTATTTTCCCAAGACCAAGCTCTCTAAGTTTTTTATTTTCGGCAAGAATTTCGGGAGAAAGCCTCCTTCTTCCCGATTCCTCCTTTATCGCCTCACTCCGCACCTCCGCGCGGGATGCTTGAATCACGGCGCGTTGGGGAGAAGCTTTAAGGGATCTAGGCGGTTGAATCTGATTTTGTTTATTGAGATGAATTGAAAGGCCTTCCGAATTCTCGCGGAAAATGACTTGGTAAGCGCCAGGCTTCCCTTTTTCTTCAGGTAATTTTAAAAGGTAAGTATCCTCTTTCGATTCAGAGCGTACCGGCCTAAATTGGATTCTATTATCTTTGGCATAAAGGCTTTGTTCGTCAAAATATTGTAACGCTTTTCGAAGTTTCGAGCGGTTTTTCACGGCTCCTTTCAAGACTTCAAGAAAAATATTCATCTTAGATTCTGTGCTTCTTCTAAGATTCATTCCCTGATTGGTCCTGACCTCAGAGCGCTGCATGTGAAGCACAGCTTCCAGATTGGCGAGATCAAAGATCGTCGGACGGTTTTGCAGCATTGCTCCAACATAATTAGCCTCTTCGATTCGTTCATTCAGCCGCGGCGTAAGCACGCCGTAATTCACCTGTTCTTCCCGGAACATCTCCATGAGCCCTTCGGTATGGAACCCTCCTGTAACAAGAATGGCTTTGTTTTCTTTTCGTTTAAACATTTCCTGCTTCATGGTGTAGTAAAAGACGGATTCGCGCTGTCGGGCGAGTTCATAAAAACGGAAGGCGGTGGAGAAAATGCTTAGAACACCTGATAAAACTCGTGTGTCATTCCCGCGAAAGCGGGAATCCAGTTGATGGATCCCCCGATCAAGTCGGGGGATGACAGTTTTTATTAGATTCTTATCCGTAAATCCTTCCACCCGTTTTCGCATAGCTTTTGGCTGAATCCAATCCTTACGGTACGAAACCCTGCCCCACTCTTTGCGGGTTAACTCAAGATGAAAAAGTTTCTTCAGAAGCTCCGCATCCCGGAATAATTCGAGAAGGTTTTTCTCATTTTCCGTCTGTGTCAATTCATTCAGGATTTTTTCAAAAAGCCTTCCAATTTCTTCAAAAAGCGCCTTGGATTCAAGTTCACTTTGAAGAATAAGGTATCCCGCATAAAGGCTGAAAGCCGGATATTCATGAAAGTAAAATCCTTTGGGCCCGGCTTCTTCGACGAGCCTTTCAAGGAGATATCGAGGCAGATTTTCCTGGTCCTCACCTCCCGGCCGCATCCGGTTCATCCCGATCCTTTTGTCTTCAAGTTTCTCAATCCCCTGAATTAATTTTTCAGGGGCTGAAACCTTTTTTAAGAAAGCAAGGAGAAGGGTTTTCTCTTTTAGCGCCTGTTCCCGTTGGAGCTCGGATTCCATTGATTGAAGGACAAGAAGGCGCGTAATCTGCGGCCATTCGACCTGCGAGAACATGTTGTCAAGGTCCAGCTCCAATATGGACCGGGCCTCATCCGCAAGGGCCCGCACATAAGGCAAAAAATCCCGGTGGCCTGTTTCAAATTTCTGCCATTCGGAAACAAGCTTACGCGTTTCCGGATTAAAAAATCCCGAAGCAAATGTTTCAAGCTGCGCTTTAAGTCCCTCGAGAAAGCGATTCACCTCTGATTTTGATTCGTGCACTTTCTTAAACGCCTCAAAGTTTGCCCGGTAAAGCTCTGCCTGCTCAATCCCAATGGCTTCTACCTCTGAAGGCGCATCCACCAAATAGAGCTCCGCACCGGTCAATTCTCCTTTTTTGGCCAGATGTTCTGCAAGTTTACGGTTATTCTCCGGTTCGGGAAAAAAATTCAAATAGCTTGGGTCTAATTTCTCCACCGCTCCTTCGAGGAAGAGAAGATTAAACCCGTAGGTTTGCTGGAGGTATTTAAGGAGTTTTTTGATCTGCGACTGGACCTCATAATTGCCGTGCGCGTTCTGAATGTGAAGGATGAGCTTTGGATCCATTCGAGCCGGGGCTTCATAGGCTTCTTCAATGGAGGCCAGATCATTAGGAACTTCAATTTGGAGCGAGCCCGGAGTTTCTGCCTTTGGGGATAAAATTTCTATGCCGCCGCCGGAGAATCCCTGCGCCATGTTTGTCGTCAGAAAACACGTGAGCACCGTAAGACTTATAGTCTTTTTTATCCGGAGATTCATTGGTTTAGTTAAGTCTTTAATAATACTTTTATAGAAATGAAACTAATAAAAGATAGCATGGAGACTTTTTAATGTCAATTAGGAAGGCTTAATTAAATGGTAGGGATAAAAATTACTTAACTTATTCTAATCAAATAAGATACGACGCTTTAGCTCATTCTTGTCATATTCGATTGAAATCGAGCCGTCAGCTAGGGGTTCAAAGTCGTCATCCTCGAAGGGAACCGAAGAGTGAGTGTTTTCGCTTTTAAAAAGCTCACTTGATATTTCGTTCAAGAACCGGGACGGAAGGTTAAACTGCCTTGAGCCATAAAGACGGCGTTCGCGGGCATAGCTCAGGTGGAGCTTCTCCCGCGCGCGGGTAATTCCAACATAACAAAGCCTGCGCTCCTCTTCCAGATCCTGAGGGTCCTGCGAGTAGGAATTGGCATTGGGAAAAATCCCTTCTTCAAGCCCCACCATATAAACAATCGGAAATTCAAGCCCCTTTGCCGTGTGGAGGGTCATGAGCGTTAAAATGTTTGTCCCGGAATCCCAGCGGTCAATATCCGTCATTAATGAAATGGATTCAAGAAAGGCTTCAAGGGAAGGTGAAGTTTCAGACTCTTCAAAATCCTCAATCACGCTGAAAAACTCTTCAAGGTTTTCAATCCTTGCCTGCGCTTCAATAGTGCGCTCCGCTTCAAGCTCGGCAACGTATCCGGTCCGTTCAAGGATTTCACGGGCAAGGTCGCTCACCTTGAGCTCGTCCTTTCGCTTCCGCAGGCGCGCGATCAATTGATAAAAATCACCGGCCGCGCGCCTTACCTTGGGTGAAAGTTCCTGAATGTTGGCCGCATCTTTTAAAACCGCGTCCAAGCCCGCCTGATTTCGCTGGCCCGCGGCGTCAAGCGCCTCAAGCGCCTTTTGGCCGATTCCCCGCGCCGGAACATTGATGACGCGCTTCAAGCTGACCTCGTCATGCGGATAAACAATAATACGCAAGTATGCAATGAGGTCTTTAATTTCCCTGCGGTCATAAAACCGCGTGCCGCCGACAATTTTATAGGGGATTTTAAACCGCCTCAAGGCGTCTTCAAAAATGCGGGACTGCGCGTGCACACGGTAAAAAATCACCTGATCCGCAAGCGTCTTGCCCTGGGCCAGGGCCTCAGTAATTTGTTGAATCACATAATGCGCTTCTTCTTTCTCATCCCGCGCTTCAAAGAGGCTGATTTTGTCGCCCCCTTCTTTTTCCGTCCAAAGCGCCTTGGGCTTACGCTCTTGATTGCGCTGAATGAGTTCATTGGCCGCATCAAGGATGACTTTGGTGGAGCGATAATTTTGCTCCATTTTGATCATCCCGCACTCGGGATAATCCTGTTCGAAATTCAGGATATTGCGTATATCCGCTCCCCGCCAGGCGTAAATGGATTGGTCCGGATCCCCCACCACGGTAATTTGCTTGCGCTTGGCCGCGAGGAGTTTAACAAAACGGTATTGCGCGTGGTTTGTGTCCTGATATTCATCGATTAAAATGTGCTGGAACCGGTCCTGCCAGGTTTCAAGGACTTGCGGGCAGCGGTCAAAAAGAAAAACCGTCTTCATTACAAGGTCGCCAAAATCACAGGCTTTGAGGCGGGCCGTTTTTTCTTCGTAACGCTGGTAAATCCGGCCAACCGCACTTTCATATAAATCCCTGGCTTTTTCAGTAAATTGATAAGACGTAATAAGAAAATCCTTGGCCCGCTGAATGCTTTCGCGCACGCCTTTGGGATGCGCCTGTTTTTCGTTCACATTGAGTTCTTTGATACATTCCTTAATTAAAACAAGCTGGTCATGCTCGTCGTAAATAGTAAAGTGCCGGTCGATTCCGATCGCGCCGCCGTCCGTACGCAGGATTCTCAAGCACGTGGAGTGAAAGGTGCTTACCCAGACTTCCTGCTGCACAAGCTTTTGGACGCGCGCCTTCATTTCTCCCGCAGCCTTGTTGGTAAAGGTGACTCCAAGAATATTGAAGGAAGGGATCCCTTGAGAAATCAGATAAGCGATACGGGAAGTCAGGATCCGTGTTTTACCGCTTCCGGCCCCGGCAAGGATAAGCAACGGTTTATGTCCCCACATCACCGCTTCTTTTTGTGCCGGATTAAGATTCGTAAAAAGTGATTGCGTCATCCCTTATCGCTATCCTCGTCTTTTATTTTATATCCTTTGTCGAAAGCTTCTTTAAATTCATAGACACTGTGGAAATCTTCAATTTTATCTTCCGGCTGCTTGCGCAGAATCCCTGCTTCGACCAGTGAAAAGACAATGTTTCCAAAATCACCGGTCTGGTGGATTCCCCAATACCCCAGCACCGTGCGCGCCATTGGGCCGAATTGCTCGAGGGCATAGTCCTTAATCCCTTCTAAAAGTTCCGGGCCTGTAATGTGGCGGGGTTTGTCCAGTTTTGTGACCGTATGGTGCAGCGCCGCCATCACAAAACTATAAGCTTCAAATTTGTATTGCGGGTGCTTGCCTATGATTTTTTCGATCTTTTCAAGGTAATTCTCAAGCTCTTTCATATTTCACCTTGGCAAGCGTGCCTGCCTCGTGCAAAAGTTCCGGTGTCAGCCAGGCTTCATTCATTTGAATATTAAAAACCTCACAAAAACCCTTTTCTACGGATTTCATCAAGACCTCAGGGCTTACCCCTTTTGGAATTTTAACGGATTCCTGATGAAGCATCACGCCCGAGGAACGTTTCTGGGCTCCGCCAGCAACTTTTTCTTCGCCAAGTGCAAGATCGGTCGCAATCGGAAACCGGAAACAATCTTTTCCTTTAGGCAGATTTTCATCACAGCGGTAAAACCTTGCATTTTTCCCTAGTGAATCCAGCGCGCATTTCACGGCTTCATGAATTTTCAAGTAACTTAAACGGACTGAGGCAAAGGAATCGTCGTGTTCCTTGCGAGTCGCAAGGGAAAAAATCAGATCATTCCCGTGAGTAACACTGCCCCCGCCTGTGATCCGGCGGCAGATTTTCAATGCTTGGTTTTTTTTTAGTTCCCCGTTTTTGAAGGCGTATCCCACGGTCATCCAGGGTTCGGATGAATAATAAAACCGCAACGCAGGAGTGTCAGACACCGTGTCTGACACCGTTGATTCCAGCCGGCGAAAAAGAATTTCATCCAGCGCCATCTGAAAAGGCATCGGCGCACTGATCACGGGATAAAGAAGCCAGCATTTCATAAGTCCACAGCCCGCAGCCGCCAGTCCGCGATTAAGCACTGTGGACTGTTGTAGTCTGTGGCCTGCTTTCTCCAATTTGATCTTTGTAGGACAGGATAGGTTTGCGGGCCGCAAGCACTTCATCCGGCCGGCGAATCGGAAGGGTGTGCGGCGCCATTTTGATAAGATTCGGGTCTTCTTCCATTTCGCGGGCAATTTTTTTGACTGCCTCCACAAACTGATCAAGCGTCTCGCGGCTTTCGGTTTCTGTCGGCTCAATCATCAAAGCCTCCTCTACCACAAGCGGGAAATGGACGGTCGGCGCATGAAATCCGAAATCAAGCAGGCGCTTGCCGATATCTCCGGCATGAAGACCCAGGGCCTTGGCCTTAACAAGCGTCAGAACAAATTCATGCATACACGGTTCATCCACAGCCGCGGGAAAGATCTTTTTAAGCTGTTCCTTCAAGTAATTCGCGTTAATAATCGCGTCTTCGCTGATTTGCTTCAGCCCCGAAAGCCCCAGCGTACGGATATAAACGTAGGCGCGAATCAGCATTCCGGTATTGCCGTAAAAAGCCTTGACGCGGCCGATTGAATTTTTTCCGTCTTCCACCAGACAGTATCCCTGATTCTGTTTTTCAACCCACGGAGACGGGAGAAACGGAACCAGGTGCAACTTCACACCCACCGGTCCTGCGCCCGGCCCGCCGCCGCCGTGCGGTGTGGAAAAAGTCTTGTGAAGATTAAGATGCACAATGTCAAACCCCATATCCCCGGGCCGCGCGATGCCAAGCAGCGCATTCAAATTAGCGCCATCATAATAAAGAAGCGCCCCGCAATCATGTACGAGTTTTGTAATTTCAAGAATATCCTCTTCAAAAAGCCCGAGCGTATTGGGGTTGGTAAGCATCAGGCAGGCGGTCTCGCGATCAAGGTGCTTTTTAAGTTCCGCCAAATCCACGCGCCCCCGTTTGTTGGAAGGCACTTGCACGACTTGATATCCCAAAAGAGCGGCCGTGGCCGGATTGGTGCCGTGGCTTGAGTCCGGAACCAGCACTTTATGCCGCGCGTTCTCCCCTTTGGCCCTGTGATACGCCCGCACCAGCATGATACCGGTCAATTCCCCGTGGGCTCCGGCTGCGGGCTGCATGGTAAAGCGGTCCATCCCGGTAATTTCTTTTAAAGATTGCTCAAGCTCGTAAATAACCTGCAAGATCCCCTGCGTGGTGGATTCCGGCTGCAAAGGGTGCACGGCGGCAAAGCTTTCGAGGGCCGCCACCCATTCATTGATCTTGGGGTTATATTTCATCGAGCAGCTGCCCAGGGGATAAAAATGCGTATCAATTGAAAAATTCTTTCTGGAGAGATTAACGAAATGGCGCATGACTTCAGGCTCGGTCAGTTCCGGAAAAACCAGAGGGGCTTTGCGGGTCAAGTGCTGCGGCAATTCCGCAAGGGCCGGCGTCCTGGCATAACGGGACGCGGGCAGGGTAACGCCGGTTCGCCCGGGCCGGCTTTTTTCAAAACTCAAGCGGCTGTCTTTTGAAATCAGCATCGGGCCAGGGCCTCCACAAACCGGTCAAGATCTTCCCGGGTTTTGGTTTCCGTAGCGCACACAAGAAATTCATTTTTACGTTCAGGATAAAACTTCGATAAGGACAGCCCCGCAAAAATTTTCTCCGCTAACAGGCTCTTTTCAATTTGAGAAAAGGGCTTTTCCGTTTTAACCACAAACTCATTAAAAATGGGAAGATCCAGGCTGACGTGAAATCCTTCCAATTCCGCAATCCGTGCCCGCAAATAAGCGGCCCGGTCCAGATTCAATTCCCCGAGTTCACGAATCCCGGTCTTACCAAGAAGCGTCAGATACGCGCACGCGGCCAGGGCGCAAAGCGCCTGGTTTGTGCAAATATTGGAAGCCGCTTTCTCCCGTCGGATGTGCTGCTCCCTGGCTTGAAGCGTAAGGCAAAAAGCGCGCTGACCGTCCCTATCTCGCGTCAGGCCCGCGAGCCGGCCCGGAATACGGCGCATCAGGGCCCGGGTGGTTGAAAAAAGTCCAAGGTAGGGGCCGCCGAATTCCATTGGAATCCCCAAAGGCTGGCCTTCGCCCACCGCGATATCCGCTCCCCATTCACCGGGCGAGCGAAGCACTCCGAGAGAAACGGGATTGACGGATAAAATCAAAAGCGCTCCGGCAGCGTGAAGTTTATCACTGATTCCTTCCAGATCTTCAATCACACCAAAAAAATTGGGCGTTTGAAAAATCACACCTGCCACGTCAGAGTTTAACTTTTCAATCAATTCGTTCCGGTTAAAAGCGCCGCCCGGCTCAAACCCGAACTCTTCGACCGTGTAAGGTGTTCCATCCAGATAAGTTTTAAGCACTTCGCGATAATGCGGATGCACCGAACGGGCAATAAGGATTTTGGTTCGTTCCGTGTGGCGAAGCGCAAGCAACGCGGCTTCGGCCATACTGGTGGAGCCGTCATAATGGGAAGCGTTTGTGACATCGAGCCCCGTGAGTTCGGTAATCAAGCTCTGGTATTCATAAATCGCCTGAAGCGTCCCTTGAGAGGCCTCGGGCTGATACGGGGTATAAGCCGTGTAGAACTCCTGGCGTCCGATAATCTGAAAAACAGCAGCCGGGATAAAGTGCTCGTAACTTCCCCCGCCGAGAAAAGATAACATGCTCCGCGTTGAAGCATTTTTGGAACCCAACTCAAGGAAAAGCTTTTGGACTTCCAGCTCACTTAAAGCCTCCGGAATATTCATAACTGGATTCAAAAGTTTTTTTGGAATTCCTTTGAGCAGGTCTTCAAAGGAGGAAACTCCGATTTCTTTGAGCATTTCCTGTTTGTCTTGCGAAGTTAAGGGGTGGTAGTGCATCTTAATGCTTGGTTTCTTGTTTCAATAGCTTTTCATAATCTTCGACCGTAAGGAGTGAATCCCACTCGGCAGGGTTACTCATTTCCATTTCAAAAAACCAGCCTTGTCCGTAAGGGTCCTGATTGACAAGCGCGGGATTGGATTCAAGCGCGGTATCCACGGCAAGAACCTTTCCGGAAACGGGAGCATAAATATCAAAAGCGGCTTTGACCGATTCGACCACGGCCGCGGGTTTGGCCTGCTGGACGGCGTTTCCTACTTTGGGAAGCTCAACAAAAACAACATCCGAAATTTCTTTCTGGGCGTAATCAGATATTCCGACGGTGATTCGATTGCCGCTCTTTTTTGCCCATTCATGGGTTTTGGTATAGCGTAATTCCTTCGGAAAATTCATTATTCCTCCCTAACTTTTGGTCTTTTATAAAATGGGATTTTAACGACTTTCGCTTTTACCGGTTTCTCACGGATAATAATATCGATTTCATTACCGGGATTGGCCTCTTCGACTGCAATATAACCTAATCCAATGTTTTTTTGAAGTGTTGGGGCAAAACTGCCGCTCGTCACACAACCTATAAGCCGTCCCGCTTTCTGAATTAAAAACTCTTGCCGCGGAATCCCGCGGTCGATCATTTCAAATCCGACGAGTTTGCGCTTGATCCCCTCTTTTTGCTGCGCTAACAGTTTTTCTTTTCCAATAAAGGAAGGTTTATCAAGCTCAACCGCCCAGGGGATGCCCGCCTCAAGCGGGGAAATATCCTCATCCATATCATGCCCGTAAAGCAGCATCGCGGCTTCAAGCCTTAACGTATCCCGCGCGCCAAACCCCACGCTCACAAGCCCGAGATCCGCACCGGCTTTAAAAAGCTTATTCCACACTTCCGCGAGCTCCTTCAAATCTACCATAATCTCGAAACCATCTTCCCCCGTGTAGCCGGTACGGGCAATCATCCCGCTTTGCCAGGGCTGGAAATGATAATAGCCCAACGCGACACTTTGAATTCCAAAGGCCCTTTCCACAATGGCGGCACTCCGCGGCCCCTGCAGCGCAAGCAGTCCTCGCTCGTCGCTTTGATTTTCTAGTTTGAAGGAGCTTTTGATCAAATCAGCAAGCTGGGCTTCGCAGGATTTTAACCAGCGGAAATCTTTTTCAATATTGGCGGCATTCACAATCATCAGGAACGTGCTCGGCGCAAAACGGTAGAGGATAATATCATCAATGATTCCGCCCCGGTCATTAAGAAGCGGTATATAAAGAGCCTTGCCCTCCGGCATCGTGCCAATCGTCCGTGGGAGCACCCGTTCCAGGAAGCCCGCGGCTCCGCTGCCTGAAATAAAAAATTCCCCCATATGAGAAATATCAAAAAGTCCTGCCCGACTCCTTACCGCTTCGTGTTCGTCTAAAATACTCGTGTAATAAAGCGGGACTTCCCAGCTGCCAAAATTCCCGAGTTTGGCACCCTTTTGGACGTGTTTTTCATGCAGGGGAAGGTGCCGGATTTGACCTGAAGCGGTATTCATTTACGGCACATTATAGGGAGAAGGTCTTAAAATGCAATTGCAAAAAGGCTCGGACGGATGTTTTTTTGCGGACTTAAAAAATAGAACCGTCGTTCATATCAAATGTCATGGTGCTGCCATTGGCAAGGCGGACGATAAAGTTTCTACCATCACGCCGCCAGGAACGGTTTGGCCCTGACACAACAGGACTAAGCTGGAAGAGGCCGCGAAATAAAATGCCTTCCCGCTCGACAATCATAAAAACTCTTCCAATTTCATCGGTTTGCACAATAAATCTTCCGGGCACAAACGGAAGCACAAAATTGTGGCGGACAAAGCGCTGCTCAAAAATCACTGCACCGGATCCCTGAAGATTCGTTGCATAGGCGGCATCGCCCAGCGCATCCACGTTGGCCTGAACTTGATACTCAAAATAGCTTTTTGTTCCCTGGTCCCGCTCGAGCCGGAAGGAACATCCAAAAGAAGTCTGGCTGCTTGAGCAAACGGTAGATGCTAAAGAAGCCTGGCGTGAGACATGACTTGGCTGCAGGCTCCAGGGACTGCCCGCAATTTTTATTCCCCGTCCAAGAATATCCAGAAACATTTCTTTGACCATTCCCGAGTGAGCAGTGTTTGCCTGCATAATAAGCGCATCAAGATTCGCCGTGACGGCCTGCGCTACCTCTAGAACTAATCCGCCGGGTAGCACCGTCCCCTTGGGGATGTTAAAAACCAGTTTCTCAAGGGCTTTTGTCCTGGAATTGTAAAAATACTGGGTTTTGATCCCGACTTCATCAAGATCCACCAGTATCCTTCCGTCATTAGAAAACTTCTGGAAGGTCAGCGGCGCATTGGCGATCAGGCCCGCCGCAAGCTCGCCGGCAAAATAGAATGCGCTTGTCGGAGATTGAACACTGGCAACGACTTGATATTCAAAAAATTTCGGCCCGCCTTCCAGCCGGAATTCGCATTGAAAAAAAGGCGCACCGCTTGTGCAGTTAGGGCCGGTATCAAACTTGTGTTGTTCACGCGTGGGCAAGAATTTCCAGGCAATACCGCTGATTTTTTCGCCCTTGGAAAGCATATCAATCAGAGCTGACTTAACAACCCCGGTATGCGTTAAATCCGCCCCCAGAGAAGTTGGATCCAGGATCTTGACCGGAATCCTGAGTTGATAGGGTGCATTAGGACTGGGAATCACAAAAGAGCTCTGGGCAAGCGGATCCTGGACCAATAGACCGTTGATTTCCGTCAAAAGAAACACATTTCCTACAGTATCCTGTTGGATTAGGAAATGTTCCTCCGGCTGGCCTGGAACAAAGGGTCTTATGCCCCTTAAAAAATTAAATTGAACATCAAAAAGAATACGGCCGGATTGAAGACGCTGAGGGCTATACGCAACGTGTCCCTGAGGATCCACATTGGTTTGAACATTATATTCAAAATAATTTCTTCCTGCCTCGATCCGGAACTCGCAGTTAAAGGAAGCCGCCGCACTTGCGCAGGAGGCTGGCGCATTGGCCCGGGTATGCCCCACCTCAAGCCCCCAAATCACACCTGTTACTTTATCTCCACGGCTGAGCATATCCAGAAATGCAGTTTTAATCGTGCCAGAATGAGTGGCATCTGCCGTGAGGTTAAAAAGGTCCGATACCTTAACCTGAATTTGTTTAGCGGCTGTAAGAAAACTGCCTCCGGGGAGCACAGTGCCCTTTGGAACCGAGAAGACAAGTTTCGTGACTTTAAATTTATTGGCGCCTGTCCCATAAAAATACGAAGTTTTAATGCCCTGATTATCAATGTCAAAATTGAGCCGGCCCAGGCTGTCGACGCGGTCCACCGCAAATCCTGATTCCTGGAGGATCGCAGAATGCGAAGCATTCCCTAAGGCATCCACTTCGGTAGCCACTTGGTATTCATAGTGGCCTCTCCCCAACGCCTGGATTCGAAAGTCACACTCAAATGAAGCCCCAGTGCTATCGCATACCGTCGGCGGATTGCTCTGCAAGCGTGTCGGCATCAGTTCCCAGGTCACCCCCGTGACATTTTCTCCGCTTTCCAGAAGATCCCTGAACATGGCTTTGACTGCCCCGCTGTGAATAGTATCCGGGGAAATGGTCATCCCTTTAAGCACCGCTTGAACGGTTGACGTGACAGGCGGGACACCGGTATCAAGGGCATCCTTGGGAAACGTAAAGACAAGCTTGGTCAATTCAAATTTGTCAGGCCCCAGGCCGTAAATATAGGACGTTTTGACTCCTTGATTATCTGTATCGGTGCTGAGTCTTCCCAGGCTATCGTAATGATCTTCCGCAGGACCGGACTCCAGCAGATTCGCGGTGTAATCCGGGCTTCCCACACTCGTATCGGCCTGAACACTGTATTCAAAATGCCCTCTTCCGGCGCCCTGAAGCCGAAAATCACATTCAAACGAATCATCTGTACTATCGCAAGCCGTGGAGGGATTTTGTTCAAGCCGTGTGGGCTGAAGCTCCCAAACAACGCCGCCCACATTTTCACCGCGTTCAGCCATATCCAGCAACGCGGTTTTCACAACACCTGAATGGTCCGCATCGGGCGTGATGGTCATGGAATCCGCAATTTCAACCGTGGCTGTTTTTGCGACCGCAAGCGTTCCTCCGTCAGGCAAAACTGTTCCTTTGGGAATTGAAAAAATAAGTTTCACAACCCTGAATTGGTTCGCGCCCGTTCCATAACGGTAGCTGGTTTTAATGGCTTGATCATCGAGGGAACTGGTAAGCCTGCCTAAGTTGTCAAAAGTTTCAGGACTCAAGGTGAGCGAAGCTGAGGCTTGCGTCAAAGTGGTTTGCGTGCCTCCGATCACTGGCTGAGCAGGAAGACTGTCTTCAGTCTCTGTTGCTTGCTGAGTTTCAGTGACCGACACCCCAGCTTGTTGATTAATTACATTTTGTTCGAGAAGATCCGCGCCCCACCCCGAGGGAATTTGTCCAAAGATAAAAATGAATACGCTTGTTACAGCTAAAACTCGTTTTGAGGTTTCATTCATTCTATGTTCCTTTAAGTTGTCCGTTTGCTCAATTTCTAGCTAGTAATTTACACTATTTAAAACAAATTTAAAGTATTAAATTACTATTTAAAAACTCTGTATTAATTCATAGCACATATTCATCCAAAGTCAAGAACGATGAAGGAATTTGTCGTAAGCTAATGAAATGTCCCCTTCCATCCGCAGTAACCAAGTAACCATAACCGACCACGTTACACCTGGGAATCCCACCTAAATTAAGGCGGAACGGGGCGGCATAAGGGTCTTTGACTCGTTCCTGCGGGCGCTTCAGGCGGGACATAAATACGGGAAATGCGAGATTCTTCTTGATAAGGTGCATATTCATAACTATGACTGATCTCCCTGATCCCGTCAAAACTAGTGGCTCTAAATATTCTTCGTTGTCCCAAGGAATCATTGGGCGCAGCTTCAAGTGTAGGCCTTATTGCCCCCATTCCGGAGTACATTGTATCTACAATCCGAATACTCCCATCAGGCATTTGAATCTCAACCCACATGTGAGGAGTTGGCTGAAGCACACCATCGATCATTTGCGCCCCCCTCCTTATGACTGCATTAATTCCAGCCCTTTGAAGCGCCAATGCCAAAGCCGGTGCCTGATCTCGACACACCCCTCTGCATTCAAGAATCGGTCCCGCTGCTACAACTTCACCGGGATGGCTTTGCTGTACTGGCCCCTGACATGGCGGCATATTTTCTCTTATATGGTCATGAATAATCCCTGCTCTTCTTTCAAGCGCTTCAGGAGTAAGCGACGCTCCGGGAGCTGCTGGATTTGGTGGTACTTCACGTAATGCTCTGTCTCTGGCACCATTAATCAAACGTGAAAGTGTGGGGTCCGATGTCATGTCGAATAAAATCCATTCAGTCGTTCCTCTTGGCCCACTGGCCGCAATGACAAATTGATTGGGAAGCGTCCCGTCCTGTTGGACTCTCCATCGCCCACTAATTTCTTGAGGCGTAACAAGGGGTTCTAACGGTACTGTCACCGGAGAAGCCTCCATATGGCTGGCGGTCCCCACACTGCCCCAGCCAACAGGACCGGAAGGTGTTGGGCACAGTTGACTTCTTGGCAGTGCCGAAGGGCGTGGCGCTGCCTGACTAAAGTCAGCCTGAGCATTTGCTCCTCTCACTCTATCAAGAAAATATGTTTCAAAATTTCCCCGCTGCATCAAAAAAGCACCAAAGTCAAGATTTCCATGTGTCACTGGATTCAAACCCAAATCCGAATCATGGCATTTACGAGATTCATGATCATGGAATTATTCACCGTATTAAACGGATGCGCATTAATCGCATACTGATAAAACTCAGCAATTCTACGAAGGATGGCCTCACGGCTTGCGCCATTTCGCCTTAAACTTGCAATTTCATTCGTGATATCCGCCATTGCCCTGAAATAATGGGGTATATGGTCCGCATGAGGATGAAAATGTAAAGGTCGGCCGTCCGGCGTTCGGGTATTCCAGGGCCTTGCTCCCTCGGGCAGCCGATCGAGATTAATTTCTATAACACGGCCGCGCGGTTGATTAGGTTCTGGTGTAACCACTGGATCTTGAATTCCCTGTTCTCTTGCAGATCTCTCAATTTCTCTAAAAGCCTCCGCAAGCCCTGGGTACTCTGGACTCAGACGGGGGGCTATGGTGTTTGGTCCCTGGTTTCTAAATTCTCCCGGCCGTGATTGCTGGGGGTCGACTTCGCTGTGATAAGGGCGGGGATTGTTCGGGTCGGCTCCTGAATGCGCCCTGCGATGGGCCTCTTGAAACCTTCTCATTAGTTCTTCACCGGTTAGAGGAGGCTGTTGAGGATCACGCGAATACAGATCGTCTAGAAGCTCGTTAAAAAACCGGCGGACATTCTCTTGATTGCGCCAGTAGTTGTACCTGTTTGTTTGATCGGGCGTGGGCGGGCTTTGACCTCCCCTTTGAACTTCATTCCAATCAATGCCAGGTTGAGCGGGTTCAGCCGTATCCCCAGCCGGAGGCTGGCCGGAACTTTCAGTACGGATCCTTTCCTGAAGCGAATCCCGAAAAGCCTGGATTTCTCTCTGAAGTCTCTCAAGCGATGTTCGTCTTTGGGCATCTATAGGATTATTTCTGTCACTTAATTCTTTTTCAATATTTTGGAGACGTTCATTTAACCCATTGAGCATTGTCTGCTGCAAACGCCTTCGTTCTTCCGGCGTCCAACGCGTTGCGGGCTGCGGGGCACGGCCAGGAAGAACCTGCGTCGGCGGGTTAGCTTGAGTAGAAGATCCGCCGCCAGGCATATTACCTTCCACAAGACCAAGGTAATAGTTCTCTTCTTCCTGAAGCCGGGTCATCTCTTGGATCAGACTCTGAGCCCTTGATTTTATATCAAAGTCTCTTTCAGCCAACCAAGCCTCAAGCTCTCGTTCGGCGTTGCGGATTTCATTCATTTTTTGATTATATTCAGCTTGAATGCGGGCTCGCTCTGCTTCCGATGAAGCATCTTTTAATCGTTGATTCCTTTCCGCTTCGGCGGCTCGTCTCCGATTCTGAATATCGCTGTCTCTTTGGCGAAACTCATTTCCCATGGCCTCGTAATCATCCGCCAACTTTCTATCGCGTTCTTCAATCCCACGGCTCCTTCTTTCTTCTGCAAAGAAGTCTCTAATCCGCTGCCGCCACGCCTGTCTCTCAGAAGGAGGGAAGGGTGAATTATTAGGCGGTGAAGTCCGCGTGGCTGGCCCTGAGGCTTCTCCACAAGAAGGACAGGATGAAGCGGATTCGCTCAATGTGGGACAACTTTCCAATTCTGTCCTTATCGCTTCTGCTGCGGCCTCGGGTGTTATTTCACCCCTATCACATTTTTTTGCAGCATCATTGATCTTCTCATTGACAATTCGCGCCTGCTGATTGAGTTCCTGCTGGCGGATTTCTAGAATGCGGTTTTCAATGGCGGTGATTCTTTCGCCCACCTGGGTAAGGCTTGCCGCGATAAGGGCTCTGTCTGTTGCATTCGCGCTTTCGTTAAGCTGACGCCTGAGCTGCTCCAACTGAGCAGCGGCGGCCTGGCGCCGGCGAGCTAGTTCTTCAGCATCAGCTGCCCTCAGCTCCAACCTTTCAATGTCCGCGTTTAAATCTTCAACTCTCTGCATCTGATGCAAGGCGTCCTCTCCCAATCCACGGATCCGTTCTCGTTCCGCGGGCGTCAACTCCCGCCCCTGTGCTCCAACCTCTACATTCTGAATATCTCTCCTGTATTGATCTAAACCTTCTTGCTGAATTCTCCTGCGACGCTCTAATTCTTCCAGAATCTGTGGACGCGCGATGGGATCATTACCTGCACTTTCAAGAGCTTCTGCAATTTGCAATCGTTGCCGGCTCCACTCCCATTCTCGCTCCAAATGCCGGAGCATCTGGTTCAGAGCTTCGATCGTTCTCAACTGAGTCCTTCTTGCTTCCGCACTTTCCGGCAATCTCCGGGCCAGCCACTCCTGAAGAGTTGCATGAGTTCGTGTATAATCTTGTGCTAGCTGAGCTCTTGTTCTTTCAATACCTTGGCGTGTTGAGACCGCTCTTCTTCTGTTATCCCTGATTATTCCAGCTGCCATCATCCCCAAAAAGGTTGCATGCGTTCCCGATTCAGCCAAGGCCTGCGCGAGCCTAACGCCTGCTTCCCGATCCCCATTTCGATATCTTTGGTAAAGTTCAATCGCCTCTGCAGCACTGACTCCAAGATGCGTTAACATCTGCGTCATAAAACCCGCATGAATCAAATTCGCAAAGGCATTGCCATGACCAAGCGCTCCCAGGGCAGCCATCATGGGTAAGCCTTCCGCAAGTCCTCCGATAAACTCAAGTGCGGCTGCCGGCAGGATGTAACCGTCCTGTGCCAGGAGCGATCCGTAAGTAATCCCACGAAAGAAATTTTCCTGCCACTCCGGCGTCATGCCTTGCGTGATCGTCCTCATCAAACAGTCCTGCGACAAAGCTGTTTGCGCAGTCAGCATATGATCCCTTCGCAATTCCAGCCCTCGAGCGTCCCGCATTAAATCATCAAATTTTTGCTGAAGATGCGGAGGCAGACTGTTTCTAAACCTTTGAACATCTTCCCCCATGCCAATGAGTCTTGCCATCATGACTCTCGAGGTTAAATCGAGATTGCGCGATAAATCCCATCCAAAAAGCCAATCCGCAAGATGCGTGGCTGGCTGATGGGCCAGTCCGCCGGCTACCGCAGCAACCGCAAACTGACCCAATTTTTCGCCAGCCCACTCAAGCGGAGGAATTCTTGGCATATTTTCGTGGATGATCCGGAATGTTTCCTGGATATTATTCCCGCGGATTTGCCGCTCAACCCGGTCTATTTGTTCACGTCTGGAAAACTGCCACTGGCCATTAGCTCCCATGATTCGCACGACAGCATTGGCTGTTACAACTGCATAGCGCGAATTCCACCATCCATCTTCAGTCGTTTCGTTATATTCCCAGTCGACCTTTAAATCTGAACCTAGAATATATTCCGCATGACGCCGCATTTGGTTTGAACCGGGCATTTCGGTTGCAACTATCAATGCATTTTGTCTTGGATGGACGTGTGGGTTTATTGTTGTTTCATGAGGCCGACCCGTTACCGGATCATTAAACGACATATAATAAGTGGTGGGAGGATTTGAACGCCCCCCTGGGTAAATTGAGAGAATTGCAGGCGGAGGCAGATCGGGCGCATCGACCTTGATCTGAATCATTCCGTCTGATCCTACACTGACCTGCACATTTCGCGCAAATTCTCTGAGACTGCCAATGCGACCTATCCTGATTTCTCCTGTTTCCGTATTCCTGAGCGGTCCATAGACAGGCTGATTCAAAACATCTTCAATGGCTCTTTCAAGAGCCTTTTGTGCGTCATTGCGCGCTCTTTGATCAACAAATCTCGTTCTCGATCCGGCAGAAGTGTTCTGGATAATTGCCGCCGCGATCTCGACCGGTGTTCTCGTGGGAGCAATCTGTCTTTGTTCCCCAGTTTGCTGATTCGTTTCAGTTCTGGGGAGCAGGCCCGACGTGTCCACGGACCAGACCCGTGCTCCATCCGATGTTATGAATTCATCCACTTGCGGCCCCAAACCGCCTCCGTGCTTAATCACACTACCGTCACATAAAGTTGTTTCTAAAGGACGCTGGGTTCCGTCGCAATTTAATTCGATGGCTTGCCTTCGAACATGTCGCCTGAGTTCTTCGGTGATTCTTTGCTCTCTTATTCTTTTTCGTTCATCCAGAATTCGAGCGCGAACTCTATTGCTAATTCTGCTAAGAAACTCAGGATAAGTAGGATCCCAAGGTTCGGGTGTCTTGCCAAATTCCCGCACAACTCTTTCTCGTTCTTCTCTTTCAAAACGAATTCGGATTTCTTGATCAACCCCAACATTTTCAAGCGGTATGTCATTAGAAGGGCAGTCCGTTATGATCACCATTTCTCGTATGCGGCAGCCCTGGATTTCTCGTTCGCCTGTCATCATGCTTGAGATCCATCGGCCGGTTTGAGGATCCATTCTTTCGGTATAGTTTCCATCAAAATCCCTGAGGCAAACCGACCGCTCCGTGGGAGGGGGAGGCGCATTGACGCCGAACGGGGGCGGATCAACGACAAAAACCTCAAAGGCACCGGGTCTTCTTTCTGACCTTCGGATTCTTAAATCAGGGGCTCCCTGGATTCCACACAAATTTCTGATTTGTTCCAGTGTCATTCCCAAAAGCCCGGGATCAATTTCAACACCTGGTGAAAGTCCATTCAGAATTTCCAACATCCGTTCCTGAGGACTTCTCTGAGGTACCTGCCCTGTGCCTGCTTGGCCGGCCTGTGCCTGCAGCCCTGGCTGTACTCCTCCCTGCAAATTTCCTCCGATATTTTGCAAAATTCTTTCAAGGTCGGAAACCGGCGACACGGGGCGGCAGGAGGATCCCCGCAGCTGCGGAGGACTGCAGCATCCGCCAATAAAGCAAGTGCGCCTTATAAGTGGGGTGCGTATCTGCGTTTGGAGAGGCACCTGCGCTTGAATATATCCAGCTAAAACTTGTGGCTGCACGCCAGGCTGGGGAGCTGCAGCTACACCTGCACCCTGCGCAGGACAAACGGGAAGTAATGTCATCAGTGGATTTCCTGCAGCTCCGAGAGCTGCGGCCGAGGCAGCCGCAGCCGCTGGACCCACATGGATGCGTACCTGCACACCGTCGCTGCCCGAGCCTGTCTGCGTTCCCATACCCGTTGTTTGGCTTGCTGAAGGAGCAGGTGTCGCAGAAGGACTGCCTGTGGACTCACTTGATTGCGCGTAAACGATTCCCGCAAAGTCCGGCGGCAGCAGAAGACTCAAAATAAGAAATAGGGCAATGACCCTAACCTTTCCTTTAGCCATTTTTGCCTCTCTCATTTTCAGCATTGTTGAACCACTCCGTTTTCGCGATCGCGCTGGCTCTTTCCCAAAAATGCCGAACGACATTGCGTCTGAAATGCCGGTGGAACTGTTACGTGGATTCCCGGATAAGTTTGGCTTCCGCTTTCGCTTACCGCACAAACCGTCGTCCCGCAAGAACATTCGCAGCTCGCAGCTCCGCGCGTTGGCCCTCTGCGAATCAACACACTTCCGCTTACGACCGGAACACCCGTCAGATAGAAATCTTTACACTGGCTTCGATCATCCAGTAAGGCGCGGTGCTCACACATTGGAGGTCCCAAAAGGGGTTGCCCTTCCTGATCAATACACTCACAACCGATGTCTCCCACTTGGGCACTACACTTCTGCGTGTGCGGCTGACATCCAATAAGGGGCTCTCCCCAACACGCACCACAATATTTCGGTGCTGTTGCCCCGGGCCGCTGATACACCGGCATCTCAGGGTAAAGATCTATTTTCTCATAACCTTCCCGATCTTCACGAGGACCAGCTCCACCTAAATCTGTCTCATCCCCGCCACAGTTTTCATCCCCTTTAAAGCGGTAAGGGCAGACCCATCCGCATTCATTATGATTCTCCTTTTTCGCTACCTCCAAAAAGCACTCCCCATTACACTCCTCTGGACTATCATGAATATTTCCACCTTCCTCCACTTTTCTTTCTACGTCTTCGGCACGGACATGATCCTGCTCACCCTCTTCATACGCCTCCGTAACAATCGCCCGTCCTCCCCGGTAGCAGCAGCACTTAAAAACCCTTTCCCCGCATTCAAGGCAATCCACAATGGAATTCACCGGCTGATTCTGCATTGCTTCGTTAAACCGAATTCCACAGCCGCCTGGAATATTACTTCTTCCATTAGCCGAACTTTCCAAGGGGCATTTCCTGCGGAGTTCATCACGATTGGCATTCAACCAATTTTCATTCTGCAAAAACGTATTCACAATTTCTTTCGTGCAGCGCGTTGTAACAGTCACTGCGGCTGTGGGAACCTGTGGTGTGATACACGGACACGGAAAAGGCTCGCTGCCCTCCTGATGACAGCCTTGTGCAAGCGGAACTCCGTCTACTCTTTGACAGCCTCCCACAACTTTAATCCTCCCACCACAGGCCGGAGCGATTTGCGCGCACACATCCGCCGGAAGTTGTACGTCAACAATTCCGCCCTGGGCAGGATTCACAACATTGACGTTTTGAATCGGCACCACTCGTGCAACAGCTCCCACGGGCCCCTCGCTTGTATCATCCGGGATCCATTCCGCGCTAAATTGCCAGGGGCTGCACCCTTCAGCCGTACAGCAATGGGCTGGAGGACACTCCTCATCGCCGCGGCAGATCTGAGATAAAAGTTGATTCACGATCTCACTAGCAACTTGCTCGGCATTCTGGCACATGAGATTAAGCGTAACGATCTGAACCACGTTTTGAACTTCCTCGCAAAGAAGCGACCGGCTTACTCCGAATGCGACAGCCTCAGCATTTTGGCAAAACAGGTTTCGACTTGCTTCATTGGCAACGTTTTGGGCGTTTTCACACAGGAGATTTCTGATCTCCTCCCTAGCAAGCTCCTGCGCGTTGAAACAAAATAAATTCTGCTGGAGTTTGTCGGCAATCCCTTGCGCGTTTTCACACAGCAAGTTCGAGGCGAGATCCTCTCCCACTTCTTTTGCATTCGAACACGCTAGGTCTGAGGCGGTCTGCTCTGCCACCGCTTGAGCATTTTCGCAGAATAAATCCTTGCTGATTTCCTCGGCTGTTTGTTGAGCCTGTTCGCAAAATGGGGTTTGATCGGCATCTGAAAAAACTGGACTTTCTGAAAGGAAGAAGAAAAAGAATAAACTCCAAAGGAACAAACCTGTCGGCATTGCAGTCTTCACTGCTTTTAGACACACCACGCATTTTCCTTTAGCCCGCATTTCTCATCTCAATGATGACAAATGCGCCCGAAGGGCTTTTGCGGAAATGAGTTACTTAATTTCCGCAAAAGGGCTTATCTTTTGCGCCTGTAAAAGGAGCGCACAAAACTTTGCCGGCCCTTTATGGGCCAGTACTGCACGCCGGGATTTTGATAATCCCGTGCGTGCACGTGGATGCAATCATCTGCATCCAAAGCGGTTTTCTCATGAAGCAAAATTTATGAGAAAACCGGGTTAGTTGTAACTACTAGAAAAAGTTTAACTTATAGAATTTAACCTGTCAAAAAAGAGGGGTTGAAGGGACCGTCCCCGCTTTGCATCGATGGCGTTAAGGCGTGGGCATTGGCGTTGATTCGAAAGGCAATGGACCGGAGCCGGCCATGGATGGAGCAGCACCTGCTGGATTTGGTGCAGCGGTTTGTGGCGGGCCTTGAGGAAGGCATTCGCGGCAAGCTTGCTCAAGAGTGCTCAAATCCTGTCCATAACAAATGCCAACTCCTGGCGCAATAAGAGTAGGCAATTGGCTGCAAAGAGATTGTCCACCATTTTGACTTGCGGCCTGCAGCGCACGCGCACAGTCTCCCGCATTTCCTCCGCCTGGCTGCAAAGTCCCTGCGCCAGAACCTCCGGGAGAAGCAGAAGATCCTGAAGCTGTTCCCGGCGCTGTAGGTTGGGATGGCTGAAGCTCATAAGCGCCTGGCTGTCCAAAACCTTGGCCCTGGAAGCCTTGTTGGCTGTACCCATTGTAACCCTGACCAACCGCAGCAATATTGGAGACACCAAGATTTGTGGGCTGGGCACTCCCGCCTCCACCCGCAGCTACTCGGCCTAGCTCATTTGGAAAAGTCGGCACGCCGTTCTTACCCTCGGGAGACGGAGAGGGAACCGGCACGCGCATATCGGGACTGACTGGCAGATCAAGTTTACTACTCCCTTCCCCATCATTACCAGTATCCGAACCTAAACCGCTAGAACCACCCATGCGCAGATTTGTGGGACCGCCACCTCCCGCTTGTTGCGCTATTTCTTGCAGAGAAGGTTTACCATCGGGCTGAAGCAAGCGTGCCACCTCGGATTCCTCAGAGTTCACGGAAGGAACTCGCCCTGTGACTGGAAATTGTACGTCAGGGGCACCTTCATTCTTCGGCTGAGGGCCCGGGGGCGGCGCCTGGTAACGCCCTGTTTGAGCCTGCCTACCTGAACCTTCATTCTTAGCCGCAGGAGTTCCATCCGGATTCATTGGAATTGTCTCTGCCTCGGGAGCCGGCATCCTCCTTATGAGCATACCTTCAGATCCAGAACCTGGCGGGGTGTGGGCTCCATCTGCAGGCGGAAGCCCCGTATTTGGGTCGTACGCCCCATCTTGATCAGGCAAAGTTGGATTCCCAGTATTGTTGTCAGTCGTGGCATTCTGATTGCCGTTATTGCCAAATCCAAAGATAAAAAAGGCGTAGGCCGTGCGCGATTGAAATGCAATTGGAGAAAAAAACAGGATAAACACACAACTTGCCAACATAATTCTACAAAACATGTTCATAAAGCCTCCCTGAGAATATTAATGTTCTTGCGTAAAGGCTACCCGCAAAATTCCTCTTTTGCAAATGCGCTAAATTCCATTTGACGGAGCTTGAGAAAACGTTTAAATATAGGCTGGTAATTATGGAAGATCAAATCAAGCTTCTTCAATTTCTTATCTGCGAAAAATTCCAGCAGCACGACCAGGACCGGTACCTGGTGGAATCGGTCTTAAGCAACCTGTATGTGGATCAATTCCCCTATTATTTTCCGACATTGTATGCGGTGACCTGCTGGCGCAAGGACCACCGCTTTCATAAAGAAGTCCTGGAGTATTCAACCGAGTACGGGACCTCCTACCGCACGCCTCCAATGGACATTGAGCCGGTCAAAGACAGCGTTATCTTCCGGTGGCATACCCACCTTTTGCCCAATGATTTTGTGATTGATAAGCCCACGACTTTTCGCGTTCGCGTGATCCTGGATTGGAATGTTCAGTTCGAGTCGTATTTATTGATTGAGCAAAAACCGGGGAATTTATAGCGGATTGCGTTACAAACTAGAAATAGGTGGAAAACCAGTCGCGCGCGCTGGAAACGGTTTTTCCGAAGAAGCTTTGAGGCGCGATCAAACGGGCTTTTTTTGAGCCGCTGTAGCTTAACCAGGAATACATGCCTAAAGCCGAGGTCAGGGAAGGATCTACCTGCAGCTGATTGGGGATATCGAGTTTCCGGGTCAAGCCAATCCGCCCATCCCGCGAGAAGTCGTGCTGAAGAAACTCTAAGAATCCGTCAGGTGAAATTCCCCCGCCTGTAAATACGCAATGGGGGTGAAAGACCTTTTGTTCCCGCGCAAGCTGATCCGCTTCTGCAAGAATTTTCTCAAGCCACTTTTTTGACAGCTCTAAAAACTTTTCGTGAAACTTCTGGCGGCTGATTTGCTGTCCCTTTTTCCCGCTCCGGTCTACAAGCGGGATCAACTCCTCTTTAAATTGAAGATCCGGCTCAAGGCTGCCGTATTGCTCTTTGACTTTTTCGGCATCCGCGAGATCTATTTCCCACAGGTTCGCCAGCTGAGAGCTTAAATGGCGCCCCCCCACAGGGACCACGCGCGTTTCGACCATTTCACCCTTATACCAGAGCGTCAAAAAAGTCGCCTCGCCCGCAATATCAATCAATAAAACTCCTTCGACTTTTTCCTGATCGGTCAGAATCGCTTCTGAGGCAGTCAGCATCTTGGGGAAATAATCTTTGACCTCAATCTCAAGCGTTTCAAAAGCCCGTGTCATATTTTTAAAATTCTGCGCGTCCATTGTAAAAAGTTTAAGGCAGACGCCTATCCTCTGCGCTTCAAGCCCGAGAGGATTTGAAACATCCTGAAGGTCATTGACAAGAAATGAAACAGGGAGCGTCTGTAAAACGGTTTCGGCCAGCGGCAGGGTTGCGACGCTTTTGGTCTGATCAATCACAGAGACAATATCTTGTGACGAGATGACTCTTGTGGCGTCCTGAAAATACTGCGAGCTTGAAAACGTAAACGTCTTTAGCTTGGTATTTCCGAGTACCACATAGGCTGTGACTTCAGCCGGCGGATTCAGGGACTTCAGCGCTTTCTCGAGCGAATTCGACGCCCTTTCCAGATTGGCCACTAACCCGTCTTTAAATCCTTCAGGGTTGAGCATCGTCGTACGGCCGGTAATGCGCGGATCCCCATCCCGCAAAACCCCGGCCATAGCGACGAGCTTACGGGTCCCCACGTAAAAAACGATAATATTTTCTTTATCCCGGGTTTGCTCCATTTATCTATTTCTTTCTCTTCACGATGACGTTATCGAATTGAAGATCAATATAATCAATGTTGAGCCGGCCGTCGCCGTGCAATATAGGCATAATTTTTTCAAGGTCGTTTAAATGCTCTGCCGGCCGCCTTCCCAGGCGGATATCCGGGCCGCTCCCGAGCACAATCCCGACATTTCCCAAATGATCCAAGCCGATTTTTGTCACATTTTCCTGGTGAGCCAACGGGTCTTTCCAAAAAGCTTTTAAAAAAGTCATCGCCTCGACAAAACCACGATGTTTAATCTGGCTTCCGACCCGCGGTTCTTTAAGGCCAAGGCTGTAGGCTTCGACAAGCACAAGGGACGTGTTGCGCTCTTTCACCACCTCGAGAATCATGCCATCTTCAGCCGCAACGCCATAATAGCCTTTGGGGGCAAACTGGACAAACGCCATTGGCTTTCGTTCCTCGACTTCAATTTTTAAAAGGGACGGCAGATAGCGCGAAACCTTTGCAACGCGAATTTCAGGGTTCTTTTTTAAATCCCGGGAAATTTTCTGAATATCAATGGTCAGAATATTGTTACCGATCAGACGCGTCTCAAGGCCGCGGCGTTCTGTGGCCGAAAGCGCATCCGGCGGAGTCACAATAATTTTTTCAAGTGTCAGGCTGAAATCCGCATAAAGCGCCTGACGCACGCCTACGAAAAGCATGCCCGCCGTGCCAAAGACGAGCGCAAAGGGAATACTTCTAAAAAAAAGACGAAAAGTACCGCCGATAAGATTCCCAAGGACTGCGAAACCTTTGTTTTTTCCTGATCTTTTACGCTTTTTCTTTCCCATTCCTCACCACTTTTTTAAACCCGTTTCGTTGATGCGCCCATTCCACGAGCCGGTAGCATAAACTTTCAAAAGAAATCCCTGCGGCACGGGCTGCTTTGGGCAAAAGGCTTAAGTCGGTTAATCCCGGAATTGAATTGGCTTCCAGCACATAAGGCTTACCCTGACTATCCAGCATGATGTCCACCCGGGAAAAATCTCTTAACTGAAGTGCCTCGTGGACCTTAAGCGCCAACGCCTGCAGGCGGCGGCTAAGGGCCTTTGAGATCGGCGCCGGAACCAGGTATTCCGTCATGCCGCGCGTGTATTTGGCACGGTAGTCGTAAAAAGAACGCTTCGGGATCAACTCGATGACAGGCAACGGTTTCTCTCCTAAAATCCCGACGGTAAATTCCCTTCCAAAAATTTTCTTTTCCGCCAGCAGCTTATCATATTGCGAAAGCGCCTGCCTTATCTTTTCGGCGGATTCCGCCAAATCTTCAACCAAAAAAATTCCGACACTGGAACCGTCACGCGGTGGTTTGATGAAAAAGGGGGGCGGAAATTTAGAAAGCCGCCTTTTCCAATTTGATAAACGGATTTCAATCGATAGAGGCGTAGGGATCCCTTCTTTCGCAAAACACTTTTTTGAAACGCTTTTATCAAAGGCATTAAGGCTTCCTTGTGGGTTGGAACCAATATAAGGGATGCGCTTCTTTTCAAGGTAGCGCTGAATTTGTCCGTCTTCTCCCCCGGTTCCGTGCAGGGCCAGAAACGCAACGTCGATCCTGGAAAGTTTCCGTTCCATAAGGGCGACTTCGGCAGGATCAATTTTAAGCGGTGAAAAGCCCGCTCTTGTCAACGCATGAGACACGGCGCGCCCGGAACGCAGCGATATCCTTCTTTCAGAAGAGCTGCCTCCTGAAAGAATGCCGACTTTAAGGCTTTTCGATAATGCGAACTTCCCGTTCGAGGAAAACTTCTGTGGCATCGAGAACTGTTTTTTGGATTTTTTCGATTAACTCAATTAAGTCAGAACTTTTGGCCTGCCCGCAGTTAATAATGTAATTACCGTGTTTTTCAGAAACCATTGCCCCGCCCACCCGTGTCCCCTTCAAACCAAGCTTGTCAATCAATTGCCCGGCCGAGGGAAGCGGGTGCTTAGGGTTTTTAAAAATGGATCCCGAGCTCGGGTGATTGAGGTCCTGCTTGCGGTTCCTGTAATCAAAATTGGCTCGAATCTCTTTTTCAATCTCTTCGGATTTTCTGCGCCAAAGCAATAATTTCGCTTCCAACACAATGCGGCCCTCCAAGTTGGAATGCCGGTAAGAAAAGGCTAAGTCTTTCCTTGCCAGCCGGTCCCTGCTTCCGTCCTCATTCATGACCGCGACCTCTTCCACCAGATCACCCATTTCATTCAATTGGCCCGGGAACCGGCTAAAACCCGCATTCATCATAACCGCTCCTCCGATTGTGCCGGGGATATTCGCCAAAAATTCAGCGCCGCCAAGCCCGGCATTGCGGCAGCCAAGCGCAAACCGGTACAGATGAACTCCGCTTGAGACGGTAACCCGCGGATTTTCAGGATCAAATTCAATCCGGTTATCCTGAAAATGAATAAGGGTGATCACAAGACCGGGGTACCCCGCATCCGGAAAAATGACGTTGGAGCCTTTGCCCAGGATCATGAACGGGATTTTTTCCTGGCGGGCAAATTCGATCGCTTCGAGGAGTTCTTCCTCACAAACCGGTTCGGCAAAATACCGGGCTTCGCCGCCGACCTGCATGGTCGTGTAGCGTGCCAGTAAAACGTTAGGCCGCAGCGAGACTTTTAAATCGGTTCGCAAACTCATCTGCAATGTCTCCAATATCGCCGGCCCCAAGAAACGCCACAATGCCTTTTGATTGATTCCGGTTCAAAAGGTAAGAAGTAATTTCTTTTTTGTCCACGATCCGGACATCCGGGTGGCCGGTTTGTGCAACCTGCTGGTAAATCATGTCCACTCCTATTTTTTCGGGATTCTGTTCTCCGGCCGAATAAACTTCGGTCAGGATCACTTCATCCGCTTCCCGAAAAGCCGTTCCAAATTCCTTAACAAAATGCTGCGTGCGCGAAAACCGGTGCGGCTGAAACACGACTGTCACATGATCTCCCATACGGCGAAGCGCTCTGATCGAGGCACGCACCTCAGTCGGGTGATGCGCATAATCATCAATAATAACAAGTCCCTCGGAGTTCCATTTCACTTCAAGCCTGCGCCCGGCTCCCCCAAACCGGAAAAGAGGTTCGGACATGTCGTCCGGATCCAACCCAAGCTGAATTAAAAGCGTTAGGGCGGCCAGGGCATTGGCCACATTATGAATGCCCGGGACAGAAAGTCTGATGCGCGTGGCATAAAGCCCGGACTCCACAAAATCAAATTCGGAACCAAAAGAATCAAGGCGGATATTCTCAGCGTAAAAATCAGCTTTCGAGGAAAGGCCAAAACTGATCCTCGGCTTTCCGCTCTCAAGCACGACCCGCTTAAGCGTGGGGTCATCGTCGCTATAAATCACCACTCCTGGATTAATAGGATTTTTCAAAAATTTAGAAAAGGACGTTTCCAAATCCTGTAAATCACGGTAGAAATCAAGGTGGTCTTCTTCAAGGTTCGTGATAATCGCATAACTTGGCGCGTAAAGCTCGTGGGATTTGTCGCTTTCATCCACTTCCGAGACCCACAAATCAGGATCTCCCAGAAGCGTATTGGACCCGAGGTTTTTAATCACTCCCCCTACAAGGCACGTGGGATTTTTTTCAAGCTCCGACAAAATAAAAGAAATCATCGAAGACGTCGTGGTCTTGCCGTGAGTTCCGGTCACCGCAACGGAAGTCTTGGCGCGGTTAAAAAGAGACGATAACACTTCGGCGCGGTGATAAACACGCAGTCCCATTTCGCGCGCGGTTCGAAGTTCCAGATGATCCGCCGTTATCGCTGAAGAATAAATAATAAGGTCCGCCCCTTCAAAGGTAATTTGATTTTGCCCGATATAAACGGGAATACCGTCGCGCGTGAGCTGCCGGGTCGTGAGGGATTCTCTAGAGTCGGAGCCCGCTACCGAAAGGCCAAAGTATTTTAAAACACGTGCCAGCGCGCTCATCCCGACGCCGCCGATTCCGATTAAATAAGCGTATTTTGAACTTCCGATCAGGTCCTGGTAGAAAGCTGCCATGAGGTCTCCGTTTTCAAGAACTTTTCCGCAATTTCCACGAGCCGCAATGCCGCGTCCGGCCGCGACAGCTTTTCAAGCGCCTCCGACATTCTGGCTCTCAAATTCAAATCCGCATGAAATGTCCGGATCTGGGCGAGAAGCCAGGCGCTATCCAACACCGATTCCTCGCGCATCACCACACCCCCGCGCCGGGTAAAGAATTCCACATTTTCTTTTTGGTGGCCGCCGGCGTAAGGATACGGAATAACCACGGCCGGCACTTTAAATAGCGCCAATTCAAAAAGCGTATTGGCGCCCGCCCGCGTGATGGCTAAATCGGCGTTCGTGTAAAGCTCGTGCATACGGTCAAAGAACGGAAAAGTCTTTGCTTGAATGTTCATTTTTTGATAGTCACGTGTGACTGCATCAAAATCCGTTTGTCCTGTTATATGCATAACGGCTATTTTTTTCTTTTCTTCAGAAGAAAGCAGTGAAAAACACTCTAAAACAATATGATTCAGGCGATGAGCCCCCTGGGAACCCCCAACGATTAAAACCCGGAACTCGGGCTGTGTCGCCGGTTTCTTAGGAATTAATGCGGCTCTGGCAAGTTCCGACCGAATCGGAAGGCCCACGACCTCGCGCACATCGGGTTTTAATTCCGCCAAGGTTTCTTCGAAGGTCACGGCCACCCCATCCGCGTGAGGCACAAGCCACTCGGTCGCTTTTCCGGGAACATAATTCTGCTCATGAATCAACACCGGAATTTTTTTCATTGCGGCAATCCTAAGCCCCGGATAAGCCACGTAGCTTCCAAACCCCGCGCAGAGGTCAGGTTTCATCGTTGATAAATAGCGGAATGAAAGAATGAAGGCTCGGGCAAATTGTAACAAAAAACGAAGGGTTCGCAAGGAGATTCCCGCCGGAAATGGAAAATCCGGAAGATAAATGACGGAATTGAAGGTGCCGTTTTCTATCTCACCGGAAAACTTCCTGGCCCGTTCTCCTGTAACAAGATAAAGGGTGCTCTCAGGATGTTTTTGGCGAAAAGCCTCGGCAAAGGCAAGCGCAGGGAAAAGATGCCCGCCCGACGGACCGGCAAAGACAGCGACGCAAGACATCCAACCTATCTCCGTTCCCGGGCCTGATGATCCATCCCCATCAAAAGGCCGACCCCCATCAGGTTCACAACAATGGATGTGCCCCCATAACTGACAAAAGGAAGCGGAAGCCCTTTTGTCGGAACAAGCCCGGTTGCCACCATCATATTGACCAGGGCCTGCAGCACGATGAGGAAGGTCAGGGAGAGAATTAAGAGTCTTTCATATTCATGGCGTGAATTTCCCGCCATCTTAATGCCGCAGAAAAAAATCAGCCCAAAAAGCAGCATAATGCCCAAAACCCCCACCAAACCCAACTCTTCGCCAATAATTGAAAGGATAAAATCATTATAGGCGGATGGAAGATAAAAAAGTTTTTGGGTGCTTTGTCCCAGTCCAACCCCGTGGATCCCACCCACCCCAAAAGCCAGAAAAGACTGAATCATTTGAAACCCCGAGCCTTGAGGATCCTGCCAGGGATTCAGGTAAGCGGTCACACGGCTTAACCGGTAAGGGACACGGATCACGAGGAAATAGAGGACCGGCAGAAACATCAGACTCGCGATCATCACATACCGGAGACGGATCCCAGCCAGAAAAAAGAGGAGGGCTGAAATAATAAAGATAAATGCGCAAGAGCCCAAATCCGGCTGAAGAACCGTCAACGCGCAGACCACCATGACAAGCAGCAAAGGAGGAAAAAAAATAGCAAGGCTTCCTTTTTTAATGACTTTTATTTTGCGGGCCAGATAATCACACAGGTAAAGACTTGTGGCGAGTTTGGCGAATTCAGAGGGCTGAAAATGAAAAGATCCAAGCCGGAGCCACCGCTGGGCGCCGCCCGCAGAATGTCCTATCCCCGGCAATAAAACAACGGCCAAGAGGGCAATCGTGCCAATCAATAGCGTTCGCGCGTGTTTCTTCCAAAAAGCAATAGGAACCGAGGCCGTCGCAAAAAGCAAAAGAGTCCCGATCACCACAAACAGCAGTTGGCGGTAAAGAAAGTATTGGGAATTGTGGTAGGTTCTTTCCGCGTACACGGCGCTTGCGCTGTAGGTCATCACAACACCAATGCCTACGAGCAGGTAAACCGCGATAAATAAAATTCGGGCTGATTTTGACATAAGTTATTTAGGTGCTGGCGCTACTGCCAATTCATGAACAAACTGCTTAAAAAGATTGCCGCGTTCCATATAGTTTTTAAACATGTCGAAACTCGCGCAAGCCGGCGACAAAAGTACTGTATCTCCGTAAACGGCAAGCTGATGCGCTATCTGAACCGCATCCTTAAAACTTTCGGCATCTCGAAGTGGGCACGCCCCCTCCCAAGCCTCGCGTAAAATGGGACGCGCTTCCCCGATTAAAATCGCCTTTTTAACTTTTCTCTCCAGGAGTTCGCGAATCGTGTGAAAATCCTTTGTCTTTGGATGCCCACCCGCAAGTAAAATAACTTTGTGGTCAGGGAACTTTTCAAGGCCCCACTTAAGAGACGCCACCGTCGTGCATTTGGAATCATTTACATAAGCCACGCCTTCCGAAACCAAAAATTTTTCAAGGCGGTGTTCAATCCCTTCAAAGGATCCCAGGACCTCATCCACATCCTGGGGCTTGCATCCAAAAAAACCCGTGACAAGACGCACCGCTTCTTCATTGGGGTTCTGATTCCCTTCTCCGAAATTGAAAGTCCTGGCTTTAAATGGATAATCAGGAAAAAACTGCTGCCGGTCACGCGCGCGAAAAACTGCCAGATCCTCAGACATCTGGTTTTTAAAAATCTTAAGCTTCGCGGCAGTGTATTCAGCCATATCTTTATGCCAATCCTCGTGGTTCGGGCTGAGATTGATTAAAACCGCGACGCGAGGACGGAAACTTTCGCAGTGCTCAAGCTGAAAAGAGCTCACTTCAAGAACCACAAAATCATTTTCCGTGATTCCGGCAATCTCCGCTATCCACGGATTTCCAATGTTGCCACAGCTTACGGCTTTAAATCCTCCCCTTTTTAGCACTCGGGTAATGAGGGTCGTGACGGTCGTTTTTCCTGAGGTGCCGGTGACTGCAATAATTTTGGAAGACGGGGAAAACCAGCTTGCAACTTCAATCTCGCTATATATAGGAATGTTCCGGCTCCGGAAGGCACGGTAAATATCACTTGCGGGAGGAATGCCGGGAGAAATTAAAACCCAATCGGATTCGAGGATTCTTTCTTTCGAATGCCCTCCGCATTCACCATGAATTCCCTTTTTCCGCAGCTTCTCCAAACGCTCACGGAGTATTTCCGAATCCCCTTGATCCGAAACCCAGAGATCAAATCCTTTGTCTTTCAAGAAAAGAGCGCTTTCAAACCCACTCACCCCCAGCCCCAGAATCGTCACCCTCTTCCCCGGAATCTTCATTGTCCTACCTCACCTTGAGGGTGCTTATGCCGATGACGGCAAGAACCAGGGCAATGATCCACAAACGGACAGTCACCTTGGATTCAGGCCAGCCTTTAAGCTGCAAGTGATGGTGAAAAGGTGACATTAAAAAAATCCGTTTTTTAAATAACTTGAAACTTGCCACCTGCAAAATCACGGAAAGCGCTTCCCACACAAAAATTCCGCCGACAACGATAAGTACAATTTCCTTCTTGGTCAGCACCGCAATCGCGCCCAAAACGCCGCCAAGGGACAAAGACCCCGTGTCTCCCATCATCACCTCGGCAGGATAAGAATTAAACCAGAGAAATCCGGCGCTGGCACCGACAAGGGCGGAGCAAAACACGGCTATTTCTCCGGCATCCGCCACGTAAGGGATATTCAGGTAGGCTGAAAAGTCGACGCGGCCCACAAGGTACGCAATAATGGCAAAGGCCGCGGTGGTAAAAAGCGTACAGCCAATCGCGAGCCCGTCCAAACCGTCAGTTAAATTCAAGGCGTTCGAGGAACCCACTAGCACAAGCACCACAAAAGGAATAAAAAAGATGCCTAAATAGATCATACCCTTCTTAATTAACGGCAAATAAAGCCATTTGTCAAAACCGGGATCCATATAAAGGAAAAACCCCAGCGCCAGGCCTGCCACTAACTGCCCCAAAAGTTTAGTCAGTGAACTTAACCCCCGGGAGCTTTTTGATTTCAGTTTAATCCAATCATCCAGGAATCCAACCATCCCAAACCACAGAATGATCCCCAGAAGAATCCAGACAAAGCGATTGGCTAAATTTCCCCACAAAAGCATGGAGATCGTTACGCTCGCCACCACCAAAATCCCGCCCATTGTCGGCACGCTGGCCTTATGCGCAAAAAAACCGTGGATCGAAGCAGCGTGTTCCCGTTTCTGATTTTGTGTGGCTTTCATGCCTCCTAGCCACTCAATCACGGAAGGGCCCAGCCACAGGCAGAGGAGAAATGCGGTGATGCTCGCTCCTGCAGAGCGGATCGTGATGTAGCGGAATAGATTAAAAAAAGTGGATGTATCTTTAAAATAATGGAGAAAATAAAACATATTAAAAGTGATTCACGCTACCGGGTGACGGGCTGGGAACAATCAAGCTTCTCTTCTAATGTTTTCATAACCTCTTCGATTTTCATCCCTCGAGAAGCCTTCAGAAGCAAACAATCTCCTGCTTTAATGAAGGTCAATAAAAAATCGGCCAACTCTTTAGAATCTTTAAAATGACGGGCTAGCACTGAAGTTTTTTTTGCCTCAATGGCTTCAATACTTCCCGCGGTACGGCTGCCGTAAGCCAGGGCCGCATCAAAACCAAAACCTGCAATCTGGTGTCCAAGGACTTCATGAAACTTTGTTTCCTCAGGACCAAGTTCGAGCATGTCGGCAAAAATAAGAATCTTCCGGCCTGAAACAGGCAATGCGGCAAAGGATTCCAAGGCTTTAAGGAACGATGCCGGATTGGCATTATAACCGTCATAAATCATTTGAATATTGCCCGGAAGCCGCCGCTCCTGAAACCGACCGGAAGGTAATTTAAAATCTTCCCATACTTCCGGCATATCCTCCAGGGGCACTCCCAGCGCTTCGATCATAGCCAGCGCCAACCCTGCGTTACGGGCAAAAAAAGCGGCCATTCCCGGAAATGAAAAACGCCGGTTCCCTTTCACAGCAAATGAAACAAATCCATTCTCAAGGCGAACGTCGCTTATCCGGAAGTTCGCTTCCTTGGAGAACCCGACACGGATAAGATTTAGCTTCAGCTTTTTTGCCCTTTCAAACAATGTTACGTCGTCATCCGGAAGAACGGCCGGAGCCGCTTGCGGCAGGGCTTCAAACAATTCCATTTTTGCCTGATAAATTCCTTCCAAGGATCCGAAACCTTCCAGATGGGCTGCTGAAACCTGAGTCAAAATACCAGCCGTCGGTTTTAAAATGTCTGCCAGGGTACGGATTTCCCCAAGATGGTTAGCTCCAAGCTCCGCCACGCAAAATTGGTGACTTGCGTTGAGTCCGAGGAGCGTCAGAGGAAGGCCCAGATGATTATTAAAATTTCCGGAACTTGCCAGCACAGAAAAGCGTTTACGCAACAGATAGGTCAAAAATTCCTTGGTGCTGGTCTTGGCCACACTTCCCGTGATCCCGATCGTTGGAAGATTAAAATGGGACCGATGCCACACGGCAAGGTCGCGCAAGGCTGTTTCAGGATCAGGAACAAATAAAAGATTTTGAAAAAGTTCCGGACGGCCTAAAAGACGGTTCCTTTCGGCCTCAAAAAAAGCCCGGCTGATTAAAGCTCCGGAAGCCCCTTTCTTGAAAGCCTCTTCCAGGTATTGGTGGCCGTCCTGCTGAGCGCCTTGCAAGGCGATAAAAAAATTCCCCGGGAGAAGCGTTCTTGTATCAATCGACGCGCCGTTTGCCCGGGAAGCAGGATTTAAAAGGACGGGAGTTGTTTTAAGGAAACAAGCCGCTTCAGGAAAAGAAAACACGGCTTTTCCTTTTGAGGAATTCCTGAACCACTAACCGGTCGTCAAAAAGAATCTTTTTGTCGCCCAGAATCTGATAATCTTCGTGGCCTTTGCCCAAAACAAAAACAACGTCACCCGGCTCGGCTAATGAAATTAACTTTTCAATCGCAAGCCGCCGGTCCAGAATTTCATGAATTTCCGGTGTCACGGTCTGCTCCAAAGGCATTCCTTTTTTTATATCCTCCAAAATCAGTTCTGGATCTTCGGAACGGGGATTGTCGCTGGTTAAGCACACAAGATCCGAATAGCGGCAGGCCGCCTGCATCATCAAAGGCCGTTTGGTGCGGTCCCGGTCCCCTCCGCATCCGAAAAGAGTGAGGATCCTGCGCGGGTTGAGTTTGCGGGCCTCACCCAAAACGTTTTCAAAGGCGTCCGGCGTGTGGGCATAATCGACAAATACCTGGAAGTCTCCGCTGCCGGCAACTCGTTCCAACCGGCCGGGCACGCCTGCAATTTCCTGCAAAGATCCCCGAAAATCTTCCAAATCAAACCCCAGAAGGTCCAAGGCCCCGAGGATCGCAACGATGTTAGCCACATTATGCCGCATGGGAAGCCGGATCTGAAACGGGATTTTGCGGTTTCCGAAGCGCAGTTTGAAATGGCTTCCCTGAAATGAAGTCTGAATGTCAAAAGCCGCATAGTCGGCTTGCTCGTGCATGCTAAAGCTCTTCGCGGAAAGCACTTCTTCAAGCAGCCTCCGCCCGTAAGAGCAATCGCGATTAATGAGCATTTTTTTGGGAAGCGGCGGCTGGGTAAACAAAAGGCGCTTGGCCTGAAAATACCTTTCCATAGTCTTGTGGTAATCCAGATGGTCCTGGGTCAGCTGGGTAAACAGGGCTAGTTCGAATTCAATGGCGTGGACGCGGTGCTGGTCCAGGGCATGCGAAGAGACTTCCATGACGCAATACCGGACATTTTCATGGCGCATCTGTTTTAAAAGGGGAAAAAGGGTTTCCGCCCCCGGCGTCGTATTGGGAGCCGTCAGCCTTTGGTTCGGGAGTTCATACCAGAGCGTTCCAAGGTAAGCCGCTTTCGCTTTTTCGCTGAGCAACTTCTGAAGAAGATACGCAATGGTGGTTTTGCCATTGGTCCCGGTCACGCCAATAACTTTGACTTTTTGATCCGGAGACTGATAAAAGCGCTTTAGGAGTTCCGCAAGGCAAATCTGGGTATTCGCGACACGAATCCCGGTCACATGCGAAGGGATATGAATTTCCGGAGTTTGCTCATAAAGAATGGCGGAAGCTTTGGCTAAAACCGCTTGCCCGAGAAAATCATGCCCGTCCATGCGTGAACCGCGGCAGGCTACAAAAAGCCCGCCGGCTTCAATGGCACGTGAATCGGAAGTAATGTCTTTAATGGTCCGGTGAGGATCCCAATGAATTGTTTCTAAAATCGGAATACCCTGAAGGAGGATATCCAATCTCATAATGAAGTTCCCTTTCAGCGGTTGACCGGTTCAGACGCGGGCGTTGAATCGACAGCACCAGCGCCGCCCTGGCGCGGGGTAAAATCCAGATTTAAAAGACGCGAATGAGCTTTCAGAACATTGACTTCTTCAAGCCCTTGCTTTCCTACTTCGAAATCGGCAAAAAAATCATTAAACTTTAAATCGCTTAGGCCCTGGTTCTCGGCCCATTCTCCCAAAAGGGAAGTTTGCAAGTCACGTCCTGATATTTTGACACGAATCCGTCTTTGATTCAAAAGAGAAATGAGGTCGTAATCAACTTTTAAATCGCCTGAAATGAGTTTGAGTCTGTCCGTCCAGGTAAAATGGGCTGTCTTCAGTTCAAATGACGGCTGAAAAAAACCAGGCCATAAAATTCCTTCGACCTTGATCGCAAGCCGGCGTTCAATTTCCTGCCGGACCCAGAGGCCCAACGCAAGCGGGATTCCCCAGCCCAGAACAAACAAAACCAGCAAAAGGGCACATATCACTTTTTTAAACACGGCCGGAACAAGCTAGATTCTGCTTACCCGGCTAGGGTCCGCAGAATATTTTTTAGGCGAGATGACAATTTCGACCCGCCGATTAAGAAGCCGCCCTTCAGGCGTTGTGTTGGCTGCAACCGGCTGAAATTCACCGTAGCCCACCGCGGCAAACCTCTGGGGTGCAAGCCCCTGTGATTCTGCGAAATAATGCACCACTTCCGTGGCCCTGGCCGTGGATAATTCCCAGTTGGAAGGCCAGCTGGAGTATCCGATAGGAACATTATCCGTATGCCCTTCAATATAAACCATTTGATCAGGAACTTCATTTTGCAGGATTTCCGCCATTTTATCCAGGGCTTCCTTGGAGGATTCGATCAAATCGGCTTTTCCGGATTCAAAAAGGACACGGTCAAGAACCGTTACCACAAGCCCTTTGTCTTCCATTGAAACCGCCACATTGCCTTCATCAACTTCTTCCCGCAGACTATGCTCTACCTTCAGTTTCGCCTTTGCAAGTCCTTGGGGTTCCAGCACGGCCGCCGTACTTTGCGGTTCCGCGACACCGACTTGACTATTTGTCAGCTCATCATTCAGTCGCAAGACTTCATGATTTAATTCATCAATGGCCTCATTCTGCTCGCGGATGGTTTGTCTCAAATCAGAGGCTTCAGGGGTTTCTGAGCACCCTGAGAAAATTGAACAGAAAAAGAAAAGACCTGGGGCGAGGTAAAAGATTTTTTTCAAACTGGGGAACTCCGATTTATTCCAGAAAAATAATGTAAAGGCCTAATGCGAGACCTGCAAACACGGCTAAAAAAGAAAGCGCAAGCAGCAAACCGAAAAAAGGATTGAGGCGGGCGGGCTTACCAGGAGGCGGTACGATTTCTTCCTCGGAATCAAGATTGGGTTTTTCTATCCGGATACCGCGCTTAGTCATGATGCCGCGGCGTGTAAAACTTTGGCCGCCCCCTTCTGAATGCGCCTCATTTTTTCCAGAATGTCTTTTCTTTCCATGACTTTCATAAAACTATCCACCACCCGGGGATCAAACTGAGTACCGCGGTTGGATTGTATTTCTTTTAAGGCTTGCTCGTTGGTCATGGGTTCGCGGTAACTGCGCTTGGAAATCATCGCGATGAAGGAGTTTACCACAGAAACAATACGTGCGCCAATAGGGATTTCCTCGCCTTTGAGCCCCTGGGGATAGCCTTTGCCATCAAAGCGTTCGTGATGGTGCAGGACAATCGGAATCACCGGCTGAAGTGAGGAAATGGACCGCAAAAGACTGGCGCCGCGGCTCGGAATCCGCTTAATGAGTTCAAATTCCTTGGGCGTTAATTTTCCTTTTTTATCCCAGACTTTTTCACGCAGGGCGAGGGCCCCGGTATCAAGAAGCAAAATCGCGCGCTGGAGAAAAACAAGCTCCCTGCTTGACAGGCCAAGTTCCTTGCCCACTTCCAGCACAATTTCCCCAAAAACAGGCAGCTGGGTCCGGTCTCCTCCAAAATTCAGATCTAAGAGTTCGTTGATGGTTTTGATGCTTCCCAGGGTAAGCTGTTCCGTTTCTTCAAAAAGCCGTGCATTTTTGATGGCCACGACAGCCTGCTCAGAAAGGGATCTTAAAATTTCAAGATCCGTTTTGGTAAAAGGCTGGGCGTCAATTTTATCCCAGAGGGTAATCACCCCCACGACATCATCTTCAATGAACGGCACCGCAATGGAGCGCCGGTTCAGATGAAACTCACCTGTCTGGGCAATATGCCCTTCAAGCCCTCGGCCAATCAGAAGCCGTTTGTGATGCACAAAGCGCCGGTTCTCCCCAAACGAAAAATAAGGAATCAAATAATGGTGTTCCGGGTCCACTAGCATGATGGAACATCCCGTGGCTTTAAGGACCTGCGCGCTAAGACGGCCGATGCGCGGGAGAAGGTCTTTTAATCGAAGGGATGAGCTGATGACGCGGTGCACGGAATGCATCGTGGAAAGCGCCAGAGCACGGGGATGAACGGTTTCGTAAAAATTATTCAGCTCAAAACTTTTATAGGCAAGCTCCACCTGTGCGTCTAGAAAATGATTGAAAAGTTCCAGGAGCGGCCGCAGCTTTTTTTCCGGCTGCGTAAAAGAACAAAGAAACAGGACGGCTTTGAGCCGGCTAAGGTGTTTAAGGGCAAAAATAGCTCCGTTTTTTCCGAACGCGCATCGATAAAAGGTCGGCAGCTTCTCAATATTTTCGTCGTCGCCGGCTAGCTGTTCGGCATATTTGATCAAAAAAGCTTCGCAACTTTGCTGATTCGAATTGGAGCCGGCATAAAAAGTACAGTTTCCCTTGCGGTCAAGACGGATGAGCCGCGCTCCATTTTCCTCTATCAGCACCATCCAACCCAGGGGACGCCCAAAAGCACGGTTGTAGGATTTATACCCTTCCTGCCACTGGGGATTGGGCAGAAGAAACTGTTCAATGACCGTTGCCGCGTGATGATTTTTTTTCATGGGCTGCCTATTGGTAATTATACCTGTTTTATACCCTTTCGTAGGGTTCAAAAAAGCGGCGGTATTCGTCCAGAACTGACCGGTCCGTCATCCCGGCAATGTGGTCGCAGATCATCCGGTGCGCCCCCTCTTTCTTGGACCGCGCTAAAACCTCCGGCGGAAGCTGGCCCGGCTTTTCAAGATAGACCTGAAAAAGCGCTTTGATAAAGCGCTGGCCCTTGCCGGTCATGCGGACGACCCGGTAATGCTGGTAAAGATTCTGGTTTAAGAATTTTTTAAGCTGTAAGTGATCGCGGCGCATCCCATCCGAAAAACCCACGACCGGCTTTCCCAGTTTCTGCAAATCCGTCAAGGTTTCGATACCCGCTTTTTTAAGGTTGGCTGCTGTCGTTTCAATTAAATCTGTGCTCAGGCGGTTGATGATGAGCCGGATGGTTAACCGCTTCCTATGAGATGAAGAAATGGTTTTGTATTTTTTTTGGATATAGCGAAGGCTGTGGTCCCAGAGAGCAATCCCGGCCAGTTGGCCTTCATTTAAAAGTTCCGCGCGCAGGCCGTCATCCAGATCATGACTGTTGTAGGCAATTTCATCCGCGATGTCGACAAGTTCAGCTTCCAGACTTCTGAAACGGTCGCTTTTATTCCGGTAAAAATGTTCGGGGTGTTTTTTCAAGCCCTCCCTTGTTTCAAAGGTCAGGTTCAGCCCTGGAAATTCCGGGTAACTATCCTCCAATTTTTCTACAATCCGGAGACAATGGACATTATGCTCAAACCCTCCGTAATCCTTCATCAATTCTTCAAGCGCCCACTGGCCGGCGTGACCAAAGGGGCCGTGGCCCAAATCATGAGCCAGCGCAATGGTCTCGACCAAATCTTCATTAAGGCACAAGGCACGGGCAATGGACCGGGCAATTTGAGCGGTTTCCAGCGTGTGGGTCAAACGCGTCCGGTAGTGGTCCCCTTCGTGATTGACAAACACTTGGGTTTTATATTGCAGGCGTCTGAAAGCGGTTGAATGAATAATCCGGTCCCGGTCCCGCTGAAAAGGAGTCCTTAATTCATGTTCTTTTTCGGGAAACACGCGGCCGCGTGTTTCCGAGCTTTTGATGGCATATGAGGCTAAATTGTCCGCTTCCTGATTTTGGTATGAAAGGCGGGTGACCTTCATATTTATTTTTTGGAAGAACGCCGGCCGGATTTCAATTTGCGGGAGAGCGCTTCATAAACCGATTCAAGCGACTCTGAAACCACCTTAGTCTGAGCGATCGTGGGCATGAAGTTCACATCCCCTTTCCACCGGGGCACGACGTGCAGATGCATATGATGCGGAACCCCGGCCCCGCCCACACGGCCAAGGTTCATGCCGACATTAAAGCCGTGCGGCTTCCACGCTCTTTTCATGGCCATGCGCACCTCTTCATAGAGATTAATCCAGTCGAGTTTCTCCACGTCCGTCAGGGCATGAACTGAATCCACGTGGCGGACCGGCACAATCATCGCGTGTCCGTTATTATAGGGATAGCGGTTCAAGATGACAAAACTTGAAGGGGTGCGTTTGACAATATAATTGCGGGTATCCTGTTTTTCCGCGAGAAGCCTGCAAAAAAGACAGCCCTTGTCTTTTCGCACCTTAGGACGTAAGTACGCTTTGCGCCACGGCGCCCAGAGACGATCCATCTTCATCCCTCATTAAAATGATTTTGGGCAGGTTGTAAAGATCCAGAAGCGAATTAAAATTGCGCAGATCCCAAATTTGAATTTCCGCTTGCTGTGCCATAAGCTTTGCGTTTTGGTCAATGCCCGCCAGCGCCACAAGGATTTTTCGCTGGATTTTTTTGCGGTAATGCTTCATTTCATCAAGAAAAAAAGTGACATCTTCTTCATGAATCGGCTCGCGGGCGATTTGACAAATCCATCGCACATTCGCCTTGCGGGCCAGAAGAGGAAAAAGCCGCCCATTGGAGGGCCGGAAGGCAATTTCTGAAAAGTGCGGACAGCAAATCTTGCGTTGATCGACTTCCACGAGATCGTTACGAAATTCCTTAAAAAGATTTTCAGCGCGCACCGTCACATCGACCCTGGCTTCGGCTTCAACCTGCCAGAAGGTCTGTTCCAACGCCCTGGATAAAGACACCTTTAACGACTCCAAATGAGGCTGGTGAAGCTGGTTTTTTCTTTGAAAAACCTCCCGCAGCCAGAAGCGGAATAAAGGATCTTCTAGCGTATAGAAAGAACCTCGCTTTCCAATAACTTCCTCCTGGACAAGCCGCTGAAGGATTTTTTTTGTCTCACGGATTTTTTTTCCGATATAAGTTGAGATTCCAAGAACCTTTCGCCTTCCCTCACTGATCGCAAGCAGTGCCCGAAGATAAGGCGCGTTATCTTTCGAAAATTTTCCGTATAATTTTAACCGCCCTTCAAACCGCAGGAACATTCTTCCGTGCAAATCAAAGAACTCCTGATGAAAAGCCGCAAGCAGGTTTTCTGTTGAAACCTCCTGCCCCTCGCCTGAATCCAGGCACTGAAGCCGCTCTAATAGAAGCTCCAGGTAGGACGGAATCCCGTCCGTCATGTAAATCATGAATTTTTTCTGAGCATCCGAGAAACAGCGCGCCGGCATCCGCCGCTTCAGAAAGTCGGCCACCTCGTCAAATCCCCACGGAAGCATTTCAATCACTTCAAAATTTCCAAATAGAAGCGAAAGCTTATCGTGAAAGATCTCCCGCGCCTTTCTCGGGCAGGAGCTTGCCACAAGGTAAAGAGTTTCTTTCTCCACCATGATTTCTCTTCCAAGCAAGGCAAAGGGATCGGGTGACGGCACATGCTCAAGCCCCTGAAACTCATCAATCATGAGCACCACTTTCTTACCCATTTCCTCGGCTAGCACATTAGTCAAAGAGAAAAGCTCACGGGCTGAAGCCGCATTCTTTTCTCCCCGGCGGAGCATTTTCTTAAAACGGCGGATTTTTTCCACGGTCTGAGGGATCACTCCCTCGGCCTGGGCGAGCGCGGCATGGAAATCCTCCGGAAGCTCACTTTTTGGATTTTGCGTAAGAAAAAAACCTGCCAAAAGGGCGTGAAGCCAGCGGTCAATCAGATGATCATAATCAAGGACTTCGGCATTCACATAAATAGGCAGGAGGGACGGTCGGGAAGACAGGTTTTGATAGATGGCATTCAGGAGGTGGGTCTTGCCAAAACCTTCAGGGCCGATGAGGCCTATGTTCTGGCGATACCCGTTTTGGAGGGCATCAACCCACTTCTCGATTCTTTCGCGAATTTGATCCCGCTTAAAAGAAGCAGATGGCTCGGCTTGCATATCTCGGAGGTGGTTGTAAGTTTCTTTTCAGGAAAGAGAGGGACAGGAAAACGAGCTTGAAATTTTTAAAGAAAATTTACAGAATGAAAAAACAAAATAAAAACATATCGAATTTAAGAACTATTTCCTGCGTTTTTCTCTTTCCGAAACTTAATCTTACAAATTTCACGAAAGAAAGCAAGCACTAAAATTAAAATTTATTTATGAAGGTTCTGTTTAAGCTTGCGATTTGAAATTCTTCCGGACAAACCAGCCAAGATAAACGGCTAAAACAGCCGCTGCCGCGAAAGAGCCTATGCCCGTCAAGCCATTCCAAATGTTTTTTGCTTGAAGATATTGCTCAATTTCCCAAACTCCGAGACCGAATGAAAATAAAACCGCCGTCCCGATCAAAACAACATGAAAGTAGAGTAAAGACACCGCAGCTCCTTAAATTTCTTCCCACGCGCTGTGGTAGGCGCCAATGGATTCGACATAATTCAGGAAATCCTGATAAAAATCAAGTGCCGAGATTGTCCCGCTATCCCCGATCACAATCAATTTTCTTTTTGCGCGCGTCATCGCGACATTCATCCGGCGGGTATCGGCTAAAAATCCTAGTTGCCCCGTCATATTGGAACGAACCAGAGACACAATCACAACCTCTTTTTCCCGCCCCTGAAACGCGTCGATACTGTCGATTTCCGGGAGCCGCACATCCGGAGATTCTTCCCTATCCGGCAGGAGTCGATTAGCTAACAGTCTCACCTGGGCGCTGTAAGGGCTGATAATGGCAACGGAGTCGGCCGGAACACCGGCCCGAAGCAACCGCTGATATTCCTTCTCCACAAGTTTCGCTTCGTCTTCATTATACCGGCTCACACCTCCCGGCTCGGTTTTCTCTTCATACCCCATTCCAGCCGTATCTATAAAATGAACGGGAGAATCCGCAAGCTCCTCATGACTTATTCCGGGCAGGTCCCGAAGGGTATGCGTTTGAACGCTTGGATGAGCCACAAGCTCTCCGTCGTAAAACTCGCGGGAAGAAAACTGCATGATCTTTTCATTCATCCGGTATTGAATTTTTAGGCGAATCTTTGACTCCTCGTTTAGTATCTCGTGCAGCCGCTCGAACAAAGTAAATCGCAAGCTTTGACGCCCGGCCTTCGCAGAAAAAACCGTGGGGGGAAGCTGGCAATGGTCTCCGGCCAGAATCACTTTCCTTCCCCTCAGGAGCGGGATCCACGTGCCGGGCTCAACGGCCTGCGTGGCTTCATCAATCATCACCCAATCAAAGTGGCGCGCTTTTAAAATCGGGTCCCTGCAGCCCGTGTGCGTGGCCACAACCACATCTGAAACATTCCAGACCTGATGAAAGATTTCATTCTTGAGATTGCGTATGTCTTTACGGAGCCCCGCCATTTCTTCATAAAGCGCTCGTTTTTCTTCCCACGTCATGACCCGCCTTTCGCTTCGCCTTTCCTTTTGACGCGTTAACTGCTCAATGCGCGCTTCATTTTCTTCAATCATTTTGGCAAAAGGATGACGTGCCAATTTAAAACTTAAAGTATGATCCCGTATCCGTTCCGTCATTCGAGCAGGATGCCCGAGCCGCGTCACCGGAACATCAGCAGCAACGAGATAATCCACCACATTGTCGCAGGCCGCATTGCTCGGAGCCGACACCAGGACACTTTGGCCAAGCCTTTTCGCCTGGCGGATGATTTCGACCAGCACCATGGTTTTCCCGGTCCCGGGAGGGCCATGAATAAGAAGGATGTCTTCGGCCTCAAGCGCCTTGATAACGGCCTGGCGCTGATCCTCGTTGAGATTGGAGTTTAAAAAATCTTTTTTTCCCGGCGCAACCGGCTCTCCCACGCGCGGCTTTCTCAACCCAAGCGTAATATGACGGAGATACGCCAGATGAGAATGGCTGGCTTCGCGCACTTCTTTGAGGGATTCGTACATACGCTGGTACGTGGTCTGATTTTCGCTCAAGTTTAAATGATAAAACTGTTCGTTCCCCACCCATCCCGGGAGTCTTACAGTAAACGCCACAGTAATATTGAAGCGGTTGCGGTCATAAACCGTTCCGGCGGGGCATTCGGTTTCTGTGGTTTGAAAATCCGAAAGTTTCACAACGTCCCCGGCCCGAAACGTATATCGCGGCAAGGGACGGCGATCCGGAAACCCCAGGGTCAAAAGCCGGTGCCCCGAGGGATTAAAATGCATCTCAAGAAGGACAAGCCGCAAAAGGGCCTTGCCTCCCCGTTCCCTTTCTTCGGGTTTTTTATCCAGGTACTCTGTTTTAAATTTCCCGCGGTCTTCTCTTTCTTCCTCACGCAGTAATCGCTCAAGCCGGGAAAAATGTTCCCGGGTAATTTCGTCCTCGTCAATAACCGTTCTTTTTTTATGTTTATCCGTCATTTTCATTTCTTCCAGCCGAATTGCTTGAGGATATCGGTAAATCTTGAATTCTCCATTGAAAGCGGCGGCAGGTATTCACTTGCCAGGGTGCGCTTCCACCAATTGCCTGTTTTCTTTTTTTCTTCCGGATTGGTAAAGTGATATTCATAAAGAAGCGCACGCACATATTTGGGTGGTTGGATTGGAAAGGGATCATTCGCCAAAAGGCTCAAGGTATCGCGATCTCCTTCGAGCAGCTTGGCCGCCAGATTCAAAATCCAGGGATGGTAACGGAAACTGGACATCGCGGCAAACCATATCTGCCAATCGAGCCGGTAATGATAGGGCGACATTAAACACGGCATGCGGCGAATATCCCCGGGTTTGCATTTGAATTCATATTCCTTCCATTCGGTGGCATCCGTCAATTGTTTCTCCTCGGTTCCTTCCAGGACCACTTCCATTCTTGTTTTGGTGATGCTGCCAAAAGCGCCGTAAGTGTTCACAAGATGCAGCGGAGTGAAAGACGCGTTCATCATCTGGCGGGGTGAAAAAAGGTTCACCGTAGGTGCGATACTTAAAAATAGAATCAGGCCGGTTAAACTTATCAGGACGCCTTTTCGGATATACCCGGATGCCTTTACCTGGGGCAGTTTAACAAACGGAAACGCTTTTGAATAGAACCGGTCATCAAAACAAGGGATGCAAAGCACAATCGTTATATAATTCAGCCACGATAAATTGCCGCTGACTGTGAGTATGCTTTGAAAAAGGATTGTGAATCCCCCGGCAACATAGCCCACGACACCCGGAACCAACAATCCCCACGGGACCACAAGCTCTACAAAATGGTTAAACAACACGCTTGCCTTATGCGCGGCCGGAGGGAGCCAGTGAAAATACCAGCTTAAAGGATTGGGAACCGGCTGGGTCTCATAGTGATAGATCATACAGGTCAGGTCACGCCAGCATTCATCCCCGCGCAGTTTAATCAGGCCGGCGCCAAACATCAGCCGAAAAAGCACCCAGCGCAACAACCAGATCACAACCTTCGGGGCTTCGGTTTCTGAGGAACCTAAAAAGATGGCGAGAAAACCCGTCTCAAGCAGCATCGTTTCCCAGCCAAAACCGTAGAACACCTGCCCTACATTCACGAAAGAAAGATACAACACCCACAGCAGAAACCAAACAAGGGATGAAAACCAAATCCCAAATTTTTCTGAAAAGCCGGCGAGCGCAATCGCGGCAAGCATAACGCCTGACCAGGCAAGGACGGAAGCCAAGACGTCCGAATAATAAAACCAGAAAAGGCTAGGGCTATCCCAGAAAGAAATACGCTGGGTCAAAAGCGGGACGGGCAAAAGCCCGTGCTCGCCCAAAAGCGGCCGGAACTGGTTAACGAGAATCAAAAAAGCAATGAGATAAATGAACGCAAGCGCTCTCTGAAAGCAAACCCGAGTCAGCTGATAATGCGCGGTAGAGGTTGTCACTTAAGAAGAGTTAAGGGTTTTAATGAAAAGAGCGGTTAAACAAGGCGTCGGTCCTTTGTTTCAGGAAACTCCAGGAAGATACCAATGTGAATTTTTTTTGAGCAGGGCTGGTTTCTGAACCTTTGGGATAAAGATCTGAGGACATTAAAGCATCTTTTCCGTGCCTGGCGCGTGTTTCGAGGATAAACTCACCGATGAGGCTCTTATCCCTGGGATTAACATCCATAAAAGTCGCTCCGACGCGGTATCCCCAGTGCTTGCGCTGCCCCGGTTTAATCCACATCACTTTGGCAAACACGGGGATCTCGACTTTTTTTTGCGGGAAGTTGATCACAATTTCAAGCTTGTGCCCTACCTCAAACTTATGATGACTTAAGAACTGGATTCCCGACTCTGAAATATCTATGAGGTTTGAAAGGTACTCCTTGCGGGCTTCATTGACCGAGGTAACCTTCATGACGTTGTGGGTCCTAGCACGGAATTCATTGCGTTTCTGGACCAGCAAGCGCTTCTTCATCTTACGCCGGCCCAGATCAAAGATTCTAAGGAAACTCATAAACACCTCTTTAATGGGGTGGTTTAATAACTTATCTCAAGCATACCCGCTGATTCCATGAACTACAAGGGCACTCAAGAGACCTTCTCCTTCAGGAAAGCGCTATTTCTGTTTTCCCCAAACCTTTTCAAGGTAGGCCTCCCGGCCGGACCCTGTCCGGTAAAGTTTGTAGTGAAGCGCGTTCTTTTTGTAATAGTCCTGGTGATAATCCTCCGCCGGATAAAACTCGGAAGCAGGGACGATTTCTGTCACGATGGGGTACTCTTTGTACCGGCCGGATTTTTCCTGCGCTTCTTTGGATGCAAGAGCCAATCTTTTTTGTTCTTCGTCGTGATAAAAAATCGCCGTGCGGTACTGGGACCCCACATCCGCAAATTGTTTGTTCGGGGTGGTCGGATCAATATTCCTCCAGAAAACATGCAGAAGCTCTTGATAATTAATGACGGTACTGTCATACAAGACTTCAACCGCTTCGGCGTGCCCTGTCATTCCGGAAGAGACTTCTTCATACGTGGGATTTTTCTTAGCCCCTCCGGTGTAACCGGACACAACACTCACAACGCCTTGCAATTTTTCATAAGGCGGCTCCATGCACCAAAAGCAACCGCCGGCAAAAGTGGCTTTTTGAAAATTTTCAGGATTAGCTTGTTTAGAGTTGCTCATGGGATCCTCTTTTCTGTGCTCTTGATTCTTTAAAAAAACATATCCCGCGCCCGTCACAATAGCAAGGATAACGACAAAAAAAAGAACTTTTTTCATCCCTTTTTCTCCCCATTTGCTACTTTATTAGATGACAAGCGAACAGAAAGGATTCTATCAAGCTTAGAAATAAAAAGGGACGGTTCTTATTAAAAGAAGAACCGTCCCTTTTTAACTGCTGAATCAATAATACTTACAATAACTTGCTGCGGTCTTTTTGCCAAGGGTATTCAGGCGTCATAAGCGGTGCTTTTTGGGCATCCGGCCAATTCCACGGTGCGGTCAGAAAATCAAGTAAACCTGTCCCTGTACGAAGTAACGTAAACCCCACCCCACGGGCCAATCCATACGTCCAACCTGCTGTCAAATTAATGTCATTGGACGTAAAGTTAATTTCCCTGGGAATTTCAACTAGGCCCGTTGCGGCATTGAGAAGTCCGCGGCCAAGCTTGTCATCCCATTGATACGCATCTGCGCTGCCGGCATCGGCCTGGGCGGCTACGCTGAGCAGCAAAAGCATCATGAGAATAAATAACCCTGTCTTCTTTTGAAATCTTCGATTTTTCATTTTGTTCTCCCTATTTAGATTGATTAACACCGCACTCATTAACGGCAAATTCACACTGAACTGAAACTCCATCATGGCGCCTTAAAGAGCCTGCTCTTTTTCCGTCAACCAATATTTGCCGCCGAGGATCCGCGCAATCATCATACTGGCGACATTGTCCCCCACGGCATTTACCATCGTCGCGGGCGGATCAACGAGCGTCCCCACCATGGCAATGACGGGCAGGGCCTCCGGCGGGAAACCGTAGAGCGTTACGATCAAAAGTTCGCCCAAGAAACCGCCGCCCGGAATACCGCTCATCACCATGCCGCTTAAAATCGCGACGCCTATAGCCGTGGCATAAGTCATAGGCCCGTGAAAGGGAAGATGAAAAAAACTGAAAAGAATGGAGATTTTGAGGATCGCGGAAATGCAAGTGCCGTCCATATGGATCGTAGCGCCGATTGGGATGACCATCCGGCTAATGTCCTTTGGAATCCCGATTTCATCGGCCGCTTCCAGGTTGGTGGGGATCGTGGCAATACTGCTTCCAGTCCCAAGCGCCACCAGGGAAGTTAAAGAGATTTTTGACCAGAAAACCCGGAGGCCGTGAAGACCGCCGGCAAGATAGATATAGGCCGAATGAAATACAAAAAAATAAAAAAGAGAAACCGGATAGTAAATCAGCACCGCGTGTAAGTACGTCCCCATCAGTTCCGGCCCGAAAACACCCACAAGGTAGGCAAAATAAGCCCCTAACCCTATCGGCGCATAAAACATAATAAGAGAGATAACCTTAATCATCACGGTACTTCCCACTTGCAAAAACTCATTAAACATCCGGGCGCTCTCACCCAAAAGGGACGTTGCCAGCCCCACCAGCAAAGAAAATAAAATCAATGCCAGCATATTTTTCTTGGATAAAAGCTGGACAAAATCAGGGACGGTCAAAGCCTCCACAATTTTAGAGGCCGCATGATTATGCGATCCGTCAGAGACCATTGCGGGCAGCGTAATGTCCCCCACGGCAGGAGGAAAAAGCTTCATCACACCGATCATAAGAACAGAACTTAGGATGCCCGTAAAAATGAAAATAACAAGCATCCAGAAAAGGATGCGGCCGAGCATTTTGAGATTCGTCATTCCCGCAACGGAAGATGAGATGGAAAAAAAGACAAGCGGCACAACCGTTGTAAAAAGAAGGTTGAGAAAAATATCCCCGAGAGGCTTGATCACAATGACTTGGGATTTAAAACAAAGCCCGAGAAGAGACCCCGTGGTGATTGATAAAAGAAGAATGATCGGAAATAAATAATTCCGGATGATGGATTGAGGAGTTGTCGTTATCGGCATGATGCTTCTATTATCGTCCAAGTACTTTTTAGCTTCAGTGACAGGCGGTCAGGCAGGCAATTTCCTCGACCAGTTTATCGGGATCAAAAGGCTTGGCAATCAAGGCATATGTTCTGCCGGGACGGGGCGGCATTTGCTGGGTATCCCTGGCAAGAACGGAAAGAAACACCACGGGAATATGGCCATCCAACCCTTCAACAAGGAGCTCTTCATACACGTGGACCCCGTCCTTTTCCCCCAGCATGATATCCAAAATAATGATATCGGGACGGTCACCCAGAGCCATTTGACGGAATTCTATATGATTCTGGGCAGTAGAAACGTCATAACCCGCTGAAGAAAAAGTCAATTTCAGCAGTTCCAGAATAGCCCAATCATCGTCTACGATCAGGATTTTCTTATTCATAACGTCTCAATATAACCCTAACATATTTTCAGCTTTTAGAAAAACCTGCTACTTTGGCGGCAAAGGGGTGGGTAAACGGATTGAAAACGTAGCACCTTTCCCCTCTTCACTTTGCAGCATCACCTCTCCCTGATGAGCTTCGATAATGGTCTTCACCAACGCAAGTCCGAGGCCCGTGCTTTTTTCCCCTTCAAGTCCGGCTTTTTTGAGGTGCTGGAAGGGTTCAAAAATTCTTTCATGATCCGCCATTTTGATTCCGATGCCTGAATCTTCCACATCGATTTGCACCCATTGCCCCGCTCGTTTGGCCCGCACCCGGATAGATCCCTTCCGGGGGGTATATTTAACCGCATTTGAAATCAAATTATCCACAACTTCTTTGATCCGGTCTTGATCGCATGCTATTTCCGGAAGCCCCTCCTCGATTTCTTCTTCTATCCGTATCTCCTTGGCATCCCCCTGAACTTTGAAGGCGGCAATTTCCTCACGCAAAAGTTTTCTGATGTCCCTTGGCTTTTTCTCCATTCGGATGTGGCCTAATTCAATTTTTGTGATATCCAAAAGATCCTCGACCATCCGGTGAATCCGGTCAATCGATTCTTTAATTAGACTTAAATATTTTTTTTGCTCGTCCGACATCGGCCCGATTTTCCCCGTTAAAAACAGGCTGACAAAGCCCGAGATCGAAGTCAACGGCGTTTGAAGCTCGTGGGAAGCCAGTGCAATAAACGTGGATTTTTGTTCATCCAGATGGCGAAGCCTCTGGACCGCTTCCCGTAAGCCGGTTTCGGCTCTTCGCCGTTCACTTACCGTGGCGGCAAGAATCATAGAGGTTACGGAAGCCACGCCCATAAAAAGCTGAAGATACGTCAGGCTTTCGCTTATTTTAGCCCGCACAAAAGGCCCGCTTCCCAACAGGGTTGCTGCAATCGTAACAATCGAGGTCAACAGTGTCGCCGTGACCGCTCCGCGGGAACCGAATCGAAGGCCGGCCCAAATTAATGGAAGGAATAAAACATAAGCAATGGGGGCATTAGTCCTGGTGTCTCCAAAAAAGGGACAAAAAACCACGCATCCAACGCCGGCTGAAAAAAGGATCAACAAAAAAAATTCAAAATTACGCGTGCGTGGGAAATAAATTTCAAACCGGGAAATCCATACAAAAAGAAAGGACCCTGCGATCAAAACCCCCAGCATATCCCCAATCCACCAGGCCCACCAGGTGGAAGGATAGGATGCCAGAGCAACGACGCGCCCTAACCAAAGACTTGAAACACCCAAGGTGGCGCTGACGGCCGTGCTTGCGAATGCCGCCAGTAAAACCAGTGCGGCGACATCCCGGACACGTTCGAGAGAAGGTTGAAAACCGGCCACGCGCTTCAAAAGGAAGGTACCGGCAAAAGCTTCGCAGGTATTCCCAAGCCCGATCCCGCAAGCGGCAAGGACCGGGGCTCCGGACAAAAAATTTACCAAAAATGCGCCCGCCAAAATTCCCGGCCACAATTCGTATCCAAAAATAAAGAGGGCCGCCAAAGCGATACCCGAGGGAGGCCAGACAAGAGTAGCAAAACCGCTGACGGCATCCAACGTCAATCCAAACTTTGCGGTCAGAAAATAAACCGCAAAGAGGAAAACGTTGTTAACGATAATACGCCTGTGCTGCGGATTCACAAATACGGATTATACCGTATCCGCTCAGGATTGAATATAGATGGGATTTGAATAGATCCAGGGCTTTTCATTCAGGAAGACTTCAATCCGGTAAACGCCCGGCTTGTCTGACTCAAAGGTCAAATCCTGCGTCGTTTCTTCTTTAACAATCTCTCCGCTGCGGAGGAGGCGCACAGATGCTGACGCGGGCAAGCGCACGTGGAAAGTGACTGGCGCAAGGTTCTTGAGGGTATCCCCCATCTCAAAGCGCTCGCCGCCCGCTTCCGCCCAAAAGAAAAACTCGAAAGCTTTTCCCTGTGTATCAAAGGCCAAAAAAGATCTTCCGCGCCGCACGGCTTCGAGGATTTCTTTTTCCTTAAGGTCGCCGGCCAGCACATAAAGACTGACGGATTGCAGGGCCATTACAAAATACTTCTGATACCTTTCAAGATGGGCGTCCGCTCCGGCAATCACAGGCACATTTCTTTTTTGTGTCACTTCATTCCAGAAGGCCAGGCTTTTCTCGGAGACTTTTTGCGCGGACTCAAGCATCGTCTTGGAATCTTCACTGATGCTGCGAAACGCAAAGTCAATCACGTTGCTGTCCGCCATCAGTTCGTGGCCAAAATCATAAAGCTCAAACCCGTCCCACCCTTCGAGATTTAAATCCTCCCACGGTTCCTTGACGCTGAAAGGATGCGCTAAAAACACAAATCCCCCCTGGGCATGAACCAGGTCTATAAGCTCCTGCGGGCTTTTATCTTCGGGAGGATGCTCCTTGATCCCCCAGGCAATCATATGCCCGCCGCCGGTTGAAATTTCATCCCCAAAAATGAACAAAGGCCGGGGTGGAGCCTTCATCTTTTCATACGCCTCAACCGCGGCCAGAGTGTTGTGGTCGGCAATCATCACAAAATCAAAGTCCAGCTCTTCGGCCTTTTCAAGAATGAAAGGCAAAGTCGCGTTGGAATCGTGCGAATAATTGGTGTGGACGTGCACAACTCCCCGGAATGTTTTGTAAGCGGGAGCTGCTTCGGCCGCGGTCAAGTCCGCCGCCTGCGAAAGGATCAAAAGAGCTATTGGTATCAAAATCCTTAAAATGGAATTCATCAAAAATACCTCAGAATGAATTTTAAGCGTTTTGGAGAATTACGGAAGGCAGTCTTTTATCAGAAATTAAGGCACGTGGCGAGAACAATTTAGTGTGATACAATTCAACCAGAAACGGAGGCCTGACCACCATGAATCTTCAACGAGGCTACTTTAAAAAATTGGTTTTTTTTCTGATCCCAGGAATCCTGACTTTCGCCGCAAACACTCTGGCCGCGGATGCGGTGGTTGGAGAAGGCGAATTCGTACCTATTGAAATTCCGGCTGAAAAGGAAAAAGAAGCTCAAAAGCTGGAGGACCAAAAACATATCGACAAAGTCCGCGAAGAGGTAAAAGGTATTCCCGAAATCCCAAAGGCGATCACGAGGGAAGGATTAAATCCGGCAGAAAAAGTACGGCTAAATGAACTCGAGCTAAAGCGCGCCAAAGGGCAAGTCACGGAAACCGAATATCAGCTTGAAAAGGACTCGCTCGCCCGGCAGGCCAATATTAAGTTTTAGAACCCCTTAACCCATCTGGGAAATGGCTTCCTGGATCAACGGAAGAATGGAGACGGCTTCCTCTTTCGTCAGCCGCCCCAGTTTGGCAAAGTTGAGTTTGCCTTCGTCATTTTTATTTTCCCGGGAAATCTGCAGCTTCTTCGCCCCGTTATTATAAGAATAAATGCTGACCGAAATTTTACCGAAATCATTTTCGATCGATTTTGTGAAGAGTTGATTATCAAGCTTGGCATCGTAGGGCATTGAAAGCTCCTTAAATTGGATTGTTGGTTTATTGCGCTATTTTAATTTCCCTTACTCAGATTGTACCCAACACGGCCATAAACTTTGATTTCGGTGCCGTGTTGAGTATTACTCCGCGATTCACAGTTTTTGACCTCGCGAAGTGTATATCGAACCAAACACTCTTTTTATTTAACCGGTCTCAACTCGCAAAAAAAAATGACGGCTGAATTTCATTTCATTATTTAACGGAATCTGCGTTAAAGTACTGGTCGCTTAGACCGCTGTTGATTTGAACTGATTGAAGATTAATCACCGAAAGCAGCTCCCCATTTTGAAAAATCTCAACGTGATAAGGCAGGGATAAGCGGCCCCCGATATTGCGGAAATCCGAGAAGGTCGCCTGAAAAGCTCCTTCGTCCGATCGAAAATCACTTTGCAAAATATCAAGTGTCACGCGGTCCACCCAGAAAATCATCGGACCACCGCTTTCATCCTCCGCTTCAACCACATAACAAGACCGGCCCCGCACCTGGGCCACCGCCTTCACCTTAATGGCTTCGGAATCTAAAAAATTCCAGAAGTTAGTTTGTGTATGATATTTGAGCGCCTCTCCAAAGGGAACTTGGATTTTGCCCGTTAGCGGCGAATTCATCCAGAGCGTGCTGCCGTCGCTAACTAGAACGGAGCTGATACTGTCCACGCCCCATTGGGCAGCACCGGGAATGGGACCTTCGAGATTCACCCGGAATTTTCGCCCCTTTTGAAAAAGCTCCACCTGTTGCACGATCTCACCCTGATCGGTCAGAACCTCAACCTCCTGAGTTGTGTGCAAATCGCGTATCTCTCGCTGGTATTCCGTCATTCGGGCGCGTATTTTTCCCATCGCTTCCGTCGTCAAATCGGCCTGGGTAAGTTTGGCGGCGAATTGAAGGACGGCAAAAAAAATGACTGCGGAATAGATGTGTTTTTTCATGGTGAGTGCCCAGTCCTGATTGCGGGGTTTTCTAAAGAGGTGACGCGGAATTCGGAATCCAGCAGAGCACGGAATTTTCTAAATGTTTTAAAAGGAATCGTCACCGTGAAAAGATTGACCAGCGGTGGCGGGATAAACCCGCCTGCCCCGCTGTGCTGGCGATATTCCACACGAGTCCGCCCGTCTTCAAGCGGCGTAAAACGCCATTCGGTGTCGAGCTCTTGAATGCGCACACGCCCCCTTCGCTTCGGGTAATCGCGATTGTCAGGGAAAACCGTATAAATCACAACTTTATTTTCCGGTTCCACGGACTTGACACTCCGGTAAACGCCGTCGCGATCCAAAAACGGGAACACGAGGTCTGCCATAAAATAAACCCGTTTCTCATCCGGAGAAATTTTTTCAACTAGTTCCGCCTTGCCGCAGCGGTGAAACCATTCACGCATCCGGTGATCCTGCTCAAAAAGCTCGACGACCTTTTCAACCGGTTGTTGGACGGTCATCTCGGCACGGAATTCCAAAATCGGCGATCCGGGCACTTTGCGGCTATAAACTTTGATCCCCTCCAGATCCCTTTTAAGCACCCAGGGACTTGCCGTATCCGGTGCAGCGCAAGCCGAAGTTACAAAAATTAAAAATCCCGCGGCGCCCGAAATAGATTTAAAAGCTTTGGTCATGCCAATCGTTCCGCCACTGTTTTCATCCAAACGTCAAATACCTGATTTTGCTTAAAATATTTTTCGGCCGGCAGTCCCGCGACTGACTGAAGGATCCCAAAGACTGCCAGATCAGAAGCCCCGGGCGTGTCTCCTCCCATAAATGGATTCCCCTTTAAACCCTCGGACCATTCTTTGGCTTTTTGTTTGACAAATAAATCCGGCTGATCAATCTGCTCGCGTTTCTTGATTTTTTTTGCGACGAGCGTCATGATGAACGCTCCGGAATATTTAATCGTGCGCTTTTCAAGCCAGCTGAATTTGCCGACCTTGGTAATGTAATCAAAGGCCCTTAAGGCGTTAAAAAAAGAATCATAAATAACTGCGGGAAGCCCTTTCACCAATCCTTCCGACCAGGCGAGCCATTTTTCGTCTTTTTCAGCGTCCGCTGGGCTAGTCCTGAAAACTCTGGGTTCGGGGAATTCCTGATCAATCCGGCGCATAATCGGGGTCGAATCATTCACTTGTTTTCCCTGGGAATCCATATAAATCGGAACCGCGCGGTAACTTTGAGAAAACGCAATTTCTTTTTTGTTCAGAGGATGCACTTCAACGGTTTCATAATCAACTTTCTTATATTTAAGAATACTTCTGACCTTATTACAGAACGGACATGCCGCGTATTGAAATAATTTAGGTTTCATGACTTCCCTTTCCTTTGGATTACTCTTCGACTTCGGCTGAAAAGTGGGTGATCTTGTCCCCCTCAAACCGGGCCTCTATTTGAATCGGGCGGCAACAAATTTCACAGTCCTGGACAAATTGCTGCCGTTTCCCGCCGCTTATGTCTAACCGGGCACTCAACTGAACCCCGCAATAGGGACACAGGAAACCATAATCCTCTTCAATCATGCAACACCTTTTTTATGTGCCAATGACAGAATTGTATCAAATAATTGCGGATTGAGCTCTAGGTGAATATTCAAATGCATGGTCGCCCTTGAAGATCTCACGACCTTCAAGGACAGACCACTTTCACACTCTCTGAAATGCAAAAAAGGAAAGCCCTCCTTAAAAAAGGAGGGCTTTTTTATTAGACAGTGTGAAAGTGGTCGGGGCGGCAGGATTTGAACCTGCGACCGCACGCACCCCAAGCGTGTGCGCTACCAGGCTGCGCTACGCCCCGGCCTTAATCAATTTTACAAGGAAGCCGGGACTACCGCAAAAAACGCGGACTGCCCCGACTTCAAAAATCACTCCTTAGAAGTGACGTAAGTGCAGGCGATTTCCTTAATCGCCGCACTTCGTGTTCACGCATCGGCGTGAACCGGCGTCGCACTTGTACATTGTGGTACAAGTGCCGACGTTTTGGAAAAAATAGGGTATTATTGAAGGACACTTGCGCCGTTACTTGCGCCTTTGGGCAAGTACTAATCGCACTGCGCGCTTTTTGCGCGAGCACTTTTCGGGAAGAACTTGATGTTCTTCTCCGAAAGTGTGGCGAACTCGATATTCGCCTACGCTTGTGTGCGCAAGTGCAACTCGTCCAGAATCTTGATGATTCAGGCGAATAGAAACAAGGACGGTTCAATTTCCCTAGGGAAAAAGGAACCGTCCCCATTCTTGATTTACTTCTGAACGCTTTTTTTAAGCGCTGCTCCGGCGCTAAAAGCAGGAACTTTACGAGCCTTGATCTGAATCGTTTCTCCTGTCTTAGGATTACGACCCGTCCGTGCCTTGCGCTGTCTGACCAAAAAACTCCCAAATCCAATGAGAGAAATTTTTTGTCCCTTTTTCAAAGATCCTTTAATGGCTTCAAAAGTGGCGTTCAAAGTTTCCCAAGCCTTGGCTTTGGAAAGTTTGGTTTTCTTTGCAATTTCACTTGCAAGATCAGTCTTATTCATGTTGTCACCCCCTCTCTTTAAAAAATATTAATACTGTTTCCACTCTTCACGCGCATCGCGGTGAAGCAAATCGATAACGGCCTGCTTCGGATCTTTATCATGAAAAAGAATTTCATAAATTTCGCCCATAATGGGAAGATTTAATTGCAGCTT
>Ga0247727_10001395_pt1 | contig 57572 bp, 65 predicted proteins | sample WisWelCaveWW1625_FD_202498 | JGI IMG/M metagenome (GOLD analysis project Ga0247727, IMG submission 202498) | Biofilm microbial communities from Wishing Well Cave, Virginia, United States - WW16-25 | ecosystem: Environmental > Aquatic > Deep subsurface > Groundwater > Cave microbial mat | place... | reverse complement strand
GTTCGACTCCACGGCATGGGCACCCCCTTCTTGTTGGTGCCCGTAGTGTTGTTCAACCTGTCACCCATGTCCCCCGACTAAACTGTTACCTATGTATCCAGACCGTACCTGCTGCGTTCTAACCTTTCACTGCAACGGACGGCAAGCTTCGTGCTGCGCGCCGTTCACTTCAACGATCATTCATCGCCTGCCACACGCGCGCGGACGAATACGGGAAGTCGAGATGGTGGATGCCGAGCGGGCGCAGCGCGTCGATCACCGCGTTCGCCACCGCGGGCAGCGCGCCGGTGGTGCCGGCCTCGCCCGCGCCCTTCACGCCGAGCGGGTTGCTCGGCGAGGGCACCGAGTGGTCGTGCAGCTCGACGCGGGTGAGGATCTCCGGCCGCGGCATCGCGTAGTCCATGAACGAGCCGGTGAGGAGCTGGCCGCTCGCGCGATCGTAGACGCAGTGCTCGGCAAGCGCCTGGCCGAGGCCTTGCACGATGCCGCCGTGGAGCTGGCCGTCGAGCAGCATCGGGTTCAGCACCCGCCCGCAGTCGTCCACCGCGACATAGCGCAGCACCTCGACCTCGCCGGTGTCGCGGTCGATCTCGACCTCGGCGACGTGCGCGCCGCCGGGGAACGAGGTCGGCGTCGGGATGCCGCCGCGCGTGTCGAGCTCGGCGCCGTAGCGGCGCGCGATTTCCTCGAAGCCGATCGACAGGTCGGTGCCCTTGACGCGGTAGCGGCCGCGCTCGAACTCGACGTCCTGCGGCGACACCTCGAGCGCCCGCGCTGCCAGGTCGGTGCCTTTCCGGATCACTTCCTTCGCGGTCGCGGCGAGCGCTCCGCCGTGCGACATCATGCTGCGCGAGCCGACGGTGCCGCCGCCGACGAGCGCGGGGCCGTGCGGGTCGCTTGCTTTCAGGATTATCTTTTCCGCGGACAGGCCGAGGATCCCGCCCACGACCTCGGGCAGGACAGTCTCGTGCCCCTGCCCGCTCGTCCCGGCGTTGACGTACAGCGTGGCGCTGCCCGAGTCGCCGAACTTGATCATCGCCTCTTCCTTCGGCGCCGCGCCCGCGCCCGACGGCTCGCAGAACACCGCACAGCCGATGCCGCGCAGCTTGCCTCTTTTCATCGAATCTTTTCTTCTGGATTCGAAATCATCCCAGTCGGATTTCTCGAGGGCTTCCTCGAATTCCCCCGCCGGGTCGCCGCTGTCGTAGGTCGAGCCGACCGGCGTCTTGTACGGGAACGCCTCCTTCGGGATGAAGTTGCGCCGCCGCAGCTCGACGCGGTCGATGCCGCTTTCGCGCGCCGCCTCGTCCACCAGGCGCTCGACGAGGTAGGACACGTTCGGCCGGCCGGCGCCGCGGTACGCGGTGGTCGAGGTGGTGTTGGTCGCCACCAGCAGGTGCCGGCCGTAGAGCGCGGGGATGCGGTAGACGTTGATCGCGTGGCTCGCCGGGTTGCGCGTGTTGATGAGCGGCCCGGGCTGCGACAGGAACGCGCCTGCGTTCACCACCCAGCGCACCCGCAGCCCGAGGATGCGGCCGTCGCGGTCGAGCGCGAGCTCGCCCGCGAGCCGCGCGGCGCGGCCGTGGTGGTCGCTGACGATGGTCTCGAAGCGCGAGCCGACCCATTTAACCGGCCTGCCCAGCTTCTGCGCCGCGAGCATCAGCGCGCAATACTCGGGATACGCCTGCGAGCGGATGCCGAAGCCGCCGCCGACGTCGTAGGCGTGGATGCGGATCCGGTCGGCCGGGGTGCCGGTGATCGCCGCGAAGTTGGGCAGCATCATCGGCAGGCCCTGCGAGCTCGCATAGACGTCGAAGCTCCCGCTCTGCGCGTCGTACGCCACCACGCAGGCCTTCGGCTCCATCGGCGTGCCGGAGACGCGCGTCGATTCGAGCTCGAGCCGCGTGACGTGCGCGGCGCGCGCGAACGCCTCTTCGGCCGCTTTCTCGTCACCGTACTCGTAGTCGAAGCACAGGTTGCCGGCGACCGACTCGTGGAGCTGCGGCGCGCCCGGCACGAGGGCGGCCTCGGCGTCGATTACCGCCGGCAGCTCGCGGTACCCGACCTCGATCGCTTCCGCGGCGTCCTGCGCCGCCGCGGTCGAAGTCGCGACGACCAGCGCCACTTCCTGCCCGACGTAGCGCACGCGGTCCCGGGCGATGATGTCGCGGTGCGGCACCTTGAGCATCGCCCCGCCCTTTCCGGGATAGGTGACCATCGGCGGCGGCGTCTTGAAGTGCGCGGTGTCCTCGCCGGTAAGAATCGCCTCTACCCCGGGAAAACCCAGGGCGGCTTTCGTATTCAAAGACCGGATCTCTGCGTGCGCACGGTCGGAGCGCAGGAAGCAGCCGTAAAGCTGCCCCGGCAGGTTCCAGTCCGCGGTAAACCGGCCGCGGCCGGTGAGGAGGCGGTCGTCTTCGCGACGACCCTTGAACTTCATCTCCAGACTTCCCTGGCGACCTCGACCACGCGCTCGAGCTTGCGCCACTGCTCGTCGGGCGTGAGCTTGTTGCCGTGGTGCGTGCTCGAGAAGCCGCATTGCGGCGACAGGCACAGGTTTTCGAGCGGCACGTATCTCGCCGCCTGCTCGATGCGCTTCTTCAGCAGGTCCTTGGTTTCGAGCTCGGGCGTCTTCGAGGTAACAAGGCCGAGCACCACTTTCTTCCCCTTGGGGACGAAGCGCAGCGGCTCGAAGCCGCCGGCGCGCGCCGAGTCGAACTCCATGAAGAAGCCGTCGACGCCGGCTGCGAACATGCGCTCGGCCACCGGCTCGTAGCCGCCCTCGGCGACCCAGGCGCTCCTGAAGTTGCCGCGGCAGGTGTGCATGGTGATCGTCATGCCGGCGGGCTTGTTCTGAATTGCCTTCCCAATGGTTTCCGCGTACTTCCCCGGTAGCTTTTCAGGATCATCCCCGTTCTGCCGGCAGCGCTCGCGGATCTTCGGGTCGCACAGGTAGGCGAAGGACACGTCGTCGAGCTGCAGGTAGGTGCAGCCGGCGCCGGCGAACGCGGCGATGGCGGCGCGGTAGGCGCTGGCCGCGTCGTCCCAGAACTCCTCCATGTCGTCGTAGGAAATTCCGGCCCGGCCGGCGCGCAGATGCAGCATGGAGGGCGACGGGATGGTGAATTTCGCGGTCTTCCTGGTGGTGCTCTTCAGGAATGCAAAATCATCGACCATGATCGGCTTCGAGTAGCGCAGCTTGCCGGTCACCTTCGGGATCGGCGGCTGCTCCTCGGTGCCGCCGAATTTCGGCCCGGGGTTCTGCGCCACGCTCACCCCCTCGAGCTGCTCGAGGAAATCGAGGTGCCACCACTTGCGGCTGAACTCGCCGTCGGTGACCGCCTCCAGGCCGATCGCCTCCTGCCTCGCCACCACCTCGCGGATCGCCTGCTTGAGGTTCTGCGGGTTCAGCCCGGCAGGGCGCAGCAGGCTGCCGACCTGGTCGGCGCGGAACGGAGGCTTCATTCCTAGTCGGCTTTGGCGCCGGAATCCTTCACCGCTTGCGCCCACTTCTGCACTTCCGCGCGCAGGAAGGCGGCGAACTCGCCCGAGGTGTTGCTCTTCCAGTCCAGGCCGAGCTGGGCAAGGCGCTCGCGCACGTCGGGCGCGGAGAGCGCGCGGTTCAGCTCGGAGTTCAGGCGGTTGACGATGTCCTGCGGCGTGCCCGCGGGCGCGAATACCGCAGTCCAGGTCAGGTCGTCGAAGCCCGAGAACCCCTGCTCGTTCACCGTCGGCACGTCGGGCAGCGCCGGCGAGCGCTGCGCGCTGGTGACGGCGATGGCGCGCAGCCGCCCGGCGCGCACGTGCGTCACCGCGGGCGGCATCGAGGTGCTCGAGATCTGCGTGTGCCCGCCGACCGCGGCGCCCGCGGCCTGCGCCGGCTGGTAGGGCACGTGCGTGATGTCGACCTTCGCCGCCATCTTGATGCGCTCCATCGAAAGGTGGGTGGTGGTGCCGGTGCCGGAGGAGGCGTAGGACAGCTTTTCCTTGCGCGCGAGCGCGACCAGCTCCTGCAGGTTCTTCGCCGGCACCGCCGGGTTGACGGTGATGAGATTGGGCGTGCTGGGCGCCAGGATCACCGGCACGAAGTCGGCGAACGGGTCGTAGCCCGCGCTCGCATAGAGGCTCGGGTTCACCGCGTAGGCCACGCTGGTGAGGAACAGCGTGTAGCCGTCGGCCGCCGCCCGCTTCACCTGCTGCGCGGCGACGTTGCCGCTCGCGCCGGGCTTGTTCTCCACCACTACCGTCTGCCCCAGCGCATCGGCGAGCTTGGGCTGCACCAGCCGCGCCACCAGATCGGTCGTGCTCCCCGGCGGAAAGCCGACGACGATGTGCACCGTCTTCAGCCGCGGCCAGTCCTGCGCTGCCGCGGGGAAAGCACACGCCAGCAACAGCAAGAGCATTACCCGCATTGCGCTCTCCTCCTCCGGCCGATGCTACCATCGTCGCATCTGGCTCTGAACATCCTGTTCGCTTCGGAAACCGAGGACGCGGACGTCTGGCTGCCGCGCCTCAAGCGCGCGCTGCCGCAAGATCGCTTTTTCACCAGCCCCGAGCCCGATACCGACGTCGCGCTGGTCGCAACGCCACCGCCAGGCACCTTCGAGCGGCTCAAGCGCCTGAAGCTGGTGCAGTCGCTGTGGATGGGCGTCGAGCGGCTGCTCGACGACCCGGCGTTCCCGAAAGGCGTGCCGCTCGCGCGCCTGGTCGACCCCGGGATGGTCGCCGCGATGTCCGAGACGGTGATCGCCCACGTGCTCGACTGGCACCGGCACCACTACTACTACCGCCTGCTGCAGAAGGAGCGGCGCTGGCACCGGCTGAACCAGTTCCTCGCCTCCGACCGCACCATCGGCATCCTCGGCCTGGGCGAGCTCGGCAGCGACGTGGCGCGCAAGCTCGATGCGCTCGGCTTCAACCTGGTCGGCTGGAGCCGCCGCCCGAAGAAGCTCGAGGGGGTCGCGTACCTTACCGAGCTCGACGTGGTGCTCGAGCAGAGCGACGTGGTGGTGTGCCTGCTGCCACTCACGCCGCAAACGCGCGGCATCCTCAACGCGCGCGCGTTCCGCAAGATGCGCCTCGGGGGCTGCGTGATCAACGTCGCGCGCGGCGGGCACCTCGTCGCCGAGGACCTGATCGCCGCGCTCGACTCCGGCCACCTGGCGCACGCCTACCTCGACGTGTTCGAGCACGAGCCGCTGACGCACGACCACCCGCTGTGGCAGCACCCCGGCATCACCATCACGCCGCACACCGCCGCGCTCACCGAGCCGCGCACCGCGATCCCCAGGATCGCCGAGAACGTCGAGCGCCTGCGCCGCGGCGAGCCGCCGCTCAACCTGGTGGACTTCGACGCCGGCTACTGAGAAAAATGGGGGCAGACCCCATTTCTCTCATCTAGGCCCTACTCGATGACCTTGTCTGCGCGCAGCAGCATCGCTCGCGGGACGGTGATCCCCAGGGCCTTGGCGGTCTTGAGGTTGACGACCAGCTCGAACTTGGTGGGCTGCTGTACAGGCAGATCGGCAGGCTTGGCGCCTTTCAGGATCTTGTCCACATACACGGCAGCTACCCGTTGCTGTTCGGGTTGATGAGCGGAATAGCCGAACAGGCCCCCTTCCTCCGGAAAAAGCGCGCTCGGCGCGACGGCAGCAAGGCGGTGCTTCAACGCGATCTCCGCGGCAACGCGGCGCTGCAGGCTCGGCTGCACGATAACGGCGTCGGCTCGCCTCTTTGCCAAATTCGCAATTGCGCCGTCGAGTTCCGCGGTTTCCCGGATCATCACCACATCGATCTCGACCGCTGCTACGGGTCCCGCGCCTCGCAGCTGCTCCAAGAACGGCCTAGTAAAGGGGTCGGTCGCGTTCGCGAGCACCCCGACGCGCTTTGCCCGAGGCAGGACCTCGCGGACGAGTTCGAGGACTTTCGTACCGAGTTGCGGAGTCGTACCGCCTGTTCCGGTGATATTGCCTCCGGGCCGAGCGAGACTGGCGATGAGGCCCGTCGCCACAGGGTCGCCCGTGCCCGCCATGACGATCGGAATCCGGGTGGTGGCATTTTTCGCCGCGGTCGTGGCGGGCGTCTGCCAGGCGACGAGGATGTCGACTTTGAGACGGACCAGTTCCTGAGCCAGGCCCGCGAGCCGCTCGGGATTGCCCTCTGCCGAGCGGAGTTCGATCTGGATGGACTTGCCCTCGACGTAGCCCAGCTTCTGCATACCATCCTTGAAATAGCCGAAGACTGGACCCGGATTGGTGGGGGCCAGATAGCCGATGAGCGGTTTCCTGCCCGGCTGCTGGGCAAGCGAGACCAGCGGCCAGGCCGCGGTACCACCAAGAAGGGTTATGAATTCCCGCCGTTTCACTGGGCGGGAAGTCTACCCTCTTCGTTCGGGAATTTCATCGTCGCGCCCTGCGATCGGCATGCCCTGTCATCTGCATGTCATTTGTAACCGGCGGCGCGCCGGTCTCTTGACAATCGTCGCGGCGTGAATAATACTAAACCTAATGGTTAAGTATCAAGACGCCCGGCTCGACGCGGTGTTCGCGGCGCTTGCCGACTCGACGCGCCGCGGCATCCTCGAGTCGCTGAGCGGCGGCGAGCTGGCGGTGAGCGAGCTCGCCGCGCCGCACGACATGTCGCTGCCCGGCTTCATGAAGCACCTGCGGGTGCTCGAGGACGCCGGGCTGGTCGGGCGCTCGAAGGAAGGCCGGGTGGTGAGCTGCGAGCTCAGCGCCGCGCCGATGAAGGCGGCCGCCGCCTGGATGTCGCGCTACGAGAAATTCTGGAGCGAGAAGCTCGACTCTCTCGCCCGCTATCTTTATCAGCAGGAGGAACTGCAGACATGGAACCGAGACTGGCCGAGAAGCCCTCTCTCACCCTCAAGCGGAGCTACCCGGTCGCGCCGGAAAAAGTCTGGCGCGCGTGGACCGACCCGCAAGCGGTAGCGAAGTGGTGGGGGCCGGGCCCGGGCGAGCCGGTTTCGCTCGCGGAGCTCGACGTACGCGTCGGCGGGCGCTTCCGCATCGTGTTCGGCGGGCCCGACGGCAAGGCGCACGAGTGCGCCGGCGTCTACCGCGAGGTGGTGCCGAACCGCAAGCTTGTGTTCACATGGTGCTGGCCGAACACCACGCCCGAGCGCGTGTCGGTAGTGACGATTGTTTTTCGGGCTTCCGGAAACAGCACTGAACTCGAGTTCACGCACGAGCAGCTGTTCGACGAGAAGGTGCGCGACGACCACAAGCGCGGCTGGACCGGATTGCTCGACAAGCTCGAGCGCTTTCTTCATGACCAGTGACCCTCGGCTGCAGGAGCGGCCCGCGCTCGTCCTTGCCCGCAGCTACCCGGTCGCGCCGGAGAAGGTCTGGCGCGCGTGGACCGACCCGCAGGCGCTGAGGCAGTGGTTCAGGCCCAATGCGTCGTTCGCGATTCCCGTGGTCGAAACCGACGTGCGCGTCGGCGGGGGCTTTCGCATCCTGATGACGGACGCGAAAGGCGAGGAGTTCGATCTGACCGGGGTGTACCGCGAGGTGGTTCCCGAGCGCAAGCTGGTGATGACCTGGGGCTGGAAGAACCAGCCGGGGCAGGAATCGCTGGTGACGGTGACCCTGCGCCCGTCGGGTCAGGGCACGCAGCTTGAGCTCCGGCACGAGCGGTACCTGGACTTCGAGAACCAGCCGACCCACGAGCAGGGCTGGAACGGCGCGCTGGACCAGCTCGGGCAGCTTTTGCAGGAGAAGTAAATGGCGCGAAAGATCAGCAAACCGGCAGATCGAACCCGAGGCCCGACCACTCGCGCGCGGCGGGCGCGCCGAGTGCTGGTGGCGGTCGCCACGCGCAAGGGAGCGTGGCTGTATCACGGCGATGCGGCGCGGAAAACCTGGCGGGCCGACGGGCCGCACTTTCTGGGCCACGTCATCAGCCATCTCGTGCTCGATCCGCGCGACGGGAGAACGCTGCTCGCGGCGGCGAAGACCGGCCACCTCGGTCCCACCGTGTTTCGCTCCACCGATCTCGGACGCACCTGGAAGGAAGCCGCGCGGCCGCCCGCGTTTGCAAAGGCCGCGGACGGCAAGGAAGGCCGCTCGGTCGATCACACGTTCTGGCTCACGCCGGGTCACGCCGGCGAGGCGGGCGTCTGGTACGCAGGCACCTCGCCGCAGGGGCTGTTCCGCTCCGGGGATGGCGGCGTCACCTGGCAGCCGTTCTCCCCGATCAATGACGATCCGCAGTACCGGAAATGGATGGGCACCGTGCAGGACGGCACGCCGGACGGGCCGAAGCTGCACTCGATCATCGTCGACCCGCGCGACGCCGCGCACCTCTACTTCGCCATGTCGGGCGGCGGCGTGCACGAGTCGGTGGACGGCGGCCGTACCTGGGCGCCGATCCTGAAGGGGCTGGAGGTGGTCGAGGGTTTCGACCGCGCCGAGGCCACCTTTCACGACCCGCATTGCGTGCGGCTGTGCCCGAGCAACCCGGACCGCCTGTACCAGCAGAATCACTGCGGCATCTACCGGCTCGACCGGCCGTCGGACACGTGGGTGCGCATCGGCAAGACCATGCCCAGGCAGGTCGGCGACATCGGCTTCCCGATGGTGGTGCACCCGCGCGACGCGGACACAGCCTGGGTGTTCCCGATGGACGGCACCGCCGTGTGGCCGCGCACCAGCCCGCAAGGCAGGCCTGCGGCCTATGCGACGCGCAACGGCGGAAAGACGTGGCAGCGCCTCGATGCCGGCCTGCCCGCAAGCCAGGCGTGGTGGACCGTGAAGCGCCAGGCCATGACGGCGGACGCGGCGGATCCGGTGGGCCTCTACCTCGGCACGACCAGCGGCGAGCTGTGGATGAGCCGCGACGAAGGCCGCCGGTGGGCCTGCATGGCGCGGCACCTGCCGGAGATCTACGCCGTGGAAGCGGCCGAACTACGCAGCCGCTAAAGCAATGAAGGTGCTCATACCCAGCGCGCTGCGCTCGTACACCGAGCACGGCGAGGCCGAAGGGAGCGGCGCCACGCTCGGCGCCGTCCTCGCCGACCTGGACCGTCGATACGCCGGGATTCGTTTTCGCATGATCGACGAGCAGGACAGGATACGGCGCCACATCCGCATCTTCGTCAACGGCGAGCAGGTGCGCGATCTGTCGCAGCCGTTGCGCGCGACCGACGAAGTGACGATCGTTCAGGCGCTGAGCGGCGGATGACGTTGGACCCATTCAACCCACTACGGAGGATTCATGGCTTACGTTGACGGCTTCGTATTACCCGTACCGAAGAGAAACCGGCAGGCGTATGTGCGCATGGCGCGCAAGTCGGGGAAAGTCTGGCGCGAGCACGGCGCGCTCGACTACAAGGAGTGCATCGCGGACGACGTGAAGAAGGGAAAGCTGACCTCGTTCCCGCGCGCGGTAAAGCTGAAGCCGGGCGAGGTCGTGTGGTTCTCGTGGATCGTCTACAAGAACCGCAAGCACCGCGACAGCGTGAACAAGAAGGTGATGAAGGACAAGCGCCTCGCCAGCATGATGGACCCGAAGAAGATGCCGTTCGACGCCAGGCGCTTTTTCTGGGGCGGGTTCAAGGTGGTGGTGGACCTGTGAAGCCCTTCGAGATCACGCGCGTCTTCGACGCGCCGCGCGAGCGCGTGTGGCAGGCGTGGACCGAGGCCGAGCGCCTGAAGAAGTGGTGGGGGCCGAAGGGCTTCAAGGTGGCGCATTGCAAGGTCGACCTGCGGCCCGCGGTGGCGCTGAACGCGGTAGCGCGCGGGCCGAGCGACGAAGCGGCCGCGATGCTCAAGGGGATGGACCACGGCTGGGCCCAGACCGTCGACAGGCTCGGCGCACATCTAAGGAAATGACAATGCTGAAATGGAGTCTTGCCGCGATCGCGGCAGTGGTGGTGATTTTTCTGATCGTCGTAGCGATGCAACCGTCCGACTTCAAGGTCGAGCGCAGCGCAACCATGCGCGTCCCCGCCCCCGCGGCGTTCGCGCAGGTGAACGACTTCCACAACTGGCGCGCGTGGTCGCCGTGGGAAAAGGTCGACCCCGCGCTCAAGCGCAGCTACGAGGGCCCGCAGTCCGGGACCGGCGCCGTGTACGCCTGGCAGGGGAACAAGGACGTCGGCGAGGGACGCATGACCATCACCGAGAGCCGCCCGGGCGAGCTGATTCGCATCCGGCTCGAGTTCTTCGAGCCGTTCGCCGCCACCAACAGCGCCGAGTTCAGCTTCAAGCCCATGGGCGACGCGACCGCGGTGACCTGGACCATGACCGGCCAGAACAACTTCCTGGCGAAGGCGATCTGCCTGTTCGTGCACATGGACAGCATGGTCGGCGGCATGTTCGAGCAAGGCCTCGCGCAGATGAAAACCGTAGTCGAAAGGAGACCGTAAATGCACGTTCAACCCTACCTGTTCTTCGATGGCCGCTGCGAGCAGGCGATCGAGTTCTACCAGAAGGGATTTCATCGCCCTGAACGGCGGGCCGCACTTCACCTTCTCGCCCGCGATCTCGATGTTCGTCAGCTGCAAGACGCAGGCCGAGGTCGACGCGCTGTGGGAGGGGCTGTCCGCAGGCGGCGAGCAGCAACCCTGCGGCTGGCTCAAGGACCGGTTCGGCGTGTCCTGGCAGATCGTGCCGGCGATCCTCGGCAAGCTGCTGCAGGACAAGGATCCGAAGAAAGCGAACAACGCCATGCAAGCGATGCTGCAGATGAAAAAGCTCGACATCAAGGCGTTGAAGCAGGCGCACGCCTCCGCCTGAGCTACCGGGCGAGGTAGCCCGAGTCCACCGGCAGCGTCACCCCGGTAATGCAGCGCGCCGCGTCGCTGCACAGGAAGAGGATCGCGGCGGCGACATCGTGCGTCTCGGGGAGCCTGCCGAGCGGCGTGTGCGCCATCACGGTCTTCAGCAGCTCGGGATTCGAGAAGATCGGCAGCGTGAGACCGGTGCGCACGTAGGTCGGCGCTACCGCGTTCACCCGGATATCGTCCGGCGCCCATTCCAGCGCCAGCGCGCGCGTCAGGTTGACCACCCCGCCCTTCGACGCCTGGTAGGACGCGTTCGGGTAGATGCCGCCCGAGAGCCCCATGATCGAGGCGAGGTTGACGATCGCGCCGCCGCCGCGCTTCTTCATGTGGGGATGGGCGAGCCGCGAGCACAGGAACAGCGCGCTCAGGTTGAGCTCGATGACCGCGTCCCATTCGTCCTTCTTCACCTCGAGCGCGGTCCTGCGCAGCGCGCGCCCGGCGTTGTTGACCAGGATGTCGAAGCCGCCGATCGCGGCGAACGCCTTTTCGACCAGCTTCTCGTCCGTGACGTCGCAGCCGGACTCGATATCGAGGACATGAACGCGCGCGCCGGACTTCTCGAATAGCTCGACCGTCGCCGCGCCGATGCCCTTCGCGCCGCCCGTGACGACAGCAACTTTGTTTGTGAGTGGGAAAATGGGGTCTGTCCCTGATTCTTGAATCAGTATACTCATGCGCACCATGTTCGATCTGGTGATCCGCGACGCGCTGCTGCTCGACGGCCTGGGCGCGCCGCCGCGGCGCGGCGGCGTGGCGGTGAAGGACGGCAGGATCGTCGAGATCGGCAGGATCACGGGCAGCGCCAAGGAAACCATCGTCGCCGACGGCCTCGCGCTGATGCCCGGGATCATCGACAACCACACGCACTACGACGCGCAGCTCACCTGGGACCCGTGGGCCTCGCCCTCGCCCGCGCTCGGCGTCACCACGGCGGTGATCGGCAACTGCGGCTTCACCATCGCGCCCTGCCGCAGCCGCGACCGCGAGCGGGTGATGAAGAACCTCACCCAGGTCGAAGGCATGTCGCTCGAGGTGCTGCGCGCCGGGGTGCGCTGGGAGTTCGAGTCGGTGCCGCAGTACCTCGACATGCTCGAGCGCCTGGGCAGCGCCCTGAACGTGGCGGTGTTCGCCGGCCATTCGTCGATCCGCACCTACGTGATGGGTGACGCCGCGACGCAGCGCGCCGCGACCGGGGACGAAATAGCTTCAATGAAAAGAATAGTGCTCGAGGCAATGCGCGCGGGCGCAATCGGCTTCTCCACCAGCACCTCGCCGGCGCACAACGGCGAAGGCGGGCTGCCGATGCCCTCGCGCCTCGCCGACGACGACGAGCTGCGCGCGCTGGTCGGCTGCCTGCGCGAGGCGGGGCGCGGCGTGTTCATGCTCACCAAGGGCGGGCACACGCGCATGAGCTTCCTCGAGGAGCTCGCGGCCGAATCCGCGCGCCCGGTGATCGTCGCCGCGCTGCTTCACAACAGCACCAATCCGGACGCCGTATTCCATGATTTGCAAAAAATCAAGGAAGCAAACGACCGCGGCCGCAAACTCGTCGGCGCGGTGTCGTGCTGCCCGCTGACGATGGAGTTCACGCTGCACTCGCCCTACGTGTTCGAAGGCCTGGACGCCTGGCAGCCCGCGTTGCCGCTGAAGGGCGAGGCTTTCAAGGAGAAATTGAAGGATCCAGGGTTCCGCGAGTCGCTCCGCCGGGAGCTGTCGGCGCCCGCCCACTTCCGCCTGTTCAACGGCGAATGGCAGCAGGTGCGCGTCGTCCAGTCGGCGCGGCCCGAGCTCGAGCAGCGCTCGATCGCCGAGCTGGCGCGCGCCGCCGGCCGCGAGCCGCTCGACTTCATGCTCGACGCTGCGCTGGACGAGAACCTCGACACGGTGTTCAGCGCCCTGCTGTTGAACTCCGACGAGGCGGCGGTCGGCCGGATGCTCAAGCACCCGTGCAGCCTGGTTTCGCTGTCGGACGCGGGTGCGCACCTCACGTTCTTCAACGACGCGGGCTTCGGCCTGCACCTGCTCGGGCACTGGGTGCGCGGCCGCGGCGTGCTCACGCTCGCCGACGCGGTCTGGCGCCTGACCGGCCAGCCGGCGCAGATCTTCGGCGTGAAGCAGCGCGGCGCGCTCAAGGCCGGGTACCACGCCGACCTGCTGCTGTTCGATCCCGCGACCGTCAACCGCGGCCCGGCACAGCGGGTGTTCGACCTGCCCGGCGGCAACCCGCGCCTCACCACCGCCGCGGTAGGCGTGCACGGCGTCTGGGTGAACGGCAGGCGCATCATCGGCCGCGGTGGCGCGAAGAACGACGCACTGAAGCGGCGCGAGCTTCCCGGCCGCCTGCTGCGGGAGTTCGCGGCTTAGGGTCCCCCGGGCAATGGGCATCCGCTCCGGGATTCTTGCGGCGATCCTCCTGGCTGGAGCGCTCGGATGGTCCGACGCCAGGCCACAAGTCCCCCCCTCCGCCGCCGAAGCGGCGCGCTACGGCGGTTTTCACGCCGCCGCGTACAAGGGCGACCTGCAGGCAATCGGGAAGCTTGCAACCGCCGGCGCCGACGTCAATGCGCGCGACCGCCATGGCCGCACGCCGCTGCATGTCGCGACGTTCGCCCGCCAGCGCGCAGCCATCCAGGCGCTGGTCAAGGCGGGCGGCGACCTGCACCGCCTCGAGAACGATCGCTACGACTGCGTCACCATCGCCGCCGTTGCCGACGACGAGGAGACCCTCCGGCTGCTGCTCTCGCTCGGCGCAAGCGCCAGGCTCGTCACCAGCCGCTACGACGGCACCGCGCTGATCGCCGCCGCGCATCTTGGTCATGCCGGCATCGTGAAGCAGCTCGTCGATGCCGGCGCGCCTCTCGACCATGTGAACAATCTGCACTGGACCGCGGTGATCGAAGCAATCGTGCTCGGCGACGGCGGGCCGCGCCACCAGGAATCCCTGCGAACCCTGATCCGCGCGGGAGCGAGCCTGAGACTCGCGGACCGCCAGGGCAATACCCCGCTCGCCCTGGCGCGGGCGCGCGGCTACCGCGAGATGGTGCAGATCCTGGAAGAGGCCGCGGCCCGCTGAAGGGGCGGGAGGTCCGGCAGCTCAGAACTGAATCGCACGCCTCAGGCGCGCGACGCCGTCGGCGAGCTTGTCTTCCGACGCGGCGAAGCACCAGCGCACGAAGCCTTCGCCTTCGGGCCCGAACGCTGACCCCGGCGCGAGCCCGAGGCCGACTTCGCGCACCAGCTGCTTGCAGTACGCGAGGCTGTCCTTCACGCCGTCGATCCTGAGGAAGGCGTACATCGTCCCGGAGGGGAGCGCCACTTCCACGCCTGGAATTTCCCGCAGCTGATTGACCAGGAAATCGCGCGCCTTGCGGAAGCGGTAGCGCGTGCGCGCGATCACCGGCTCGCCTTCCTTCAGCGCGGCGATGCCGGCGCGCTGCACGAACACCGGCGCGCACGAGGTGTTGTACTCGATCAGCTTGCCGAGGTCGGCCATCAGTCCGCGCGGCACCACCAGCCAGCCCAGCCGCCAGCCGGTCATCAGCCAGGACTTGGAGAAGGTATTGGCGCTGACGACGCGGTCCTCCGCCTGGGCGAGATCAAGGAAGGACGGCGCCACCCCGCCCTCCTCGAAATAGAGCCGCTCGTAGGCGTCGTCGGCGAAGATCCAGATGCCGTGCCTGCGGCAATGCGCGAGGATCGCTTCCTGCTCCTCGCGCGTCACGACCCAGCCCGTGGGGTTGTTGGGTGAGTTGAGGTACAGCGCCTTCGTTCCCGGCTTGAGCGCGCCGAGCAGCTGGTCCAGGTCCAGCTTCCATTCGCCCGAGAACCGCAACGCCACCGTCTCCACGCTCGCCCCAAGGATCTTCGGGATCTCCTGCAGGTTCGGCCACAGGGGCACGACCACCACCACGCGGTCGCCCGGATCGACGAGCAGCTGCGAGGCGAGCATCAGCGCGTTCACGCCCGCGGTGGTGACCGCCACCTCGTCGGGCTCGATCCCGGTGTGCAGGCGGGAGATGTACCGGGCGAGCGCCTCGCGCAGCTCGGGTATGCCGAGGTTGTGGGTATAGAACAGCTCGCCCGCGGCGATCGAGTCGATGCCCGCCTTGCGGATGAACTCCGGCGTCGGCTCGTCGGGCTCGCCGACCCAGAATGGCAGCACGTCCGGGTTGCCGATGCCCGCGTTGTACAGCTCGCGGATCCTGGAAGCGGTCAGCGCGCGCACCGCGGCGCGCGCCGCAAGGAGAGACTCGGCTTTCACGGCGTTATTCTAGACTTCGCATTCCCATGCACCCCGACGCGGCCGCCCGCTGGTCCCTGATCGCCGCCGTCGGCACGATGGCGGCCTGGGGCATGAATTTCGCCTTCGTGAAGTACGTGCTCGACCAGCTCGGGGTCGGCGCCTTCATGTTCATCCGCTTCGCGGTCCTTCCGCTGCTCGGCCTCGCGCTGCTCGCCCTGGTGTTCCGCAGCCGCCGCATAGCGCAGACCTGGCCGCGGCGCGCCGACCTGCCGCGCTTCGCCCTGTGCGCGCTGGTCGGCCACGTGCTCCACATCAGCGCGGTGATGTACGGCATGAACCTGTCCACCGCCTTCTCCTCGTCGCTGGTGCTGACCTGCCAGCCGCTCTTCACCCTCGCCATTCTCGCCTGGCTCGGCGGCGAGCGCCTGCGCCGGCGGCAGGTCGCGGGAACGCTGGTCGCCTTTACGGGCATCGTGCTGTTCCTCGCCGACAAGTTCGCCGCCGGCTTCTCGCGCGCCGGCCTGGGCGACCTTACCCTGCTGATCGCGGGCGCCGCGTTTTCGGCCTACACGGTGCTCGCGCGGCCGCTCGCCGACCGCTACGGCCCGCTGATCGTGCTCTCGTACACGCTGCTTTTCTCCATGCCGCTCATGCTCGCCGTCACCTTCCCGTTCTTCGGCGACCTCAAGCTCGCGAGCCTCGGGCCGACGGTCTGGGCGGCGCTCCTCTGGGCGCTGGTGGTGTGCTCTTTCCTCGGCTGGCTGCTGTGGACATGGGTCAACAGCGTGCGCGGCGTCGCGCGCAGCGCGCCCTTCATGTACCTGATGCCGCCGGTGGCGGGCGTGATGGCCTGGCTCACGCTCGGCGAGACCTTCACCTGGCTGAAGATCCTCGGCGCGGCGATCACCATGGGCGGCGTCGCCTGGGCGCAGTTCGGCGGCGGCCCGCCGCCGAAGGAAGCCGGCCAGCCCGACGCGGCTTGAGCCTTTTCCTCACCGGCCGGGCTCCTCGCCCGTGGGCTTCACCTTGTCGCCGGCCTCGAGCTGGTCGCGCTCCGCTGCGCCGTCGTCGTCGCTCTTCAGCGCGGGGACCGCGAGGCGGTCGCCCGCCTCCAGCCACTGCGGGAACCACATCGCGATCTGGGGAAAGATCAGCACCAGCGCGACGCAGATGCACTGGATCACCATGAAGTCCGCCATGCCGCGGTAGATCGTGGCGAGGCTCCACTCCTTCATCACCTGCTTCAGGTAATAGGCCGACATCGCCACCGGCGGCGACAGGAACGCGGTCTGCAGCACCACCGCGGTGATCGTGCCGAACCACACCATGTCGTAGCCCAGGCTGGTCGCCACCGGGGCGAGCATCGGCAGGAAGATCAGCACGATCGCCGGCCACTCGAACGGCCAGCCGAGGAGGAAGATCAGGATCAGCAGCAGCGTCATGGTTCCCCAGGCGGGCAGCGGCACCGCGAGCAGCGCGTTGGTGATCCAGGTCGCGGTGCCGAGGCGCGCGAATACCGCGCCGAAGATGTTCGAGGTGACGGCGAGGAACAGCACCATGCTGGTGCTGGCGAGCGTGCTATGGCAGGCCTCGAACAGGCCCTTCCAGGTGAAGCGGCCGTAGGCGATGACCAGCAGGATCGCGCCGAGCGCACCCACCGCCGCGGCCTCGGTCGCGGTGGTGAGCCCGGCGAGGATCGCGCCGAGCGTGGCGAGGGTCAGCACCGACACCGGCACCAGGCCGACCACGCATTCCCACAGCACGACCCGGAAATCGCCCTGCCTCTCCTCTTTCGGCACCGGCGGCCCGAGCTTCGGGTTGAGGAAGCTGCGGACCATGGTGTAGAGCATGTACATCGCCGCGAGCAGGAACCCCGGCCCGAACGCCGCGGCGTAGAGCTGCAGCACCGACACGCCGAGCACCGGCCCCATCACCACCAGCATGACGGAGGGCGGGATCAGGATGCCGAGCGTGCCGCCGGCGGCGATCGCGCCCGCCGACAGCCTCACGTCGTAGCCCGACTTGACCATCATCGGACCAGCCATGATGCCGAGCAGCACCACGGTGGCGCCGACCGTGCCGGCGGCGATGCCGAACAGCGTCGCGGTGGCGATCACCACCAGGTACAGCGCGCCGCGCACCGGCGCGAACAGATCGCGGAACGCCTTGAACAGCCGCTCCATCAGCCCCGCCTGGTCGCACACGTAGCCCATCAGGATGAACATCGGCACGGCGACGAACTCGTCCTGCTTCATCAGGCCGATCGTCTGCAGCGTGGCCAGGTCGAACACCATCCCGCCCAGGCCGATGAAGCCGAAGATCAGCGCGAGGAACAGCAGCGTGAACGCGATCGGCACGCCGATGAAGATCGCGCCGAGCATCACCAGCAGCATCACCATCCCAAGAAACTCCAGGCCGTTCATATCTCGAGCTTCTCGCGGTGCTCGAACTCGCGGTCATACCGCACCTGGTACCAGCACTTCAGCGACTCCGACACGCCCTGGATCATGAGCAGCAGCGCGGCGAGCGGGATCGCGGCGCGGAACGGCCACAGGATCGGGCGCCACGGCGTCTGCTCCGAGGTCTCGCCGATCGAGTACGAGTACACGACGTCGTCGATGCTGATCGCCATCAGGATGACGAGCGCCGGGTAGAAGAGCAGCAGGTACGAGACCAGGTCGATCCAGCCCTTCTTGCGCTCCGAGAACTTCTCGTACAGCATGTCGGTGCGCACGTGCGCGCCCTTCTGCAGCGCATAGGCGCAGCCCAGCATGAACGCCGAGCCGTTGGTGATGTAGCTCGACTCGAGCACCCATATGGTGGGCGCGTTGAAGAGATACCTCGAGACGCACTCGTAGCTGATGGTCGCCACGAGATACAGCATGGAGAGCGAAACCAGCCTCCCGGTCGCGTCCGAGAAACGGTCGATGCGGCGGATCGCCGCGTAGAAAGCGGGCGGGAAGTCCCTAACCGAAGAAGCTCCGGAAGGCCCCGACGGCGCGCTCTATCCCCGCGGCGTCGACGTCGAGGTGCGTGACCAGCCGCATCGGCGCGCGCGGCAGCACCAGCACGCCGTTCTGTTTCAGGTGGGACTCGAGCGCGGGAACGCGCTCCGGCGCAACCCTGACCAGCACCATGTTGGTGTTGGGCTTGGCGTCCAGCTTCAGCTCGCGCAGGCCGCGGGCAAGCTTTTCCGCATTCTCATGGTCGACCCACAGGCGCTCGACGTTGTGCTCGAGCGCATAGAGACCCGCAGCCGCGATCACGCCCGCCTGCCGCATCCCGCCGCCGAGGATCTTCCTCGCCCTTTTCGCTTTTTCGATAAAGGGTTTACTTCCCAAAAGCACTGTGCCTGCGGGCGCTCCCAGCCCTTTGGAGAGGCACGACGACACCGAATCGAATCCGGCGCAGAGGTCCTTGACCTTCATCTTCAGCTGGGTCGCGGCGTTGAACACGCGGGCGCCGTCCAGGTGAATCGAAAGGTTCCTGCGTCGCACCAGCGCGATCGCATCTGCGAGATACTTTCTCGAGATCACCCGTCCGGTGATCGTGTTCTCGAGGGCGAGAAGCCGGGTCCTCGCGAAGTGCGGGTCGTCGGGCTTGATCGCCGCCTCGACCTCGGCGAGGTCCAGCGTGCCGTCGGCACGGTTCGGGATCGCCTGCGGCTGGATCGAGCCGAGCACCGACAGGCCGCCGGCCTCGTAGCGGTAGCTGTGCGCCTCCATGCCGAGGATCACCTCCTCGCCGCGCTGGCAGTGGCTCATCAGCGCGGCGAGGTTCGACTGCGTGCCCGACGGGAACAGCAGCGCCGCCTCGAAGCCGAAGATCTCCGCCGCGCGCTCCTGCAGCCGGTTGACGGTCGGGTCGTCGCCGAACACGTCGTCGCCGACCTCGGCGTTCATCATCGCGTGGCGCATGCCGGCGGAGGGCCGCGTCACGGTGTCGGAGCGCAGGTCGACGGTTCCGGTCATGGCCGGAAGCTTAAACTATCATTAGCATTTTCCCGGAGGAGGCAAACCGATGATCGCGAGAATGTTCACCCTGCTGGCCGCGCTGGCACCGGCGTACGCCGCCGCACAAGCCTGCCCCGACAAGTCGCTGCTGTACTGGCAGGCGTTTCCCGCCGGCGGCGAATCCGACATCTCGGCGCGGCACCAGCAGATCGTCCTGAAGAAGCGCTGCCCTGCGATCGAGACCATCATCCAGTACAAGCCCGGCGCCGGCGGCGCGCTGATGTGGACCCAGGCGAACGCGCTGCCCGCCGACGGCGTTAACATCTACGGCATCAACCTGCCGCACATCGTGCTGCAGCCGATGGAAGGCCAGGTTCAGTACAAGACCGACGACATGGTCCCGGTCTACTGGTACCACTACACGCCGGATGCGCTGGTCGTCACGGAAGCGAGCTCGATCAAGACCTTCCAGGACTTCGCGGCGGCGGCGAAGGCGCAGCCGGAGAAGCTCAGCCTGGGCGGCTCGGGGCTCAATTCCGCCAACCACGCGGCCCACGTGCGCCTGAACGCGGTCTTCGGCTTCAAAACCACCTACGTGCCGTTCAAGGGCACCGGCGACATGACCACCGCGGTGATGGGCGGCCACGTCTCCGGCGCGATGTCCTACACCGCCTTCGCCATCAACAACAAGGGCAAGGTGCGGGCGCTCGCCGTGGCGATGGACAAGCGCCATCCGCTGCTGCCCGACGCGCCGACCTTCAGGGAGCTCGGCATCGACTGGGTCGACGGCGCGTTCCGCGGCATCGGCATGCCCAGGTCCTCGACCCCGGAGCAGCGCAAGCGCATGTCGGACCTGTTCGCGGTGCTCAACGCCGACCCGGAGATGAGGGAGCTTGCGGCGAAAAGCGGCTTCGAGCTGGTCAACGTCGGCGTCGAGCGCATGGACGCGTTCATGCGGGAGAAGGTCAAGGTGTACACCGACGCCGGCAAGCGCATGGGCCTCGGCGCCAAATAGGCTTTCTAGATCTCCACCCTCGTCCCGAGCTCGACCACCCGGTTGCTCGGGATGTTGAAGTAGTCGGTGATGTTGCCGGCGTTGCGCGCCATCGCCGAGAACATGTGCTCGCGCCAGAGCGCCATGGGGGAGATGCCACCCTCGGCGGGCACGATCTTCTCGCGCGACAAAAAGAAAGAGGTCTGCATCGGGTCGAACTCCAGGCCGAGCATGCCGGCGAGCTCGAGCGCACGCGTCACGTCGGGGCGGTTCATGAAGCCGTAGCGCACCCGCAACCGCCAGCAGCCGTGGCCGAGGCGCTCGACGACCACGCGCTCGTCGAACTGCACCCACGGCACGTCACGCGTCTCCACCGTCAGGAACACGATGCGCTCGTGCAGCACCTTGTTGTGATTCAGGTTGTGCAGCAGCGCGTGCGGCGTCACGTCGGGCGTGGCGGTGAGGAAGATCGCCGTGCCGGGGACGCGCTGCGGCGGGGCGGCGAACAGGCTTTTCAGGAACGGCTCGAGCGGCACCGACGAGGCGTTGAGGCGCTGGAACAGGATCTCGCGCCCGCGCCGCCAGGTGCTCATCACCACGAACATGCCGCCGCCGATCACCAGCGGGAACCAGCCGCCGTCGTCGATCTTGGTGAGGGTCGACGAGAAGAACGCGACGTCGATGACGAGGAAGAAGCCGGTGGCGAAGATGCAGAGCCACAGCGGATAGCGCCAGGCATAGCGGATGACGAAGAAGGTGAGCAGGGTGTCGACCAGCATCGTGCCGGTCACCGCGACGCCGTAGGCGCCAGCGAGGCGCGACGAGGAGCCGAAGCCGATCACCGCGGCGACCACTGCGGCGCACAGCAGCCAGTTGATTCCCGGGATGTAGATCTGGCCGATCTCGCGCGCCGAAGTCTGCACGATCGTCATGCGCGGCAGGAAGCCGAGCTGCACCGCCTGCTTGGTCATCGAGTAGGCGCCCGAGATCACCGCCTGCGACGCGATCACCGTCGCCGCGGTGGCGAGCGCCACCATCGGGTATAGCGCCCAGCCCGGCAGCAGCAGGTAGAACGGGTTCTCCACCCCCTTGGGATCGACCATCAGCAGGGCTCCCTGGCCGAAGTAGTTCAGCACCAGCGCCGGCGCCACCAGGCTGAACCAGGCGATGCGCACCGGCCCCTTGCCGAAGTGCCCCATGTCGGCGTACAGCGCCTCGGCCCCCGTCACCGCGAGCACCACCGAGGCGAGAACGATGAACGATGCGGCGCCGTGCGAAGTGAGGAAGCGCGCCGCGTGCAGGGGGTTGAGCGCGCCGAGGATCGCCGGCTCCTTGACTATGCCGTAGATGCCGGCGGCGCCGATGGCGAGGAACCAGAGCATGGTGACCGGGCCGAACAGCCTGCCCACGGTCGCGGTGCCGCGCGCCTGGAGTGCGAACAGCGCCACTAGCACGCCGACCGCGATCGGCACCACATAGGGCTTGAACGCCTTGGTGCCGACCTCCAGCCCCTCGACTGCCGAGAGCACCGAGATCGCGGGCGTGAGCACCGCGTCGCCGTAGAACAGCGACGCGCCGAACACGCCGATAGCGAGCAGCGGGCCGCGCCAGTGCGGGTGTTCCTTGATCGCCTTGGTGGCGAGCGCGATCAGCGCCATGATGCCGCCCTCGCCGCGGTTGTCGGCGCGCATGATCAGCAACACGTATTTCAGCGAGACCACGATCATCAGCGCCCAGAACATCGTCGACAGGCCGCCGAGAATCGCTTCGCGCGTGAGCGCAATGCCGTGATCGGGCGAAAAGGTCTCCTTGACGGCGTACAACGGGCTCGTGCCGATGTCGCCGAACACGATGCCGAGCGCGGCGAGCGTCAGCGCAGCCTGGGTGGACTTGCCCGGACGGTCTCGTTCCAAGAAATGGACGCTAGATACCGCTTATAGAGTCGCGCAAGCTACCGCCGCGCGGCGGGAAAGGCAAATTCGAGCTTCAGCTTGAGGGGTTCTCCGGATGCGGCGTCCTGGACGACCGGGGCAGCTTTCTCTTTCTCGAAGAACACGTAGGTCCCCGCCAAAACCGCCGCGGCGACTACGGCAGAAATCCAGATACCGCGCCTCGCCGGCCGCAACCGGGCGAGCTTCTCGGCGAGCGCAGTGCGTTCCTGCTGCAGCGCGCCCGCGCGCTGCGCGGCGCCGGCCGCCTGCGCCGTGTGGCGCTCCAGCGCCTCCTCGGCCGCGATGCCCGCGCGCAACGCGTCGGCCGCCGCCGACTCGGCCTCGGCGCGCCGGTTGGCCTCGGCTTCGCTCTTCTGCTCGGCCGCGAGGCGCTTCTGCAGCGCGGCGAGCGCCTTCCCGTCGGCCTGCGCCTGATCGGCCAGCGCCGCGGCGGCAGCGGCATCCGCCTCCGCGCGCGCGGCGAGCGCCAGCGCGAGCTCCTCCTCGTGCTCCGCGCGCGCGTGCGCGACCTGCTCTGCCCGGCGCGCCGCCGCGGCCGCTTCCATCTGCTTCCGGGTGAGCGCCTCCTCCGCCGCGATGCGCGCCTGCAGCGTCGCTGTGGCGCGCGACTCGGCCTCGGCGCGCTCCAGGGCGAGCAGCTCGCTTTTCCTCTCGGCCTCCAGGCGATTTTTCTGTTCCAAGACCGCCTTGCCTTCGGCCTGCTCCCGTTCCCGCGCAATGCGCGTGGCCTCGGTATCGGCTTGCGCCCGTGCCTGCGCGCCGCGGCGCAGCTCTGCGTCGAGCGCGGTGCGCTGGGTGGCGGCGTCGCGCGCCTGCTTTTCCGCCTCGGCCGCGGCGCGCACCTCGCGCTCGTGGGTCTGCTCGGCGGCGATGCGGCCCTGGAGCTCGGCCGCAGCGGACGCCTCGGCGGCCGCCAGCTCCTCGGCGGCGGCACGCCGGCGCTCCTCGGCCGCGATGCGCGCGGCGAGGGCCGCCTCGGCCCGCGCCTCTGCCTGCTCGCGCTCGCGCGCGAGGCGCGCCGCGTCGGCCTCGGCCTGCGTGCGCTCCCCCGCCGCGGTGCGCGCCGCCGCCTCGGCTTCCTCTCTTTCTTTCGAGGATTGAATTGCTGCAGCCTCTGCTGCCGCCAACGATCTCGAACGCTCGGTCAACGCGGCGTCCGCCTCGGCGCGCTCGAGCGCGGCGGAGACGAGCGCCTCCTCGGCGGCGGTGCGCTCCTGCGTCTCGACCAGCGCGCGCGCCTTGGCCTCCTCGGCTTCGCGCGCCGACTGCGCCGCGTCGGCCTCGGCGGCAAGGCGCTCGCGCGCGATGCGTTTGAGCTCGGCGTCCGCGATCTCGCGCTCCCGGGCAAGGCGCGCCGCTTCGGTCTCGACGTGCAGGCGCGTGTCGGCCGCCTGGCGCACGGCCTCTTCCGCGGCCGCCTGCCGCTTGGCGGCTTCCAGCGCCTGCGTCTCCACCTGCACGCGCTCGCGCGCCAGCGCGTCGGCCGCCTGCTCCAGCACGCGCCGTTCCTCGGCGAGTTGCGTCGCGCGATCGGCGGCCTGGACGCGCGCCTGGGCTTCCGCTAGCGCTTTCGATTCAGCTTCTTTTCTCTCCGCCGCCGATTGCAGGGCGGCCGCCTCGGCGTCGGCGCGCGCCTGCGCGCGCCGCGCGGCGTGGGCGTCCTGCGCCTCGCGCTCGCGCACCGCGGCCATGGCGCTGCGCTCGGCGGCGATGCGCTCCTCGGCGGCGAGCCGCGCCTGCTCCTCGGCGTCGGCGCGCTGGCGGGCGAGCGCGGCCGCGGCCGATTCCACGCGCCCCCGCTCTTCCGCGAGAGCGGTGGCGCGAGTTTCCGCTTCGATGCGCGCCTGCGCCTGGGCGGCGACGCCGCGCTCGGTCTCGGCGCGCTCGCTTGCGATGCGCACCGCTTCCGACTCCGCCAGCACGCGCCCTTCGGCCTCGCGCCGCTGCTTGTCCTCGGCGGCCTTCCTCTCGCGCGCCGCTTCGAGCGCCCTGGCCTCGCCGTGCGCGCGCTCGCGCGCGGCGCGCCGCGCCTGCTCCTCGGCCGCGGCGCGCTCCTTCATCGCCAGAGCGGCCTGCGCCTCGGATTCGGCGCGCGCCCTGGCGTGCTGGGCGGCTTCCTCCTCTTTCAGCTTGCGCCCCGCGGCGAGCGCCGCCGCCTTCTTCTCCGCTTCCTCGCGCTGGCGCGCCTCGGCGGCGGCCGCCGCCTCGGCGCGCTCGCGCTCCGCGACCAGCCGCGCCGCCTTCGCCTCGGCCTCGGCGCGCGCGTGCGCCATGCGGCGCAGCTCCACTTCCGCGGCCTGGCGCTCGCGCGCCAGGTCGAGCGCGCGGCGCTCCTCGCCGGCGCGCGCCTGCGCCACTTCCTCGCCGCTCTTCTCGCGCTCGATGCGCTCGCGCTCCGCGCCCTTCAGCTTGTCGACCAGCTTGCTCATCTATTTTTCTTGGCGGCGGCCCTGCTCGCCAGCTCCGCCGCGCTGAGCTTCGGCTTCGGCGGCGGCGCGGCCGCTGCGAGCGCGGCAGCAGGCTTCGCCGCTCCCGCCGTCGGCGCGGCTTTTTGCGCTCCCTTGGGCGCGAAGTCCAGGTTGATCAGGTCGCCGAGCTGGTCGGAATAGGTCTCGCGCACCTTCTTCATCACCGGCAGCGCCTTCTTGAACGCCTCGACTAGCTTGGCATCGTAGTTCTTGCCGGCGCCGCGCTCGATCTCGCCCGCTGCCCGCTCGATGGGAAGCGCTTCGCGGAAGAACTGCGTGCTGGTCATCGCCTCGAAGCTGTCGACGATCGCCATCACGCGACCGCCCCAGGGGATCGCCTCGCCCTTGAGGCCTTGCGGGTAGCCCGTGCCGTCGTAGTGCTCGTGGTGCGTGAGCGCGAGCTGGCGCGCGAGCTTGAGCAGCGGGTCGTCGTGCTCGCCGATGATCTCGGCGCCGAGCTGCGGGTGGCGCTTGACGCGCTCCCAGTCGGGCACCGAGAGCTTCTCGCTCTTGCGCAGGATCTCGGCGGGCACGCCGAGCTTGCCGATGTCGTGCAGCGGCGCCGCCTTCAGCATCATGTCGGCGATCTCGGGCTTGGCGAGCGCGGCCTGCGCGATCAGCTTGGCGTAGTGGCCCAGGCGCATCACGCGGTTGCCGACCGCCTGGCTCTCGTGGAACTCCATCGCGCGCGCCAGGCGTCGAATCAGCTCGGCACGCGTGGTTTCCAATTGTTCCGTTCTTTGTTTGACTATCCGCTCGAGCTCGCTTTGGCGGTTGGCGAGCGCGAGGTGCATGCGCACGCGCGCCTTCAGCACCGCCGCGTTGATCGGCTTGGTGATGTAGTCGACCGCGCCGAGCTCGAAGCCCTCGACCTGCGCCTGCGCCTCGGTCTTGCCGGTGAGGAAGATCACCGGGATGGTGCTGGTGAGCGCCTCGTCCTTGAGCGCGCGGCACACCTCGAAGCCCGAGATGTCGGGCATCTCGATGTCGAGCAGGACCAGGTCCGGGCGCGGCTCGCCGAACGCCTTCTCGATCGCCGTGCCGGCGTCGGCCGCCGTGACCACCTCGTAGTCGGCGCTCAGCGCCTTGGCCATGAGGGCAAGCAGGTCGTCGGCATCGTCGACCGCGAGGATGATTGGGCGCGCTTTGTCCGTCATTTCTTCGCCTTGCGTTTGGCCTTTTCCAGCAGTCTAGCGTGAGCCTCGGGCGGCACGGGCTCGCCGTAGAAGAAGCCCTGCACCTCGTCGCAGCCGTGCCGGCGCAGGAAGCGCATCTGCGGGTCGGTCTCGACGCCCTCGGCGATGACCTTCAGGTGCAGCGCGTGGCCGAGCGAGATGATCGCCTGCGCCAGCACGCCGTCCTCGGCCTCGGCGCCGCTGCCGATGTCGCGCACGAACGAGCGGTCGATCTTGAGCGCGTCGATCGGCAGGTCCTTCAGGTACGACAGGCTCGAGTAGCCGGTGCCGAAATCGTCCACCGACAGCGCGACGCCGAGGCTCTTCAGGCCCTGCAGCACCGCGATCGCGGCGTCGACGTTGTGCATCACCATGCTCTCGGTGAGCTCCATCTCGAGCTGCGCGGGCTCGAGGCGCGTCTCCTCGAGGATGCGCGATACCGTGCGCACCAGGCCTTCCTGCCTGAACTGGCGCACCGACAGGTTGACCGAGACCACGCCGGGGTCGAGCCCGCCGTCGATCCAGGCGCGCTGCTGGCGGCAGGCCTCGCGCAGCACCCATTCGCCGATCTTGACGATCAGGCCGGTTTCCTCGGCGAGCGGGATGAAGCGCGCCGGGCGCACCAGGCCCCACTCCGGGTGCATCCAGCGCACCAGCGCCTCGGCGCCGACGATCGCGCCGCTCCCGAGGTTCACCTTCTGCTGGTAGTGCAGCAGCAGCTCCTGGCGCTCGAGCGCGCGGTGCAGCGCGTTCTCCAGCGCCAGGCGCTCGTTCACGCGCTCGTTCATCTCCGAGGTGTAGAACTGGAAGTTCGAGCGGCCGCCCTCCTTGGCGCGGTACATCGCGGCGTCGGCGTTCTTGAGCAGCGTTTCGACGTCGCGCCCGTCCTGCGGGTAGATGCTGATGCCGGCGCTGCAGGTGACGTAGAGCTCCTTGCCCTCGATGGTGATGGGCTCGCTCACTTTGGCCGCGATGCGCTGCATCGCGCGGTAGATGATCTCCTCGTTCGACTGGTCGTTGAGGATCAGCACGAACTCGTCGCCGCCAACGCGCCCGACCGTGTCGCCCTCGCGCAACCCGCTGCGCAGCCGTTCGGCCATCGCCTTCAGCAGCAGATCCCCGGTCGAGTGGCCGAGACTGTCGTTCACGAACTTGAAGTGGTCAAGGTCCATGAACACCACCGCGATGGAGCGCGGCAGGCGCTGCGAGTACACCGCCTGGCGCAGTCGGTCATGGAGCAGGTTCCTATTGGGCAGTCCGGTGAGGGCATCGTAGTTCGCCTGGTGCTCGAGCTGCACCTGGTAGCGCTTGCGCTCGATCGAGTAGTGCATCGCGCGCAGCAGCAGCTCGCGGTCGAGGCGCCCCTTGACCAGGTAGTCCTGGGCGCCGCCTTTCACCGCGGACAGCGCGGTCTTCTGGTCGTCGTTGCCGGTGAGCACGATGATCGGCACGGTCGGCGAGTGCGCGTACACGCGCGCGAAGGTATCCAGCCCGATGCTGTCCGGCAGCGACAGGTCGAGCAGCACCAGGCCGGTTTCGCCGTTCGACAGGTGCTCGAGCGCGCGCGACAGGCGGTCGGCGCAGATCAGCTTGAACGGCGCCGCCGGGTCCTCGCGGATCATCTCCTCTATGAGCCGCGCGTCCCCCGGGTTGTCCTCGATGAGGAGGACGTTGTGCGTGCCGCTGGTAGCTATGGCTGGGCCCGGTGGCCGTTCGGAGGCAAAGTCACCACGGTGAGCCAGAAGACGTCGATGGTCTTGACCACGACCATGAATTTCTCCAGGTCCACCGGCTTGGTGACGTAGCAGTTGGCGTGCAGGTTGTAGGTGCGCAGCACGTCCTCCTCGGCTTTGGAGGTGGTGAGCACCACGACCGGGATGCGCTTTAACCGGTCGTCGGTCTTGATCTCCTGCAGCACCTCGCGCCCGTCCTTCTTCGGCAGGTTGAGGTCGAGCAGGATGATGTCGGGCCGCGGCACGGCCTTGTACTTGCCCCTGTGGTGCAGGAAGTCCATCGCCTCGACGCCGTCCTTCACGGTGTGCAGGTTGCTGTAGACCTTGCCTTCCTTCAGCGCCTCCCGGGTGAGGCGCACGTCGCCGGGGTTGTCCTCGACCAGCAGGATCTCGATCGGCCCGTTCTTTTCGACCATCAGCGTTCTCCAGTGTGTCGCGGCAGGGTGAAATGGAAGCTCGAGCCCTGACTCGGACCCTGAGCGGGGCGCGACGCGACCCAGATGCGGCCGCCGTGGCGCTCGAGCACCTTCTTGCAGATGGCGAGCCCGATGCCGGTGCCCGGGTACTCGCCCTTGTTGTGCAGGCGCTGGAACACCATGAAGATGCGCTCGAAGTACTGCAGCTCGATGCCGATGCCGTTGTCGCGCACCTCGAATTCCCACTCGGAATCTTTTTCTGTAACACCAACATGTATCCTGGGCACGGACGCCGACCTGAATTTGAGCGCGTTGCCCACCAGGTTCTGCAGCAGCTGGCCGAGCTGCACCTCGTCGCCCTGCACCGTGGGCAGCGCGTCGTAGGTCACCGCGGCGCCGGCCTCCTCGAGCGCCGCGCGCAGGTTGAACAGCGCCCGGCGCAGCGCCGCCTCCATCGACACCGGCGCGAAGTCCTGCGCCTTGGTGCCGACGCGCGAGTAGGCGAGCAGGTCCTCGATCAGCTGCTTCATGCGCGTCGCGCCGTCGACGATGTAGGCCATGAACTGGCGCGCGTCGCCGTCGAACTTGGCGTCGTAGCGCCGCCCGAGGAGCTGGGTGTAGCTCGCCAGCATGCGCAGCGGCTCCTGCAGGTCGTGCGAGGCGACGTAGGCGAACTGCTCGAGCTCGGCGTTCGAGCGCTTGAGCTCCTGGAGCGCGTCGTGCAGCGCGGCCTCGGCCCGCTTGCGCTCGGTGATGTCGTCGTACACGCCGATCTCGTAGACCGGGCTGCCGGCGGCGTCGCGCTCGACCGTCATGGTGAACTTCACCCAGACGGTCGAGCGGTCCTTGCGCAGGTAGCGCTTCTCGATGCGCACCGCGTCGATTTCTCCCGCATACAGCCGCGGGCGCTGCTGATTGATGACGTCGAGGTCGTCGGGGTGCGAGATCTGCCGGCCGGTGAGGCCGAGCAGCTGCGCCTCGGAGTAGCCGAGGATCTCGCACAGCCGGCGGTTGACGCGGATGAAGCGCCGGTCCATGCCGATGTGCGCGATTCCGGAAGGCGCCAGCTCGAAGCTGCGCCGGTAGCGCTCCTCGCTCTCGCGCAGCCGCGCCTCGGCGTCGTGCTGCGCGGTGATGTCGGTGATCGTGGAGACCAGCCCGTAGTGCTCGGTCTCGTCCATGCGGCGCAGGAACGCGGTGTTGACCGAGAGCCAGCTCACCGTGCCGTCGTCGCGCTTGATGCCGACCAGGCTGCCGGTCTGCGGCTTCCCGGTGCGCACGGTGATGCGCGTCGGACGGTCGTCGGGCCCGAGCGGCGCACCGTCGCCGCGGATGCAGGGGAGGAGCGAGCTGAAGCCGGACTTGCCTACCAGCTGCGCGACCGGCACGCCGATGATGCGCTCGGCAGCGCGGTTCGCCGTGACGATGACGAGCGAGCGGTCGTAGACCAGGATGCCTTCGTTCGCCGAATCGACCACCGCGCGAAAGCGCTCCTCGCTCTCGCGCAAGGCCTCCTCGAAGCGCTTGCGCCCGGTGATCTCGATCCCGTAGCTCACCGTGCCGCCGTCGGGCAGGCGCTGGTCGTCCACCAGCAGCCAGCGCCCGTCCTGCCGCTGCCGCTCGATCGGGCCGCTCGGGTTGCGCCGCTGCGCCATGCGCTCGGCGATCCATTCCTCCGCCCGGCCCACGGCGCCCGGAAAGAGCCCCAGGGCGATGCCGGCACGCAGGTGCTCGTCGTAGCGCCGCCCGGGTTCGACGTACTTGGCAACCCGCGCGTTGAATTCGCGGAACAGTCGATTGGCGACCACGATCCGATCGTTCTCGTCGGTTAGGGCGATCATTTCGCCGAGATGCTCGAATCCCGCCCTGAGCCGTTCCTCCGCCTGGTAGCGCGCGGTGACGTCGAAGATCGCGCCGACCAGCCCCTCGGGTTCTCCCGTCGCGGGAAAAGTCGCCTTGCAGTAGATCGTCTCGCGCCGCCGGCCGTCGGGCGTGACGATCGGGATCTCGTAGCTTTGCGCGCCCGGGTTCTCCCACAGCTCGCGGTCCTTGATCGCGTGCTTCTCGGCGATCTCGGGATTGCGCGGGTAGAGATCGCGCACCTGCTTGCCGAGGAAGCTCGCGCGCTTGAGCCCGAAGAGCTCCTCCCACGCGCGGTTCACGCCGAGGTAGCGGCCGTCGCGCGCCTTGAAGAACATCGGCACCGGCAGCCGTTCGAGCAGCTCGAACGCCTCTTCCAGCGCGGGCGTTTCGATCGGACTTTTTGCCTGTTTCGGCTTGGCCATCGCTAGCCGATTTTAATCCTCGTACAAGCCGCGCGATGCTGCTTTGAAAGCCACCAGCGGCGCGACGGTTTCAAGGACCGGCGCGGCCACTCCCGCGGCGCGGGCGAATGCGAGCGGCGCCATGAGCTGCGCCTCGACCTCCATCGGGCGCTTACGCTCGTAGTCCTGCAGCAGCGACGGCTTGTGGGCGATGAGGCCCGAAGACTGCCCGCCGCTCGGGCGATTCGGCGCGCCGTCGGGATCGACGCCGTGGGCGCGCGCGATGGCGCGCACCTCCTCGCTAAGACGCGCGGAGAGCTTGGCAAGCGCCGGGTTGCTGCGCACCGCGGCAATCGCCGCGCCGGTGAGCGTGCACAGCGTTCCGGTGCCGAGCGCCTGGACAATCTTGGCCCAGACCGATTGCCGAATGTCGGCGGTGTGCGGCGAATAAAGGTCGTTGTCCCCCAGCAGCTTCCTCAGCGATGAGATCGCCTCGCTCGGCGCGTCGTCGGCCCTTCCCACAACGAGCATGTTGTGGCCCGGCACGTTGTTGTTGACGATCACACCGGGCTCCCGGACCTCGTTCGCCGAGTAGACGACGCCGCCGATGATCTGCTCGGCTCTTAGAAGTTTTTGCAGCCTGCCGAGCGGGTCAAGTTTCGAAAGATCGGGCGGCCTGGGCCGGCTCGCAGCGAGGCCGATGCCGTACCACCAGGGGATGCCGTTCTGGCCGAACACCACGCCCGTGTCGAGGCCGACGAGCGGCGCCACGGCCTGCGCAAAGTCGCCGAGCGCGTTCGCCTTGAGAGTGACGAAGACAAAATCTTGCAAACCGAGGCCCGACGCGCTCGGCGCCGCACGCACGCGGCCGCGAATCGTCTTGTCACCCTGGATGAGGGTTATCCCCTTGTCGCGCATCGCCTCCAGGTGAGCGCCGCGCGCGACGACCGACACGTTGTGACCGGCCGCGGCGAGCTTGGCGGCGATATGGCCGCCGACCGCCCCGGCGCCGAAGATGCAGATTCGCATTTGGTCTCTAGAATTGTAGCGATGTCGGCGAAGCTTCCCGTGGTGATCGCGGGTGCCGGTCCCACGGGGCTGATGTGCGCGCTGGCGCTCGCGCGGCATGGCGTCCCGGTGGTGGTGTGCGAGGCCGAGCGCACGCTCACGCACGACCTGCGCGCCGGCACGTTCCACCCGCCGACGCAGGAAATGATGGCGCCCTACGGCATCACCGCGCGGATGCACGAGCACGGGCTGCAGGTGCGCCGCTGGCAGATCCGCAGCCGGCGCGACGCCGTGGTGGCGGAGTTCGACCTCGGCCTGCTCTCCGAGCTCACGCCCTACCCTTACCGGCTGCACCTCGAGCAGCACCGCCTGACGCCGATCCAGCTCGAATGCCTGCGCAGGCAGGCGGGCGCGGAAGTGCACTTCCGCCACCGCGTCACCGGCTTCGAGAACCGCGGCCGCTCGGTGCTGGTGCAGTTCGAGTCGGAAGGGATTCCCGGCAAGCTGGAAGCCTCCTGGCTGATCGGCGCCGACGGCGGGCGCAGCACCATCCGCAAGCAGCTGCCGGTGGAATTCGAGGGCTTCACCTGGCCCGAGCAGTTCCTGGTGGTGAGCACGCCCCACGATTTCGCGCGCCACGGCTTCACCATGAACGCGTACGTCGCCGATCCGGTCGAATGGGCCGCGGTGTTCAAGATGCCCGACGCCGGCCCGCCGGGGCTGTGGCGCCTGGCCTTCCCCTGCGATCCCGGCCTGCCCGACGACGCGCTGCTCGATCCGGCGGCGGTGCAGCAACGAATGAAGGGATTGGTATTCAATGATTCCGACTATGAAATCCGTTACCAGAGCATTTACCGCGTGCACCAGCGCGTGGCGAGCGAATGGCGCCACGGCCGCGTGCTGCTCGCCGGGGATGCCGCGCACCTGAACAACCCGCTCGGCGGCTTCGGCCTGAACAGCGGCATCCACGACGCGGTCAACCTGGCCGGCAAGCTGGCCCGGGTCTGGCACGGAGCCGCCGGCGAGGAGCTGCTCGACGCCTACGTGCGCCAGCGCCGCGCCGCCACCATCGAGCAGGTGCAGGCGATGTCGATCCGCAACAAGCGCCTGCTGGAGGAGCGCGACCCCGAGGTGCAGCGCAGCCGCATGGCGGAGCTGGTCGAGATCGCCTCCGACCCGCAGCGCGCGCGCGATTACATGCTCGATACGTCCATGATCGCTGGATTGCGCAACAGCGGGGAGATAGAGTGACGGCAAGCATGATCCTTCCCACCACCGTGGTCGGCAGCTACCCCCAGCCGGAATGGCTGATCGACCGCGCCAAGCTCGGGGCGAAGGTGCCGCGCGTGCGCATGCCGGAAATATGGCGGGTGGAACCCTCCTTCCTCGAGGAAGCGCAGGACGACGCCACGCGGCTCGCGATCCGCGACATGGAGCGCGCCGGCATCGACATCATCAGCGACGGCGAGATGCGGCGCGAGAGCTACTCCAACCGCTTCGCCACCGCGCTCGAGGGCATCGACATCGACAACCCGGGCAGCACGATCAACCGCAGCGGCGTGGCGATTCCGGTGCCGCGCGTCGCCGGCCCGATCCGCCGGCGCGGGCCCGTGGAGGTTCGAGATGTAACCTTCCTGCGACGGCATACTTCCAGAAAAATAAAGATCACCCTGCCCGGCCCCTTCACCATGGCGCAGCAGGCGCAGGACGACTACTACAAGGACGAGGAAGCGCTCGCGCTGGCATTCGCCGCCGCGGTCAACGCCGAGATGCGCGACCTGCACGCCGCGGGCGCGGACGTGGTGCAGATCGACGAGCCCTGGCTGCAGGCGCGGCCCGAGCGCGCCGCGCGCTACGGCGTGAAGGCGATCAACCGCGCGCTCGAAGGCGTCGCCGGGACCACCGTGGTGCACCTGTGCTTCGGCTACGCCGCGGCGGTGAAGGACAAGCCGACCGGCTACTCGTTCCTGCCGCAGCTCGAAGCGACCAGCGCGTCGCAGATCTCGATCGAGGCGGCGCAGCCGCGGCTCGACCTTGGAATATTGAAAGAGTTGAGCAAGACGGTGCTGGTCGGGGTCATCGACCTTGGAACTGCGAAGATCGAGACGCCGCAGGAAGTGGCGCACCGCATCCGCGCCGCGCTGAAATACGTGAGCGCCGAGCGCCTGGTCGCGGCGCCCGACTGCGGGATGAAGTACCTCGCGCGCGACGTCGCCTTCGGCAAGCTCAAGGCGCTCGCCGAAGGCGCCGCGATTGTCAGGCGGGAACTCGCCTAAAGGTGTGAGAACAGCGCCTTTCCCGCCACCGGGACCTGCGCGCGCAGGATGCTGCCGCTGCCCGAGTCGGTGATGTAGAGGGCGTTTCCCCGGTAGGCCATGTTGGTGATGAACTCGCTCGCGCAGCTCTGCACGCGGTAAAGCGGCTCGCCGCGGCGGCTGAAGATCCATACCGCGCCGATGTCGAGATGCGCGACCGCGAGCCCGCCGGATTCGTCCATCGCCATGCCGTCGGGCCCCCGGCCGCCGGAGAGCTGCAGGAACACGCCCATGCGCACGATGGTCCCGTCGGGCGCGATCGGCAGCCGCCACACGGCATTGGCCCGCGTTAACGCCACGTACACGAGATTTTTATCAACGACAATTCCGTTGGGACTGGGAAGACAGTTGGCGAGCTGCTCGAGCTTGCCGCCGGCGGTGTAGCGATACACGCAGCCGGTGGGGTCGGCGAGGTCGGTCACGCCTTGATCCGTGAAGTACAGATCGCCGTTCTCCGCGAAAGTCAGGTCATTCACCCCTTTGAATCTCTGCTGGTGGTAGCGCGACACGACCGGGACGATCTTGCCGTCCTGGAGACAGAGGATTCCGTTCTTGTGGTCGGCGATGAAGATGCGCCCGTCCCGGTGGATCGCGAGGCCGTTCGGCTCGCCGTCGTACTCGATGACCACCTCGAACTCGCCCTTCGGGCTGACCCTGAAGATGCGGCCCCACGCCAGGTCCACGACGTAGAGGTTTCCGGCGCGGTCGAACGACGGGCCCTCGAGGAACGAGCCCATCGGCGTCGCGCTCTTGCCGGCGGAAAGCCGCTCGGGCGGGGTGCCGCTCTTGCGCAACGCTTTTGGCACCTCGGCGAATACCTCGGTCTTGATTAACTGCGCATTCATTCCTGGAAATCGTAAAGCCGCGCAGGATTGTCGACGAGGATTTTGCGAAACAGCGCTCGATCGGCCACCCAGCCGCGCAGGCGCGCGAGCGCCGCGGCGTCGTCGACCGGGTCGAAAGGCTGGACCTGGCGCGGATCGCGCGCGCCGGTGGTGGGATGCGGCCAGTCGCTGCCCCACAGGCAGCGCCCGGGGTTGGCGGCGACGAGCGCGCGCACGACCGGGCCGGGATCCATCGGCAGCCGGTGCGCGCCGGAGAGCTTCACATATGCTTTTCCGCTTTTCAGAAGGCCGGCCAGATGATCGACATCGTCCTGCGATGCCGGAAGCCCGAAGTGGTCGATGACGAGCGTAGCCGGCAAGGCCTCGAGCTTCATTTTCTTCAGGAGAGCCAGATTCGTGAAGGTCTGCACGTGCCACCCAAGCGGCGCGACGCGCGCGGCGGCTTTCTCGAGCAGCCGCTGCGCGGTGGCGGGATCCTGCACGCCGCCGGTTTGCAGGTTGACCCGGACCCCGCGGACTCCCAGTTTTTGCATCTTGGAAAAATCATTCTTTGAACCTTCGTTGCCTGTTACGACGACGCCGCGCGCCCGCTTGCCCAGGCGCCTCAGCGCGTCGAGGGTGCAGGCGTTGTCGGTGCCGTAGACGCGCGGCTGCACCAAGACCACGCGCTCGAAGCCGAGGCGCTGCTGGAGCGCGAGCAGCTCTTCGATGGAAGCATCGGGCGGCGTATAGGCGCGCGCGCGCGCGAAGGGATAGCGCGCCGCCGGTCCGAAGACATGGACGTGGCAGTCGCACGCGCCCGGCGGCGCGGCCTGCGTCACTGCGCGCGCCGCGTCTCGCGCATCTTCGGCGCCCGGCCAGGCGAGGCGTAGTCCGCGCTCACCACCAGGCCGGTGCGCGGCGCGAACAGGTGCGGCGGGTTGCCGACGTAGAACGTGATCGGCTCCGACACCTCGTCGAAGCCCTCCCCCTCGCGCACCACGCGCGTGATGGCGAAGTGCAGGTGCGGCCCCGCCGAGAAGCCGGTAGAGCCGGCGTAGCCGAGGAGCTTCCCGGCGCGCACCACCTCGCCAACCTGCACCGCGACGCCCTGGTGCATGAGGTGCACGTAGTTGCCGATCGTGCCATCGTCGTGCAGCACGCGCACCACGTTCGCCTTGCTGCGCAGCGCCTCGTCCGGCGCGCCCTCCCTGTGCTCCGAGACCGCGTAGAACACGGTGCCGCCGCGCGCGGCGACGATCGGCGTGCCCTCGGGCATCGTGATGTCGATCGCCTCGCGGCTGCTCCGCGAGGAATGCGTGGTGATCTTCCCGCCCGGCGCCTGGCCGATGACGAACGTCCGGCCGTCCATCCACGGCACCCGGTACATCGCCGCCGGATCGTGCCGCGCCTCGTACGACCCATACCGGCGGCTCGACCGGGTCTGGTAGCGCCAGCCCTTGCCCGTCTCGGCCGGGTAGATCCGCGCCACCTTGAAGTTCGTCCTCGGCGGAACCACCACGTAGACCGGGAACGGCACGTCGCTTCCGATGTTCTCGGAGAGCGTCAGCGTCAGGCGCAGCGACACCGGGACCGCGCCCTGGTTGTGCGCCCTGATCACCGACCCGCCTTGCTCCTTCGAGGACTCGAGCTTGAACGGGTAGGGTTCGGCCGCAAGGCAGCCCGCGCAAGCGAGTGCGAAAGCGAAACAGGCGATGCGCCCGAGCGCGTTCAGAATTACCCCCTTGTCCCGTTGGTATTATAGTTACGTAGGGGAATCTCAATGGCTGCCGAAGAAAAGCGCGTCTACATGCTGACCTCGAAGGGGAACGCCGAGCTGACCGGCGCGAACACATCTTTGAGCGCGGACGACCTGGAGCTGCTGGTGATGATCGACGGGATGGTCACGGTCGAGGGGATCGCCAGGCAGACGAAAAGCGGGCTCACTGCCGAGACCGTGGCGGCGATGCTGCACGAGCTGGTGAAGGGCGGCTACATCGCCGACCCCGACGGCACCGCCGCCATCAACGTCAGCGACTTTTTCAAGGAATCCGACGCCGGCCTCGCCTCGCTGCAGGCGAACGGCTTTTTCGTGCGCATCGCGCGCCGCGCCGATCCGAAGGCCAAGCCCGCCGAGCCCGCCGCCAGGCCGGCGCAGAAGAAGAAGATCACGGTGCTGGTGGTCGAGGACGACCCGCAGCTCGCCAAGATGCTGCGCACCTACCTGAAGATGGAGGACTTCGCGGTGCGCGTCGCCGCCACCCGCGAGGAGATCAACAAGGCGCTGCGCGAGGCGCCCAGGCCCGACGTCGTGCTGCTCGACGTGGTGCTGCCCGACGTGAACGGCTTCGACGTGCTCGCCAAGATGCGCCAGCACGACGCGACGAAGAGCGTGCCGATCATCATGGCGACGGCGAAGGCCACGCGCGAGGCGGTGCTGGAAGGCCTGCGCCGCGGCGCCGACGGTTACGTCACCAAGCCCTACGACGTGCCGGTGCTGCTGGCCGCGGTGAAGACGGTGCTCGGCATCGCGTGAATCCGCTGCGCGCCGAGTTCGACGCGATCATCGCCGAGTACCACGCCACCCTGCCGCAGAAGATCGAGCACCTCGAGCGGCTCCTGAAGAACGGAGCCATCGCCGAGCTGCGCCGCGAGCTGCACACGCTGGCCGGCTCGGCGGGCACCTTCGGCTTGCCGCGGGTCGGCGCCGCCGCGCAGGCGGCGGAGAACTTTCTCGCCGGCGAGCTCGACCCCGCGCGGCGCGTCGAGCTGGAGCGGCTGCTCGGGGCGCTCAGGCACGAGGCTGGCGCGCGATGAAGGTCACCGCGGTCGATACCTGCGTCCTCACGGTTCCCACGCCCAGGCCGATGGCGCTGCAGTACCCGCAGCACAAGCTGGTCGTCGCCCAGATCGCCACCGACCAGGGGATCCGGGGCCTGGGCTACAGCCTGGTGTTCGGCGGCGGCGGCGCGGAAGCGGTGCACGCCTACCTCGAGACACGCCTCAAGCCGGTGCTCATCGGCGAAGACCCGCTGTACGTCGAGTACCTGTGGGAGAAGATGTTCCGGGCCGACATGGGGATGAAGAAGCAGGGCGTGGCGGCCTACGCGCTGTCGGCGCTCGACATCGGGCTGTGGGACATCAGCGGCAAGGCGCTCGGCAAGCCGCTGTTCAAGCTCTGGGGCGCAGTGCGCCACCGCATCGCGTGCTACGGCAGCGGCGGCTGGTCGAAGTACAGCGTCGACGACCTGGTGCGCGAGGCCGAGAAGTACGCCCGGTTCGGCTGCAAGTACTACAAGATGAAGATCCACGACCCCGACCCGAAGCAGAACCGCGCGCGCGTGGAAGCAGTGGGGCGCGCTCTAGGTCCGGGCGTGCGGCTGATGGTGGACGTCAACCAGCGGCTCGACGTGCTCGGCAACCAGCGCCAGGCCGCCGAGCTCGAGCACCTCGACCTCGTCTGGTACGAGGAACCGGTGCTCGCCGACGATTTCCAGGCGCTTGAGGAGGTTTCCAAAAGCATAAAGATTCCCGTCGCCACCGGCGAGAACAACTACACGCGCTACGAGTTCAGGGACCTGATCGAGCGCAAGGCCGCGCGCTTCCTGATGCCCGACGTGTGCCGCGCGAACGGCTTCAGCGAGACCATGAAGATCGGCCACCTCGCCGCCGCGCACGGCGTCGCGGTGTCGCCGCACGTGGTGCACGAGCTCTCGCTGCACGTGGTGGGCGCGCTCGCCAACGGCTTCCTGGTCGAGTTCATGGACTGGGCGCCGCCCGACCTGTTCGAAGAGCTGCCCGAGTGCAAGGGCGGGCGCTTCCGCATCCCCGACCGGCCCGGGCACGGCATGGCGCTCGCGCGCGGCGCGATCGACAAGTACCGCACCCGGTAGGCAGGCGGCGGGTGAATTTCACCAAAGTAGTGCTCTACACCGCGGCCGATGGGCGCGCCAAGTGGCGCGAGGAGACCGTTCCCCTGCCCGAGGGCACGCCGCAGGCGCTGCTGTCGCGGCTCTTTCCCTCGGCGGGCTACCAGCTGCGCGCGAGCCCGGTCGGCTTCCGCAGCCAGTGGCACTGCACGCCGCAGCCGCAGTGGGTGTTCATCCTCGCCGGCGAGATGGAGATCGGGCTGCAGGACGGCAGCTCGCGCGTGTTCCGCCCGGGCGAGCACTTCTTCGCCTCCGACACCCTTCCCGCGGGCGCGAGCTTCGACCCCGAGGTCCACGGCCACTGGAGCGCGCAGCGCGGCGCCAGCCCTCTCGTCACGCTGTTCCTGAAGTAACCCGGGCCTGGAGTTTCATCTGTAACGCCCGGCCGCGCGCCGGAAACCGTGCCGCATCGCCCCCGGCGCAGGATGGCTCCATGGCTTCGACACATTCCCGGAACGCATGCCACGCCTGCGGAAATTCCGTTTGAGCCGGCAGTTTTAGGATGCCATTATCGAATGCGAAAGGAAGCGCAAATGACCATCGATCTGCAACGCGGCAGGTTCTTCCGGGTGCATCAGGGCGCGGGCGGCACCGTCACCGCGCACGCCGGTTCAGTGTGGATCACCGAGCAGGACAGCGCGCGCGATGTGGTCCTGCGCCCGGGCCAGAGCTTCACCTTCGGCCGCCCCGGGCTCGCTCTGGTCGAGGCGTTCAGCGACGCTTCCCTGTCTTTCGACTCCAGGAGCAGCCCATGAACCAGCCTCTCGCACACGCCGGATTCAGCCGGCTCGAAATCATCGTCGAAGCAGCCGCAGGCGCCTTTCGCAAGCTCGGGAAGGGTGTGCTCGCGGTATACCGGTCGTTCGAGGTGTCGCGCGCCCGCAGCGAGCTGCACGCGCTCAGCGACCGCACGCTCAAGGACATCGGCCTGACGCGCGGCCAGATCGATTCGCTGTTCCGCTATGGATACATCAGCCGGCGGTAGTCCAGTCCCGGATCAGGGCCTCGTAGATGCCCACCGCCTGGCGGATGCGCTCCATGCTCGCGTACTCGTCGGTCTGGTGGGCCATCGCCGCTTCGCCGGGGCCGAGCACCACCGTCGGCGCGCCGACGTAGGCCTTGAGCAGGTTGGCGGCGTCGGTCATGTACGGCGCGGTGCGCGCCGCAGGCCGCTCGCCCACGTACGGCCTGCAGATCTCGAACACGCGCTGAATCCATTCCTGGTCCGGCGCGGTCCACACCGGCTTCAGGTCCGAAAAGACATCCAGCTCCGCATCCGGAAGGGCAGTTCGCATCCTTTTCAGGAGCTCGCCGTGATCCATCCCGGGAACGGTGCGGATGTCCACGCCGATGGTCGCCGCGTCGGCCACCGCATTTACGGTGTTGCCGCCCTCGATCGTGCCGACGTTAAGCGTCGGCTTGCCCATGACAGGATGTACCGGCGTTGCAAAATCAAACGTCTCAAGCTGGGCGACCGCCTTTGCAGCCTTGTAGATCGCGTTCACGCCGAGCTCGGGCATCGAGCCGTGCGCCGACACGCCGCGGAAGTGCGCGCGGAACTTGACCGAGCCCTTGTGGCCGACCAGCGGGTAGTTCGAGGTCGGCTCGCCCACCACCATCGCACCCGCCTTTCCCAGCAGCTTGGTTTTCGCGAGCTGCGCCGAGCCGACGCAGCCGCCCTCTTCCGCGGCAGTTAGAACAATGGTGACTCCCGGTGTGCCCCCAAGGCGCTTTCCAAATGTTCTTGCTGCCAAAAGAATAGCCGCCACGCCGGCCTTCATGTCGGAGGCGCCGCGGCCGTAGAGCCGGTCGCCGTCGGTCTCGCCGCTGAACGGGTCCCGGGTCCACGCGCGCGCGCCGAGCGGCACCACGTCGAGGTGGCCGGTCAGGCAGAGCGGCGCTTTCGCGTCGTTGCCGCCTGCGCGGGCGATCACGCTGGTCCGGGAGTCGGAGTACTCGTGATACTGCACCGTGTAGCCCCATTCCTGCAGCATCGCGCCCGCGTGCTGCGCGCAGTCGCGCTCGCGGCCCGGCGGGTTGACGGTATCGAACTTGAGCAGCGTGCGCGTGAGCGAAATGGCATCGTTCATGGTACGAATGATAGCCTTCCACAAAGGAGGAGGAACCATGGCCAAGGCCTACTGGGTGGTCTGCTACAAGTCGATCAAGAACCAGGACAAGCTCGCCGCGTACGCCAAGCTCGCCGCGCCGGCGATCCAGGCGGCCGGCGGCAGGTTCCTGGTCCGCGGCACGCCGGCGAAGACCTTCGAAGGCGGGCTCAACCAGCGCACCGTGGTGAGCGAGTGGGAGAACCTCGAGAAAGCGATCGCGGCGTACAACAGCCCGGCGTACCAGCAGGCGCTGCGCGCGCTGGGCGACGGGGTCGAACGCGACCTGCGCATCTGCGAGGGAGCGTCCTGACCGTGGCCGAGCCGAGGATGGTCGACCCGCACGACCCGGTGATGACCGGGGAGAACTCGTTCGTGCGCCTGTCGCGCGACGGCGGCACCACGATCCACGAGCGCGTGAGCCACTGGCGCGTGCTCTGGTCGCCCGCGGGACAGGGCCACGCCCTGTACATCGAGAGCAGTCTCACCGGGAAAACTCCGCGGATCTATTCCGACAACGCGGGTGTCGCGCGCTACCTGCAGCACCACATCGAGACGCTGCTGCACAAGCCGTTCGCCGACGAGTCGCTGCCGATCGTCGACGCGAGGTTCGAGCGCAGCGGCAATTCGCTCAGCACGGTGGAGGAACGCATCGTGTCGCGCGGCGACGAGATCATCCTCACCTGGTGGGACTTCATCGCGCCGTTCGTGCTCACCATGCCGCCGGGCATGATGAACCGCCCGCTCGGCGTCTACAGCACCTTCATCCCGGCGCGCGGCGCGCAGCTCGTGGTGAACGGGCAGGCCGCGCCGGGCACGGTGTTCCCGCAGGAGCGCGGCGGCAAGCCCTCGTCGAGCTGCGTGCTCGCCTGGTCGGAGACCTGGGTGAGGCCGCGCGCATGACCTCGCCCCTCACCGGAGGCTGCCTGTGCGGCGCCATCCGTTACACGATCAACGCGGCGGTAAGCGGCCTGCGCGCCTGCCACTGCCTCAACTGCCAGAAGTCTTCCGGCACCGGCGGCACGGTGAACGCGGTGGTGCCCACCGGCAGCTTCACGATCACCAAGGGTACGCCGAAGCGCTACCACGATTCCGCCACGCAGAGCGGCCGCACGCTGAGCCGCCATTTCTGCGGCGACTGCGGCTCGCCGATCTACAGCCAGCGCAACCCGGACCCCGGCTTCGTCGTGGTGCGCGCCGGCACGCTGGAGGATTCCAGCGGCATGCGGATCACCGGCAACATCTGGACCGCAGCCGCGCGGCCCTGGGACCACATCGACCTTTCGACCGAGTGCCATCCCGGCAACCTGCCGCCCCCGCCGCCGAAGGCCTGACGATGGCCGTCCTGCGCATCGCGAAGATGGGCAACCCGGTGCTGCTGCAGAAGGCGGCGCCGGTCGCCGACCCGGCTGCCCCGGAAATCCGCCGGCTTGCCGCCGACATGCAGGAGACGCTCGAGGACATCGGCGCGAGCGGCCTCGCCGCGCCGCAGGTCTTCGTCTCGAAGCGCGTGGTGGTGTACCGCATCATCGCTTCGCGCATCCCGCCGGGCTCGGGCCTCGCGCCGCGGCCGTGGACGGTGATGGTCAACCCGGTGATCACGCCGCAGACCGAGGCGAAGACGCCGGTGTGGGAGCGCTGCCTGTCGATCCCCGGCCTGCACGGCAAGGTGCCGCGCTTCATGAATATCGGCATTGCTTTTCAGGATCTGGACGGGAAAAAGCACAGCCACGACGCCCACAGCTCGTGGGCGGCGCTGCTGCAGCACGAGTGCGACCACCTCGACGGCATCGTCTACCCGATGCGCATGACCGACCTCGCGCTGCTCGCGTTCAACGACGAGCCCGGGCCGCTCGCGCGCGAGCTGGCGCAGGATCCGAAAGGCATCGACCCGCTGTTCATCGACCTGGTGGAGCGCTGGCCGGGACGCTCGAGGTGGTTCAAATGAAAGCTGCAATCGCGCTGGCCGTGGTCGTGCTGCTCGCCTGGGCCGGTCTCTGGCTCACCAATACCGGCGTGCTCGTCTGGTCCGAAGATACCGGCATCGTGAAAACCCGCGACTGCCGCTACATCGTCGGCATCACCGTCGTCAAACGCCTCCAGCCGCTCGCGGACCGCTGCCGGCTGATCCGCACCGTGGGATAAACTGCGCTTCGTGAGAGCCCTCCTGCTCATCGGCATCGCCGCCCTGGCGCTCGGCGGTTGCGCGAGCGCCCCCAGCGCGTCTTCCGGGTCCACGAAAACCATTGGCGCCGGCGACGACGCCGCGAGCCACGCGCTGAAGATGGTGGGCAGGCCCTACCGCTACGGCGGCGCGTCGCCCAGCGGCTTCGATTGCAGCGGGCTCATGCTGTACAGCTTCGGGCAGGCGCGCGTCGCGCTGCCGCACAACACCGCGCAGCAGCGCTCGGCCGCGCGCCCGGTCAAGCTGGCAGAGCTGCGGCGCGGCGACCTGCTGTTCTTCAACCAGGAGGGCAAGAAGTACGGGCACGTCGGCATCTATGTCGGCGGCCGGAAATTCGTCCACGCCCCCTCCTCGGGCAAGTCCGTGAGGCGCGACAGCCTCGACTCCCCCTACTGGAAGAAGCACCTCTCCGAGGCGCGGCGCCTGGGGTGACGCAATCGGTCCTAGACTTGAGGGTGCGCCGGCGCCTGGCATGCGGCTTGCGGGCGGGGGCGACGAAGAAAGAAAAAGGGGGCGCGGACTTCGTGGCGAAGAGAAGCGCGCAATCGGGCATGTCGATCATAGAAGTGATGATCGTCGTGGCGATCATCGGCATCATCGCGTCCGTCGCCATGCCGGGCTATCGCAGCTACACGGTACGCGCCAAGGTCTCGGAAGCGATCCTCGCGCTCTCGAATTGCCGCGCCACCGTCCACGATATCTATCTCAACGGCAACGACCTGCCCGGGGTCGACAACTGGGGCTGCGAAGTCGAGAAGCCGTCGCGCTACATCGAGCGCATCCGGACTACCAACGAAGGCCTGGTGCGGCTGACGCTCGGCAACGAGATCCAGGACCTGCGCGTCGCCCTGCACGACATCACGCTCACGCCGCTCAACGGGGTCGGCAGCCCGATGCGCGAAGAGGATCTCGGCACCCCGCCTAGAAGGTGGCGCTGCGGCAGCCCGGGAGACGGCACCGACGTCAAGGCCGACTACCTCCCCTCCACGTGCCGGGGGACCTGATTCAGCCGCAGTAGCAGTGACCTTCATCTACGTCTCGAACGCCGAGGACGGCGACATCGGCACGTACCGGCTGCGGTCCGACGGCTCGCTCGAGCCCGGCGGGCGCTGCAAGGCCGGCAAGCCGGTGGGGCCGATGAGCGTCAGCCCGGACAAGCGCTTCCTCGTCGCCGCGGTGCGCTCGCAGCCGTTCCTCGCGCACAGCTACCGCATCGACCGCGCCAGCGGCGCGCTCGAGCCCGCCGGCACCGGCCCGCTCGCCGAAAGCCTCCCGTATGTCACCTTCGACCGCACCGGGCGCTGGCTCCTGGGCGCGTCCTACAGCGCGCATCTGGTGAGCGTCAATCCCGTGGGCGCCGACGGCAAGGTCGGCGTGCCGCTGCAGGTGATCCCGACCGCACGCAACGCGCACGCGATCATTACCGACAGGACGAACAGGTTCGCGTTCGTGCCGCACCTCGGCACCGACCAGGTGTTCCAGTTCCTGTTCGACGAGAAGACCGGCCGGCTCGCCGCGAACACGCCGCCGGTGCTCCAGCTCAAGGCCGGCACCGGCCCGCGGCACCTGGTTACTTCGCCGGACAATCGATTCGTTTACCTGCTGAACGAGCTGACTGCGACCGTGACTACCCTTTATCTAGATGGAGGTCTCCTCAAGGAGATTGACTCGAACTCAGCCCTGCCCCCGGGCAGCAAGCTCGTCCCCGGCGCGCCGCGCCCCTCCGGGCGCGATGGTGCCAACGACATCTGGGCCTCCGACCTGCACCTCACCCCGGATGGAAAGTTCCTCTACGCCGCCGAGCGCACCAGCAGCTCGCTCGGCGCCTTCAGCGTCGATGCTTCGACCGGAAAGCTGACCTATCTGGGATCAACGGCCACCGAGAAGCAGCCGCGCGGCTTCCGCATCGACCCCGCCGGCCGGTTCATGGTGGTCTCGGGCGAAAAGTCGGAAACGCTCTCCACCTACGCGATCGAAGCGGGAGGGACCTTGCGCCACATCGGCAAGTTCGCCACCGGCAAAGGCTCGAACTGGGTGGAGATCGTCGGCTTCGCCTGAAAAACAGGGACAGACCACGTTTTCCGCTGCTCAGCGCAGCCCGCAGGAAAACGTGGTCTGTCCCTTTTTTTCCTAGCGCCTCAGCAGCGCCCGCGCCGCCGGCACCGCGACCACGGCGATCGCCAGCACCATCAGCACCCCGGAGATCGGCCGCGTGAAGAAGATCCCCACGCCGGCGTCGGAGATGATGAGCGACTGGCGCAGCGCGCGCTCGGCGAGCGGGCCGAGCACCAGCGCCAGCACCAGCGCGGCGGGCGAGTAGCCGAGCTTCTTCATGATGTAGCCGAGCACGCCGAAGATCAGCATCTGGCCGACGTCCCAGACGTTGTTCTTCAGCGAGTACGCGCCGGTGATGCAGAACACCACGATTAGCGGCATCAGGATGCTGTAGGGGATGCGCACCGCGCGCACGAACAGCGGGATGAACAGCGTGCTCAGGATCAGCAGCAGGATGTTGGCGATGTACTGCGAGGCGATCAGCCCCCACACGAACTGCGGGTTCTTCTCGAACAGCATCGGCCCGGGGCGCAGGCCCCACATCATCAGGCCGCCGAGCATGATCGCGGTGGTCGCCGAGCCGGGAATGCCGAGCGTGAGCATCGGCACCATCGCCGCGGTGGCGGCGGCGTTGTTCGCCGACTCGGGGCCGGCGACGCCCTTGATCTCGCCCTTGCCGAACTTCTCCGGCTCGGAGGAAACCTTTTTCTCGACGGTGTAGGCGAGGAACGAGGCGACCGTCGGGCCCGCGCCCGGCAGCACGCCGATGGTGAAGCCGATCACCGTGCCGCGCGCGATCGCCCAGCGCGTGCGCACCCAGTCTGCCACGCTCGGCATCACGTCGCGCAGGCGCAGCTTCCCCCTGACCTCCTGCGTCTTGCCCTGCTCCGCGCCGCCGAGGACCTCGCCCAGGCCGAACAGGCCAATCGCCACCGGCAGGAAGTCGACCCCGTCCATCATCTCGGGGACGCCGAAGCCGTAGCGCGCGTCGCCCGAGATAATGTCGAAGCCGACCATCGCGAGCATCAGCCCCGCCACCATGCTGATGTAGCCCTTGAGCGGGTCCTCGCCCGCGAGCAGCGTGCAGGTGGTGAGGCCGAGCAGCATCAGCGCGAAGGTCTCGGGCGGCCCGAACGACAGCGCCCATTTCGCGAGCAGCGGCGACACCAGCGAGAGCAGCACCACGCCGACGGTGCCGGCGATGAACGAGCCGAACGCGGCGATGCCGAGCGCCGGCCCGGCGCGCCCCTGCAGCGCCATCTGGTAGCCGTCGAGGCAGGTGACCACCGACGCCGACTCGCCCGGCGTGTTGATCAGCACCGCGGTGATCGTGCCGCCGTACATCGTTCCCGCGTAGAGCGCCGCGAGCATGATGATCCCGGAGGTCGGGTCCATGCCGAAGGTGAGCGGCAGCAGCATCGCCACGCCCGAAGGCGGCCCGACGCCCGGCAGCGCGCCGATCAGGATCCCGACCATCACCCCGGCCACCGCCATCAGCAGGTTGAACGGCGTGAAGGCGACCGAGAACCCGAGCTGCAGGTTGCTCAGAAAATCCATATGCCCGCTTCCGGGAACGGCACGCGCAGCCAGTGGACGAACACCAGCCAGTTGAAGCCCGCCGCGGCGCAGGCGATCGCGACCGTCATCCACCACGGGTGCTTGCCGAGAGTGCGGATCATTATTGTCAAGTAGATCGCGGTCCCCAGGATCATGCCGACGGTCTTGAGCAGCGCGACGAACACCACGGTCACGCCGAGCACCACGAGCATGTGCCGCAGGCCCTCGCCGCGCGGCAACCACTCGCCTTCAGTAGAAGAAGAACTACGGAAAGTTTTCGCCAACATCAACAGCGCCAGAAGCGCCATGACGATGCCGAGGCAAAACGGCAGGAAGGCGGAGCCCGGACCGCCCGAGCCCCACCACGAGTAGTACTTGAGCGCGCCGGCCGCGAACGCGGCCGAGAACGCGAGCAGCAGGACCGCGGTGACGCGGTCGGCGCTACGCACTTACTTCGAAGCGGCCTTCAGGCCCTTCAGCGCTTCCTCGTACTTGCCGTGCAGGCTGTCGAGGTACTTGTTCGCCTCCTCGCCGGTCCAGTCGGTCGGCGTGAGGAGGTTCCTCTTGATGTACTGCTCCTGCCACTTCTTGGTCTGGGTCACCTTCCGCAGCGTGTCCTGCCACCATTTCACCGCTTCGGGCGCCATGTTGGCCGGCCCGACCACGCCGCGCATCTGCTCCCAGTAGAACTTGTAGCCCTTCTCGGCGAAGGTCGGCACGTCGGGCGCGTCCTTCAGGCGCTGCTGCGCCGCGACCGCCAGGTTCTTCGCCTTGCCGGCCTCGATCTGCGCCACGATCTCGTTCGGGTTCTCGACCGCGGCGTCGATGTGGCCGCCCATCAGCGCGGTGGTGACCTCGCCGCCGGAGTTAAACGGCACGTATTTCACCTGGATGTTCGCCGCCTTCTCGAACAGGTAGGTGAAGATGTGGTCCTCGGTGAGGGTGGCGGTGCCGCCGACGGTGAGGCCGCCGGGCTTGGCGCGCGCCGCTTTCACGAAGTCCTCGATCGTCTTGAACGGCGACTCGTTGCGCACCGACAGCATCAGCTCGTCGATCGCCACGATCATCAGGATGGTCATCACGTCGCGGTGGTTGCCCGGCAGCCGCCCCTCGATCTTGCCCGACACGATCATCGGCGTCGCGCCGGCGACGACGTGCGAGTCGCCTTTCTTGTTGACCAGGTAGTTGAAGCCCACCGCGCCGCTGCCGCCCGCGCGGTTGTTGACGTTCAGCGGCACCGGCGACCATTTGTTCTCGTCGATGATGCCGGTGATCATGCGCATCAGGTTGTCGGTGCCGCCGCCCGGCGCGTATGGCACCACGACCTCGACGGTGCGCGACGGATACTTCTGCGCGAAACCCAGGGTGGATACTGCGAGCAGTACTGCGCCAACAACAAATTTGAGCATCGGTCGAACCTCCTCCACCGGATGGTACCATCGCCTCGTGAATGCTCCGGCCTCCGACGAAGTCCTCGTCTCCCGCGAAGGCGCGATCGTCACCCTGACCTTCAACCGCCCCGAGGCGCGCAACGCCATGACCTGGGGCATGTACCAGCGGCTCTACGAGGTGTGCGAGGAGGTGGACGCCGACGAAGCGATCCGCGTCCTGGTGCTGAAGGGCGCAGCAGGCAAGGACGGGGTCGTTAAAGCCTTTATCGCCGGCACCGACATCAGCCAGTTCACCCAGTTCACCGGCCCGGAGGACGGCATCAAGTACGAGAAGGACGGCGACAAGCGCTCGGGGCGCATCGCGCGCGTGAAGAAGCCGGTGATCGCGCAGATCCAGGGCTACGCGGTGGGCGGCGGCTTCGCCATCGCCGCCGGCGCCGACATCCGCATCGCCACGCCCGACGCCAAGTTCGGCGTGCCGACCGCGCGCACGCTCGGCAACACCCTGTCGATGAAGAACTATGCGATGTTCGCCGACCTGATCGGCGCGTCGCGCGTGAAGGAGCTGATGTTCACCGCGCGCCTGATGAGCGCCGACGAGGCCCTGACCGCCGGCTTCGTTCATGAAATCGTTCCAAATGAAGGAATCGAAGCACGCGTGCGCGAGCTCGCGGAAAAGATCGCCTCGCACGCGCCGCTCACCCTCTGGTCCACCAAGGAGGCGCTGCGCCGCATCCAGGACGCGCGCCCGCTGCCCGACGGCGACGACATCGTCCGCAAGGTCTACGGCAGCGATGACTTCAAGGAAGGCGTGAAGGCCTTCGTCGAGAAGCGCCCGCCGCGCTGGACCGGAAAATAAATGGGGTCAGAACAACTTTTCGTCTTGCCGTCGTCACCGGCGGAAAAGTTGTTCTGACCCTATTTATTCAGAGGATTCGCGCCACCAGGCCCTTGAAGGTCTTGCGCAGGACCTTGGCCATCGCGTCCATCGCCTTCTGCACCGCGATCAGGTTGAGCTGCGTGGTCGCCACCAGCACGCTCTCGGCGGCGGTGCGCTGCATCTTCATCAGGATCCTGCCGGTCTCCTCGGAGTAGCCCTCGGACTTGTCGAGCTTGTACCTGGCGACGTTCTGCGCGATCTCGGTGATCTGGATCGCCATCTTGCGGAACTCGGCCGGAGCATAGTTCGCCACTGCGCTCCAGCTCGCGCCGAACGCCTTCTCGCCCGCCGCCATCATCTCCTCGAAGATCTGCTCGGCGCTCGGCGCAGGCATGGTCAGTTGCGCTTCGCTGCCTCGACCACCGACACCGCGTTGATCGACTGGTTCGCGATCTTGAGCGCGGTCTCGGAAGTCGCCTTGCGCAGGCACGAGACCTGTTGGCCCGGGGGCGAGGCGCACTTGTCGGTCTTCGCGTGGATCTCGCGGATGAAGCCGAGTTGCTGTCTCACGAGCTGGAGCAGCCGGGCGTTGCAGCCGTTGGCGTCGCCCGCTCCGTCCTTCGCCGACGCCTTCATGTCGGCGGGCATGTCGTTGTCGAGGACTTTCGCGACCTTCTCGTAGACCTTCGCCTCGAGCCGGCACCCCGTCCCCTGCGACGCGGACGAGGCGCGCAGGATCAGCACATCGAGCTTCGCCTCGAGCGCGTTATACGTCTTGGTGTTCGCCTCGTAGGTGCCCTCGGGCTTGCCGGCGGCGTCGCCCATGTCCTTCACGAAGACGTTGAGCCGCTCGTAGAAATCGACGACGCCCTTCTCGATGACCTCGTCGTACGGGCTGACGAGCGGCGCCGGGCAGCCACCCAGCAGCACGACAAACGCAAGCAGCAGCGTTCGCATCACCGAAAAATAGGGACTGTCCCTATTTTCCGCAACTGCCAATGCTTATCGCCCTGTCCGGAAATCGGGCTCTGACCCCGATTTCTAGTTGCACATCGAAGACATCTGCGCCACGGCGTCGCGCATCTGCTTTTCGCACTGCTCGCGGTTGGCGCCGGCGCCCGCGCACTGCTTCGCCGGGTCCATCATCGCCGCCTGCTGCTTGACCTGGCGGCACTGCTCGCTGTCCTTGTCCATGCTCACCGCGCCCTGCCCCTCGCGGCACGGGCCGAGGTGGGTGTAGCGCATCTTCATGTTCTGCGGCCCGCTCTTGCCGGTGCTGGCGATCTCCATCAGCACGCTCTTGCCGCCCTCGCGCTTCATGGTGACGGTGCTCTTGCGCTCGGGGCAGGTGCTTTCCATGACCGCCTCGTCGGCGGTGTCCTTGAGGAGCCGGTGCTTGCAGCCGGACTCTGCCTGTGGAGCGCCCTTCCCGGCGGGCGGCTTCATCAGGTTGTCGGTGCAGACGGTCATCTGCATCTTGCCGGCCGCGCCGCGAGGGCCGCCCTCGAGCATCTCGACCTGGTACTGGCCCTTCTGCTTCTCCATGCCGCGGAACATCTTCGGCACGGGAACGTCCTGGGCGAAGGTTGACGTCGCGAAGATGAGAGCGGCGCTCGCTGCGAGGGTGGATGTTTTCATGCCTTTTATTTTGGGATTTTGCGATAACTACTTCAAGTGAAATCGAAGACTTCGCCGCGCAGCCCCTGACGTTAGAATCGGGCGATGATCTCCCTCGCCCGTGCTCTCGCTTTCGTCCTCGCCGCCTCTGTCGGAACGCTCGCCTTCGGGCAAGCGCAAAAGGCCCCCGCTCCTCCTGTCTACGAGCCTTCAGTCGGCCAGGAAGGCAAGGACGTGGTCTGGGTGCCGACGCCCCAGGCGGTGGTAAACAAGATGCTCGACATGGCCCGGGTGACGAAGAACGACTTCGTCATGGACCTCGGCTCGGGCGACGGCCGCACCGTCATCACCGCCGCCAAGCGCGGCGCCCGCGCCCACGGCGTCGAGTACAACCCCGACATGGTCGAGCTCTCGCAGCACAACGCGGAGAAGGAGGGCGTCGCCGCGCGCGCCACCTTCGAGAAAGCGGATCTGTTCGAGACCGATTTCTCGAAGGCCACCGTGATCACCATGTTCCTGCTGCCCGAGATCAACCTGAAGCTGCGCCCGCAGATCCTGAAGCTCACGCCCGGCACGCGCGTCGTCTCCAACACCTTCACCATGGGCGACTGGCAGGCCGACGAGACCGCCACCATCTCCTCGAAAGGCGGCTGCAACAACTCCTGGTGCACCGCCCTCCTCTGGATCGTCCCGGCGCAGGTCGCTGGCACCTACCAGATCCCGCAGGGCGAGCTCATGCTCAGGCAGAACTACCAGGTGCTCTCCGGCACCCTGCGCACCGGCGGCGCCAGCCCGACCACCTACGCGATCAGCGGCAAGGTGCGCGGCGAGGAAATCACCTTCAAGGCCGGCGGCAGGGACTACCGCGGCAGGCTCAACGGCAAGCAGCTCGAGCTGAAATAAGGGTCAGAGCCCCGGTTTTGGCCAGCTACGCGCATACAGGTTTGGGGCTCTGACCCCGAATTTCACCGTGCCCCTCGCCCGGCGCCCGATCAGCCTCAAGGTCTACAGCATCGCGCTCAGCCTGCTGGTGCTGATGGTGATAGTCACTGCGCTGTCCGCGCGCAACCTGGCGAGCCTGAACAACGAGGTCTCGGCGCTCGCGCGCTACTACATCCCGCTCGATCAGCAGGTTGGCAGCGTCGAGACGCTGGTGCGCCAACAGACAGTGCACGTCGAGCGCATCCTGCTCCTGCTCCAGGCCGGCAGGCCGGACAAGGCGGCGATCGAGGCCGAGCGCAAGCTCTTCGACCAGCGCGGCATCAACGCCGACCAGGTGGTCGACTCGAGCCTGCGCCTCATCGACGAGGCGATGGCGGCGCCCGATTCCGGCGTCGACCGCGTGGCGCTCGCGCTGCTGAAGCAGGAGCTGCCCGACATCCAGACCGCGCGGCAGAACTTCCACGGCACGTTCGCGCAGTTCCTCGCCGAGGCCGAGGCAGGCAACCCGCGGTCCCTAAAGGTCGTGCGCGACGCGCTGGTGCGCGAGAAGGACGGCGTCAACCGCCAGCTGGAGAAGGTAATCCTGGCGCTCGCCACCACCACGCAGGCGGCGGCCGACCGCGCGCGCGCCGAAGAGCAGCGCGCCATCCGCCTCAACTGGGCCATCACCGCGATTGCCGCGGTGCTCGGCCTCGCGCTCGCTGCGCTCATCACGCGCAACCTGGTGGGGCCGGTGCGCCGGCTCCTCACCGGCACCCAGGCGGTCGAGAAAGGCGACCTCAGCATCGAGGTGCTCGCCGACTCCGCCGACGAGATCGCCGCGCTCACGCACTCGTTCAACAACATGGTCGCCGGGCTGCGCGAGAAGGAGCGCATCAAGGACACCTTCGGCAAGTACGTCGACCCGCGCATCGTCACCGGCCTGCTCGAGAACCGCCTCGCCGCGACCGGAGGCGAGAAAAAGGTGATGACGGTGTTCTTCAGCGACCTGGTCGGCTTCACGCAGATGTGCGAGAGCCTGACCCCCGACGGCGTGGTGCGCTTCCTCAACCACTACTTCACCGTCATGTCGGAGCCGATCCGCGAGCGCAACGGCATCCTCGACAAGTTCATCGGCGACGCCATCATGGCTTACTGGGGGCCGCCGTTCACCGGCGAAGCCGAGCACGCGGCGCTCGCCTGCCTTTCGGCGCTCGAGCAGAAGGCGCGCATGCGGGCCTTCCGCGCCGCGCTGCCCGACATCCTCGGCTTCCGCAAGAACCTGCCGCACGTCGACGTGCGCATTGGCCTCGCCACCGGCGAGCTCACCGTGGGCAACATCGGCTCGGAGCGCGCCAAGGGCTTCACCGTGATCGGCGACACCGTGAACCTCGCCTCGCGCCTCGAGGGCGCCAACAAGGAATACGGCACGGGCATCCTCGTCAACCACGACACCTGGCAGATGGCGAAGGACGCCGTGGAAGCGCGCGAGATCGACAGCGTGCGCGTCGTCGGCAAGACCGAGCCGGTGCGCGTCTACGAAGTACTCGGCCGCAAGGGCGAGCTCGACCCGGCGGCCGCGGCGCTCAAGGAGAACTACGAGGAAGGACTAAAGCACTACCGCGGCCGGGACTGGGAGCGCGCCGAGGCCGCGTTCAAGCGCGATCCCGACGACGCGCCTTCCAGGGTCATGCTCGCGCGCATCGCGCTCTGGCGCCAAGACCCGCGCTCTTACCCACCCGATGGGGTGTGGGATCTGACCAAAAAGTAGTCAGCAGCTGCAGTTGTCCGCGAAGGTCTTGTCGCAGCAGACGATCTTGCCCGCCCGGCAGCCGCACACGCCCTTGTGTGCCTTGCAGCAGTCCTGCTGCTGTTGCGCGGTGGTGGCCGCCGCCAGGCAATCGGCGCTTTCCGTTACCGGAACCAGGGACATGCCCGCCAGGGCGAGAGCGGCGATCAGGGTTTTCATGGCGTGAGTAACGCTTTGCGGGCGTTGGCGTTGACCATATTAGACCAGCATCGATGCGGCGCTACAATTGCCCGGAACGCAGCCAATCGGAAACCCTCGATGACCGAAACCGCCAAGAAACTCAGCGCACAAGCGCGCAAGCTCCCCGCCTCCGAGCGGATCGAGCTGGTCGATTCGATACTCGCCAGTCTCGACGCGCCCGATCCGGGCAGCGACCAGCTCTGGATCAAAGAGGCGGAAGAACGGCTTGCGGCCTACCACCGAGGCGAGATCAAGGCCGTATCCCTGGAGGAAGCGCTCGCGAAATATCGGGCGAAGTGATCGTCCGTCTCCTCGAGGTTGCTCAACTCGAGCTCGACGACGCGATTTCGGCTCAACGCCGGCTAGGCCGGCATCGCCGCCGGCGCCCTCGCGGGCTTGCGCTCGGCCGGCGGGCGCTCGTCCATCAGCCACTGCAGCGTGAAGGCGGCGAGGCCGATGACGATCAGCGCGCCCCAGGCGAAGTCGTAGTTGCCGGCGAAATCGAACACCAGGCCGCCCATCCAGGCGCCGAAGAACGAGCCCACCTGGTGGCTGAAGAACACGATGCCGTAGAGCGTGTTGAAGTGCGTCAGGCCGAACACGCGGGCGATGATGCCGGTGACGAGCGGCGCCACGCCGAGCCACAGGAATCCCATCGCCGCGGCGAAGATCAGCGTCGAGGTGGCGCTGATCGGCGCGAGCAGGAACGCCACGATGATCGCGGTGCGCGCGAGGTAGATGAACGCGAGCAGTGCTTCTGGCTGTAGCGCGCGCCGAGGTGGCCGAACATGTAGGTGCCGATGGCGTTGAACAGGCCGATCAGCCCCAGCGCGGTCGCGCCCACCCCCGGCGCCACGCCGCACAGCGCCAGGTACGACGGCAGGTGCGTGGTGAGGAACACCAGCTGGAAGCCGCAGGCGAAGAAGGCGAGCGTCATGAACAGATAGCCGCGATGGCCCATCGCCTCGCTGACGGCTTCCTTCAAATTCAGGGACGAGGACGCGTCCTTGACATGCGCTTGCTCCCTGATCGGCAGCGAGAGCAGGACCATCGAGGCGGCGATCGCCGCGAACGCCACCATCGCCGCCCTCCAGCCGTAGCCGTCGATCAGAAAGCCGCCGAGCGGCGCGATCACGAAAGTGCCGAGCGAGCCGCAGGCGGCGACCAGCCCCACCGTCTGGCTGCGCTTCTCCACGGGCGTGGCGCGCGACACGGTGCCGATCAGCACGCCGAAGCCCGTGCCCGCCGCGCCGATGCCGATCATGAAGCCGGCGATCTCGAGCGCGCCGGGGAAGGACCGCGAGACGAGCATCAGCAGGAGCCCCGCCGCGTAGACGAGCGCCGTGCCGACCAGGATCGGCCGCGGCCCGTAGCGGTCGGCAGCCGCGCCGACGAAGGGCTGCGACACCCCCCACACGATGTTCTGCAGCGCGATCGAGAAGCCGAACGCCGCCGCCGAGATCCCCAGGTCCACGCCCATCGGCTGCATGAACAGGCCCAGGCTCTGCCGCAGCCCCATGCAGATCGAGATGATCACCCCGCTCAGCAGGATCAGCAGCAGCATCGCGGAGCGATGGCTCTTCATAGGGGAAATCTACCGGACAGCGCAGGCGATTATGACAACCGTAACGATGGAAAAATGGGGACAGACCCCATTTTCCTGCGCGCTATGCGAAGCAACGGAAAATGGGGTCTGTCCCCGTTTTTCCCGAATTTCTCAATGATCGACCCTGATCAGCCTCGCGGCCGGAATCCTGACGTTCACCCAGACCGTCTTCGCGCCGCAGACCGACGGACATTCGATCGCCGAGCGGGTGATCTCCAGCCCCTGCTCGCCCGCCCTGACCAGCTCCACCGGCGGCGCGGCCTCGTCGCCGGGCTTGAAATCCGCGGCGTCCACCACCTTGCAGTCCACCGATCCGTACACCAGCGCGTGGCGCCTGACCACGACCTTGTTTCCCGGCTTCACCGGGTAGGCGGGGTCCGGGATCGAGACCGAGGGAGGCTGCCACCCGCCCTCGGCGCGGCGCCCGAGGAACAGCCAGCGTTCCTCCTCCTGGGCATTCGCCGGCGCGGGGGTTGCGAGCGTCGCGAGCAGCGACGCGGCGAGCACGCATTCGCGAAGGGTCATGGTTCCTCCTGTGGTCAGAGCCTGGTGCCGGTCTTGTTTCGCTCGTAGGACAGCGACTCGAATCTCAGCCCGCGCGAGCGCGCGTGGCGGAACGCCGCCAGGATCTCGCTCCGTCGCGGGAAGCGCGCGAGCGGGCGGTGGCGCTCCATGAACTTCTCGTTCCCCGGGTCGCAGTAGTTGTCCGGGTGGTACTGGTCCATGATGTTCACCGGCACCTCGGGCATGTGCCCGGCGATCCAGTCGAGCACCGGCACGGTGCAGCACTCGACGTGCCCCGGCATGATCAGGTGGCGCACGGTGAGGTCCTCGCCCCACTCGCGTAGGCTGAGCAGGTTGGCGGTGACCGTCTCCCAGTACCAGCCGGTGCGCGCCAGCTCGATCGCGCAGCGCCCCGGGCCGAACTTGAAGTCGGGCAGCCATACGTCCATCGTCAGGCGCAGCAGCTTCATCGCCTCGTCCGACTGGAAGAAGTTGGAGTTCCACAGCATCGGCGCGTTGAAGTCGCGCGGGAAGAGCGCGATCGCTTCCAGGATGGTGTGCAGGTGGATGGTCGGGTCGCCGCCCACCCAGTTGATGTTGTGGCAGCCCTCCTGCCTCAGCCGCACGGCGATCGCGGCGAGCGTGCGCGCGCCGACCGGCTCGCCGTTCAGGCGGTCGGTCGAGATGTCGCCGTTCTGGCAGAACGCGCAGCGCATGTTGCACGAGGTGAAGAAAATCGTCCCCGAGCCGTGCGTGCCGCGGTACACCAGCTCCTCGCCGCGGTGGTGGAAGGCGCTCGACACCCGCGTCTCTGCGGCGAGCTTGCACGCGCCCATCTTCTCCCCGCGCGTGCGGTCGACGCGGCAGTCCCACTTGCAGAAATTGCAGTGCGCGAGCATGCGCCGGCCGAGCTCGGCGACGAGATCCAACAGGCTCGGGTTCGGGGTTTCATTCGCCAGGCTTTCACCCGCCCACACCCGCCGGCGCAAATCGATGAACTTCTTCGTTCCTTCGTCGAGCGCCCGCCAGAGCTCTTCCTCGGGCGCCCCGAGCGCCACGCCCGCGGGCAGCGCCGCGCAGATCCTGAACTTGGCCGGCAGGCGGTCGGCGGCGACCTCGCGATACCACCCCATGCAGCCGGCGAAATCCGGCTCGTGCCAGAACCGCAGCGCGTCGAACGCGCTCATGTCACGAGCGTAGCACCTGCCCGGCCGCCGCGCCCGTCAGCTTGCCCTTCTCCCACGTCACCACGCCGTTCACCAGCGTGTACTCGATGCCGCGCGAGCGCTTCACCATGCGCTTGCCGCCGCCCGGCAGGTCTTGGATGCGCTCGGGCCTCGCCTCCATGCCCACCGTGGCGGGGTCGAAGATCACCAGGTCCGCCGCCATCCCCGGCGCAATTCTTCCCCTGTCTCGAATTCCATAAAAATCGGCCGGATCCGAAGTCATCCGCCGCACCGCCTCCTCCAGCGTCAGCACCTTCCTTTCCCGCACCCACGTGCCGAGCACGTAGGTCGGGTAGCCCGAGTCGCACAGCATGTCGAGATGCGCCCCGCCGTCGCCCAGGCCAAGCAGCACGCTCCGATCGTTGAGGAGCTCGCGCATGCGGTCCACGCGCGTGTTCCAGGACTGCACGGTGAACTCGTTCTCCAGGTCGTCCTCGAGCGTGACGTCGAGCAGCGCGTCCACCCCGTCCACCCCGCGCTCTCTTGCGATCTCGGCAACGGTCTTTCCTTCGAGATGCTTGTTGCTCTTCATCTCGTGGACCGTGATGCGCGCCCAGTCGGCAAACGACGCCGGGCTCTTCAGATCCGTTCTGAATGCCTCCCTGAACGCCGGATCCCTGTAGACCGCCCGCTGCGCCTCCTTCGACATGTCCTGGAACAGCCGCTTCCACGACGGGAACGCGGCGAACGCGAAGGGACTCCGCATCACCAGCTCGCGCGTGAGCGGCAGGGGCGAGGTCTGCGGCCGCGCCCCGCGCGCTATCAGCGGCCGCAGCTTCGCCATCGTCTCGCGCAAGGCGCTGGGCAGGTCGTCGCGGTCGAACAGCGCGATCAGCGTCACCGGCCGCCGGCTCTCCTCCAGCATGAAATCCAGCAGGTCCAGTTCCGCCTGCTCGAGCACCGCGATCTGGCGCGTCATCGCCATCTCGATCGCGCCCTTGCCCCGTTCGCGCAGCGCGTTGCAGTACGCCTTCAGCTCCTCGCGGCTCGCGTTGCGGCACGCCAGCGGCCGCCCGCCGAAGCCCATGTGCTGGTTGAGCAGCGTGCTCGACCACCCGAACGCGCCCGCATCTATTGCCTCACCCAACAAGGAAGCAATCTTCCGGATCTCCTCGTCGTTGGCAGCGCGCTCCATCGACGCCTCGCCCATCACGTAGTGCCGGAACGGCGTGAGCGGCGCCATGAACCCGAGATTCAGCGCCGGCTTCCTCCGCGCCGCCGCCTCCATGTACTGCGGGAACGTCTCCCACTCCCACTTGATCCCGGCGTCCAGGACCTCGAACGGGATCGCCTCCACGTTCACCAGGTCCCGCATCGCGATCTCCCTCGCCCCCGGTGTCAAGGACAGCCCAGATTTCCCCAGTTGTGTAAATTGAATCTTCCCCACCTGGTTCATGATTCGGTTGTTTCTTCGGCGCGCACCAGGCCAGCCTTCAGTTTTTCCTTGAGCCGGT
>Ga0247727_10001394_pt1 | contig 57622 bp, 45 predicted proteins | sample WisWelCaveWW1625_FD_202498 | JGI IMG/M metagenome (GOLD analysis project Ga0247727, IMG submission 202498) | Biofilm microbial communities from Wishing Well Cave, Virginia, United States - WW16-25 | ecosystem: Environmental > Aquatic > Deep subsurface > Groundwater > Cave microbial mat | place... | reverse complement strand
GCTGATGTGCGGTGGCCGCCTCGTAGTCGACGCTCGCGCCCGGCCGCAGCAGCACCTGGTTGCCGACCACCTCGAACAGCGCCGACGGCTCCGCCAGCGAATATGTGAAGGACTGGCCCGCATCCGGATCCACCGCGCCCAGCGTGGCCACCACCGTGCCGGCAGCCGCGTTCTCCTGCACGCTGCCCCCAGCCACCGTGATGTCGCTCGGGGCCTCGTTCTGGTTGGTGACGGCGACGCTGATCACCTCGGTGCGGCTCAAGCCGCCAGCGTCGGTGACCGTGACGCCAAGCTGATGTGCGGTGGCCGCCTCGTAGTCGACGCTCGCGCCCGGCCGCAGCAGCACCTGGTTGCCGACCACCTCGAACAGCGCCGACGGCTCCGCCAGCGAATATGTGAAGGACTGGCCCGCATCCGGGTCCACCGCGCCCAGCGTGGCCACCACCGTGCCGGCAGCCGCGTTCTCCTGCACGCTGCCCCCAGCCACCGTGATGTCGCTCGGGGCCTCGTTGCTGGTGCTCGGGGGCTCCTCCGGCACCGTGATATCAGGCGATGGCGCCACAAGTGTCTCTGCGGCAGGCTCGCTGCCAGCTTGAGATCGGCTTGCGGCAACTGCATCTGCCCCAACCTGGATCTCGCTTCCCACCACCCGAGGCAGGATCGACGAATTGTCGTCTCCAAGTGTGTGCGCAAGGCTCTGGTCCGCGTTCGCGCCCACAGGGCCTGTCGATACTACGGCCGCCGTTTCGATGGCGGCATTGTCCTGCGCCGCGCCGCCTGCAACCGAGATGCTGGCCGGAGCACCGTTACTGGCCGTGGCTGCAATCGTGCTGACTACGGCGGGGTTCGGGGTGCCATCTGACAATGGGATCCCGGGCGACGCCACCGCAGGCGTCTCCACTGCAGGCTCGCTGGGGACCTGAGGTTGGCTTGGCTCCGCTACACCGGAGAATAAAGGATCCTGGGGCTCGCTCGCATTGCCCTGATGGGTGTTTGGCAGATAGGAACTTTGCTGGTCCGAACCTTGCGGGGGGACGACCGACTCGTTCCCTCGCCTCAGGGATCGGAGAAACTCATCGAGGTCCACGTCTGGGGAGACGGGCGGGCCGGGATCGGTAGCCATCGTGATCGACGCTCACACAGAAGGGGCTTCGTCTGAATATTCGTCAGCCATCTTCCCTTCAACTGGTTCGAAATCAGTTCATAAGACTGATTAACGATTGATGAGCAGGATCAGGCGTGTGCAGCATTCCTGCTCAGCCTACGGGTTATTCGGCAAAGCTGCTCTACATCTGCTGTCGTGCCAAGCCATGAGCTGCCTTGAAAATTCGCTCGTAAGGTCAAAACAGAATTAGGAATTTGCCTCCATACTCCGAACTGTCGGTAAGTGGTTGAGTAACCAAATGTTCAATGCCCGTGCAACGCGCGATCTGTGCGACGCCTTGAGCGCGTCCGTCACCGGCATGAGCTCACTGGCGAAAGAGCACGCGGTCCTCGTCGGGCGCGATGCGCGGAGCTTTCTCCGCCTTCTCGTCAGGACACTGTCGAGCTTGCCGACAGACGTGATTGCGGCCTCGGTCGTCATCAACCTGCTCGGTCTCGCCCTTCCGCTGGCGATCTTGCAAGTCTACGACCGCATCGTTCCAAACTCGGCGACCGCAACGCTCACCCTGCTGATCATCGGAGTTTGCTGCGCTGTCGTGTTGGAAACCGTCTTGCGCATTGCGCGGAGCCACGTAATCGCCTGGAGCGCCATGAAGCTGGCGTGGAAGACGAACGTGGATGCGGCCTCTCGAGTTGCGACAGCACCGGCCGAGTTGGTGGATGCTCAACCGGCTGCTCGCTGGATTCAACGATTGCACGCGGTTTCGACAATTTCCGAATTCCACATCAGTCCGTCGCCTCTGGTCCTCATCGACCTCGTCTTTGTCGTCATCTTCCTCGCGCTGCTCGTCGCCAGCAGCGGCTGGCTCGCGGCGGTTCCTCTCGCCATTTTTTTTCTTTTTGGCATCGCAGCGATCCAACGTGGGCGTGAGCTACGAGACGCCACAGCCGGGCGCATCAACGCCGAAGCCAGGATCCGCGATTTTCTGATCGAGGTGATGAACGGGATCGTCACGGTGAAGGCGCTGGGAACCGAGCAGCAGATCTTACGACGCTTCGAGCGCCTGTCGGAGCAAGCTGCCGCCCACACCAACAACGTTGTGCGCCTGGCTGACGATGCGCAGAGCTTTGGCTCTATGGTCTCGATCCTCACGCAGATTGCTACCTCTACGATCGGCGCAATCTTGGCGATCAACGGTGAAATCTCCATCGGCATCGTTGCCTGCAGCACCATGCTGGCGGGACGCGTCATTCAGCCGCTTCTGCGCCTGGTTTCGGCATGGAACGAGATCCAAGGCGTCATGGTTGCCGAGGAGATCGCCAAGCCCATCTTCGACCTGCCGAAGAGCGACCGCTCCAGCGTGCTGAGGGTCGATCACGAGCACTCGGCGGCCAAACTTGCCTTCGACAACGTTTGGTTCGCGCACGGCGGCGGACAGACACCCGTACTCGCCGGAGCAAGCCTAGAGGTCGTGCCAGGCGAGATCATCGCCATCACGGGGAGAGACAATATCGGCAAGTCGACCGTAGCGCGGCTTGCGGCCGGTCAATTGGTTCCTGAACGTGGCCACGTATTGCTGGACGGCATCACGGCCTCGATGGCGGTCACGTCCGAGCGCGGCTCTGTGGCGGTCGTCGACCACCGAAATGCGACCGTACGCGGCTCCGTGCTCAACAATCTTACCTTGTTCCGTGATACCGAGCAGCTCGAGGCCGCGCGTGCAGCGGCCCGTGTCGTCGGCCTCGAAAGCGACATCAATCGGTTGCCGCGCGGCTATGACACGCGCCTGGGAGAGGCGGCAACCGAGACCTTGCCCGTTGGTCTCCTGCAGCGCATCGCGATAGCGCGGGCGATCGCCGGCAATCCGCGATTGCTGATTTTGGACGAGGCCAACAGCTCGTTCGATCACGCGAGCGATCTAGCGCTCAGCCTCGGTCTCGTCTCGCTCAAGGGCAAAATCACCATCATGCTCATCACCAACCGTCCATCGTTTGCCGCCATTGCCGATCGGCAATTCACACTGGTCGACGGCAAGTTCTGCCAGCTCGAGCAACCACGCTTGCCGACAACAATCGCCGCTGGGACCGCCGGAGGTGTGGCATGAACGGACACCGCGAGGACGGTGATCGCGAGGACGCGGCAGCGAGGATTGCGACCAACGCGGTCCTAGAGCAGCAGCGAAGGTTGGCCGCGGAGTTTGGGCCTCGGCGGGGCGATCCGACGGCCATGCCTGGCGCAACCGGTGCGTTCGAGGGCATGCTCTGCGAGGTGCTGGCAAGCATCGGATGGCAGGGCGAGCAGCATCGCATTTTCGAGGCGCTGCCGCATCTGGAACCGATCCTGTCGGTTAGGATGCTGCGCACGGTTCTCGCACGTCTCGACGTGAGCTTGATCCCGATTGAGCGCGGCCTTGCGGACCTGTCCGAGGAGGACCTTCCTTGTCTCCTTGTCGAGCGCGAGGACAGCTGTCGCCTGCTGGTGCTCGGAGCCGAGGGCGATGTCGAAGCATATGACTTGGCGAGTGGATTGCGAGCCAAGGCCGATCGCCACCTCAAGCCGGGAGCGGTTTATCTGATCAGGGCAGGCGAAGCCGAGGCCGCTCCAGGGAGCCGACCGTTCGGAGGTTTCGTCGGCCATCTGCTCAAGCAGTTGCGAGGACAGGTTGCCCGCATTGTCGGTTATTCGGCGGCAATCAACGTCGTGGGCCTTGTCCTTTCGCTTTATGTGCTCCTGGTCTATGACACCGTTATTGCGACCAAATCTCTGGATACGCTGGCGTTCCTGGCAATGGGCGCGCTCATCACGCTCGCGTTCGAACTGCGTCTCCGCCACGCGCGATCCAAGGCGATCGCCTATCTCGCCGCTCGCTTCGACGGTGTGGTGTCCGTTCACGCACTCAGCTCCGTGCTCCAATTGCCCCTGTCTCTGACGGAGCGGGCCCCTCTCGCGTCGCAGCTATCGCGTTTCCGCCAATTCGAGATCGGGCGCGAGCTGTTTGCAGGGAACTTCGCGTCGGCGCTGTTTGATCTGCCGTTCACCCTGCTGTTCGTCGTCATGCTGTTCATGATCGGGGGGGTGCTGGGCTTCGTGCCGGTTGGACTTTCCCTCCTCATAGCCATCGTCTGTGCGCTGACTGCAACGATCAGCAACGCGCAGATCACCAAGGTCGGCGCCAACAAGCTCAAGTCCGACACACTGCTGTTTGAGCTGACGGACAAGCTCCGGACCATCAGAAACGCCGCGGCAGAGAGCATCTGGCTGGCGCGTTATGCCGACAGCCTCGCAACCTATCAGCGTTCACGGTTTGACAATCTGCAACTTGGTTTGTGCCTCCAGACCATTACCAGCGGGTTGGTCGCCCTGGCCGGCATTATGACACTCAGCATCGGTGCCTTGCGAGTCATGGACGCATCGATGTCGTTGGGCGAGTTGATTGCTGCCATGATGATTGTCTGGCGAGTCCTCGTTCCAATCCAGATCGTTTCCCTCAATATGGCTCGGCTCAAACAGACGCTGTCGACCGTGCGCCAGATCAACGATGTGATTCGTATGGGCAACGAGCGCAAGAGCGAAATGCCACGCTCACTGTCACGCCGTTTGGACGGCAACATATTCGCGTCCGGCGTATACCTCTCGCTCGGGACCCAGCCGGAACCGCAACTGCGGAGCGTCAATCTCGATATCAAGGCCGGTGAGATCGTTGCCATCACGGGACCGAGTGGCAGTGGTAAATCGACCCTGCTCAAGATAATCCTTGGCCTCTACCCCCAGTACATGGGCACGGTGCGCTTCGATGGGCTCGACTTGCGCCAGCTCGACCCTGCTGAGGTTCGTGCCGCCGTCGGTTATGCATCGCAGCAACCGGCGTTTTTCTACGGCAGCGTTGCCGCCAACTTCCGCTTCGCCTGCCCGAGTGCGACCGATGCGGAAATCCTCGAGGCTCTGGCTGCCGTGGGGGTGCTGCTCCCCAATGCCGCGCTGCCGGACGGTCTGGCGACGCGTATCAGCGGCAATGAAGCCCGATCCATTTCGCAGGGTTTGCTTTGTCGGCTCTCGATTGCGCGCGCTTTGGTCAAGAAGCCGGCCATTCTCCTATTCGATGACCCGGGCAATGGCCTCGATCGAGCCGGTGATACCGCGTTCATGGCTCACCTGGATGTGCTCAGAGGCAAGAGCACGGTCCTGCTGGTGACGGCGCGGCCAAGCCACATGCGCGTTGCCGATCGCGTCATCGAGATGCGAGGCGGCGTGGTTACGGCTGAGGGTCCGCCCGAGACGATCGTGCCAAGAATACTTGCGCGGATGACAGCTGCAGCTTGAGGAATAGCCGCGCATGTTGGGCTGGGAAGCGGAAACCAGTTGCCACGCGCCACTAGGGATGAGGAAGCCATGAGGTGGACTAGACCGACCACGCGAGACAGCGAATCCAAGCCCCCTGATTGGCTGACGACTCCAATCGAGTTCGAGGAGGAGCGTGGCTTCCGTGTTGCCCGAAAAACGATGCGGGTTATCGTTGTGCTGGCTGCGGTGGCGGTATTGTGGGCAGCTGCAGCCCCCATCCGCGAGCTCTCGGTGGCCCGTGGCCAACTCATACCGGTATCGCAAATTCGCCCCGTGCAGCATCTCGAGGGAGGCATCGTCGATCAGATCCTGGTGATGGAGGGTCAGATCGTGGAGAAGCATCAACCGCTGGTGCGCATGAACGCCGTTTTGGCGGAATCTGAGCTCGCAACACTGCGTGCGCGCGCGGAAAATCTCTTGCTGCTGAAGGAGCGGGTCGAGGCACTGCTGGCCGGACGCGCGTTCGATTTCTCCGGTCTCGGCGCTATCAAGGCGGCTCTGGTGGGTGAGCACTACCAAGTTTATCAGCTACGTCTCGACCACAGGACGAAGGAGCGTCGTCTGCTGCTCGCACGCGCTGCGCATCGTCAGGCGGAGATCGCCTCGCTGCAAAACGAGATCGTGACGCAACGCAAGCTCAGGGATATCCAGCAGCAGCAATTGGACATGCGACAGCTCCTGGTGGTCAGTGGTTCCACCTCCAAGAAGCAGTTGCTGGACGTGGAGACGGCTTTCGAGCAGTCGCACCTGTTGTTGCAGGCAAACGAAGGCAAGCTGGCGGCCGCGCAGGAAGCTTTGCTTGAAGCCCAGGCGGCCCTGGCCGAGTCCGATGCCCAAGCGCAAAAGCTCTGGAGCGAGGAACTGGCAAAGGCCTCGGCCGAGTTGGTCGAGGCGCAGGAGGCCATCAAGAAGCACGCCGACCGCGTCGAGCGGCTCACCGTGCGTGCGCCCATCCATGGACAGGTGCAGCAAGTGCTGCAACGGTCGATCGGCGAGGTCGTGCGCCCGGGCGAGACCGTCGCGCGGATCGTCCCGCTTGGCGACGCCCTCGTGGCGGAAGTACACGTCAAGCCTGAGGACATCGCTGCGGTGAAGGTCAAAGACAAGGCCGAGCTCAAGGTGACTGCCTACGATTTCAGCAAGTACGGGAAGATCAAGGGTGAGGTCACGGACATTTCTCCCACCACATTCGAGCGCGACGACAAGCGCCAATACTACAAGGTGCTGATCCGCTTCGATCCTGGTCGCTCGGACAGATTCGCGGCTACATGGCAGCTGCAGCCTGGTATGGCCGTGGATGCGGAAATCATCTCGGGCAGCAAGTCCTTGCTGCAGTATCTGCTGAAGCCGATCTATCGCGGAGTGGACATAGCCTTCTCCGAGAGATAGGCCATCGCTACAACGATGCTCACGACCACATCGCAGGTGATGACGTATTGAGGAAAGTCGCCGACGCCCTCAAGTCGGCAGGTCCGTGCCGATAGCTGTCGAACCAGCGTCCGCGTAAGCCCTTTGTTTTTGCTCCGCTTTGTGAGAAAGCGGAGATTGCTTGCGCGCCAGCCGCCTACTCCGCTGTTGCCAATTGACGTGACCGCACCGGGGGCTTACTCGGCAGTTTCCACCCCTTGACCAGGCCGTAAATGGCCGGGATGACGATGAGCGTGAGCAAGGTCGACGAAACCATGCCGCCGATCATCGGCACGGCAATGCGCTGCATGACCTCGGAGCCGGTGCCGGTGCTCCACATGATCGGAAGCAGACCGCCCATGATGGCAACGACGGTCATCATCTTCGGGCGCACCCGTTCGACGGCGCCGATCATGATCGCTTGGTAGAGATCAGCGCCCGTATACGGTCGTCCTTCGGCGGCACATCTGGCACGGATTTCTTCGGCCGCATGGTCCAGGTAGATGAGCATCACCACGCCAGTCTCGGCGGCCACGCCGGCCAAAGCGATGAACCCGACCGCCACCGCCACCGACAGGTTGAACCCCAGCCACCACAGCAGCCACAGCCCGCCCACCAGGGCGAACGGCAAAGACAGCATGACGATCAGGGTCTCGGTGAGCCGGCGGAAGTTGAGGTAGAGCAGCAGGAAAATGATCATCAGCGTCAGCGGCACTACCACCTGCAGGCGGGCCTGGGCGCGTTCCAAGTACTCGAACTGGCCGCTCCAGATCAGATACGTGCCGGCGGGCAGCTTTACCTGCTCAGCCACCGCCTTCTGGGCGGCAGCGACATACCCGCCGAGATCCCGGTCGCGGATGTCGACGAAGATGTAGGTCGCCAGCCTGGCGTTCTCGGTGCGGATGCTGGTGGCACCCTGTGAAAGCCGGATATCCGCCACCTCGCCCAGCGGAACCGTTCCCCCACCGCTAGGGAGGGCGACCAAGACATCCTTGGCAATGGCTTGGGGATCGGAGCGCAGGTCGCGCGGATAGCGGATGGCAACCGTGTAGCGTTCGCGCCCCTCGATCGTTGTGGTAATGGGCTCGGCGCCGAGCGCCATGGCCACCACCTCCTGCACGTCCGATATCATCAGCCCATAGCGCGCCAGCCGGTCGCGGTCGGGGATGATCTCCAGGTAGTAACCGCCGACGACCCGTTCGGCGTAAGCGCTGGTGGTGCCCTGAACCGTCTTGAGTGCCTTCTCGACCTCTCTCGCAATCTTCTCCATCTCAGTGAGGTCCTTGCCGATGACCTTCACCCCCACCGGCGTGCGGATACCGGTGGAGAGCATGTCGATGCGGGCCTTGATCGGCATGGTCCAGGCATTGGAGACGCCGGGGAACTGCAGCGATCGATCCATTTCCTGAATGAGACTGTCGATGGTTACCCCCGGCCGCCATTGCTCCTTGGGCTTCAAGTTGATGACGGTCTCGAACATCTCGATCGGCGCAGGGTCGGTGGCGGTTTGCGCCCGGCCGGCCTTGCCGTAGACCAACTCCACTTCCGGGAACGAGCGGATGATGCGGTCTTGCATCTGCAGCAGCTCCGCCGACTTGGTGACCGACAGCCCCGGAAGCGTGGTCGGCATGTAGAGCAGCGTGCCCTCGTTGAGGTTGGGCATGAATTCGGTGCCAAGCCGCGTCACCGGCCATACCGAGAGGGCGAGAACCGCCATCGCAATCACGATGGTCAGGGTCTTGGCCTGCAGCACCAGGCGGATGACTGGCCGATAGATGGCAATGAGGAAGCGGTTGAGGGGATTTCTGTGCTCGGGGATGATGCGACCGCGCACGCACAGCACCATCAGCGCCGGCACCAGCGTGATCGACAGAAGCGCCGCCGCCGCCATGGCGAACGTCTTGGTGTAGGCCAGCGGCCCGAACAGCCGCCCTTCCTGTGCTTCCAGCGTGAAGATCGGCAGGAACGACACCGTGATGATGAGCAGCGAGAAGAACAGCGCGGGGCCGACCTCCGACGCGGCTTCCACGAGGATCTCCAGGCGGGGCTTGTCGGGCGGAGCGCGCTCCAGATGCTTATGGGCGTTCTCGATCATGACGATGGCGGCGTCGATCATGGCGCCGATGGCAATGGCAATGCCGCCGAGGCTCATAATGTTGGAGCCAATGCCCAACACCTTCATGGCCAGGAACGACATCAGCACGCCGACCGGCAGCATGATGATCGCCACCAGCGCGCTGCGCACGTGCAGTAGGAAGACGATGCACACCAGCGCCACCACCAAGCTTTCCTCGAGCAGCGTGCGGCGCAGCGTTTCGATGGCGCGGTAGATCAGCTCGGAGCGGTCGTAGACCGGCATCACCTCCACTCCTTTGGGCAGGGAGGGAGCGATCTCGGCCAGTCGCGCCTTGATGTTGGCAATGACGTTGAGCGCGTTGGCGCCGAACCGCTGGATGGCGATGCCGCTGGCGACTTCTCCCTCGCCGTTGAGTTCGGCAATGCCTCGCCGCTCATCCGGGCCGAGTTCAACGCGGGCAATGTCCTTCAGCAGCACCGGCGTGCCACCGTCCACCTTGACGACGATGCGTTCCAGATCACTGACGTTCTTGATGTAGCCGCGGCCGCGCACCATGAACTCGTGCTCGGCAAGCTCCACCGTGCGGCCGCCCACGTCCATGTTGTTCTGGCGGATGACCTCGCGCACTTTGGACAGCGGAATCCCAAGCGAGCGCATGCGACCGGGATCGATGACCACGTTGTACTGTTTGACGAAACCGCCGACGCTCGCGACCTCGGCCACGCCTTCCGCCTTGGCCAGACCGAAGCGGATCTCCCAGTCCTGCAGCGAGCGCAGCTCGGCCAGGGATTTGTTTTTGGCGACGACGGCATACTGGTAGACCCAGCCGACGCCGGTAGCATCGGGACCCAGGGCGGGCGTCACGCCGGCCGGCAGACGCCTTCCGGCAGCATTGAGGTACTCCAGGACGCGGCTCCTCGCCCAGTAGATGTCGGTGCCGTCCTCGAAGATGACGTAGACGAACGACACGCCGAAGAACGAGAACCCCCGCACCACCTTGGATTTGGGGACGGTCAGCATCGCCGTGGTCAGCGGGTAGGTGACCTGGTCCTCGACCACCTGCGGCGCCTGCCCGGGAAACTCGGTGTAGATGATTACCTGCGTGTCCGAGAGGTCGGGGATGGCGTCGAGGGGGAGATTCCTGAGCGCCCAGATACCGCCGACGACGGCAAATGCCGTGGCGATCAGCACCAGCATCAGGTTGCGTGCCGACCAGGCGATGAGCCGGGCGATCATTGTTTCGCCTCCTTGGGAGGCGCCGTCAGAGCCTTCAGGGCGGTGTTGAGATTGCTTTCGGCATCGATCAGGAAGTTGCCGTCGACGACGACGCTGTCGCCCTCCTGAATGCCTTCCAGGACCTCGACGTAGCCGGAGCCGCGCCGGCCCAGCTTCACGTCCTTGGGTTCGAACCGGCCATCACCCAGGTCAACGATCACAACCTGGCGGCTGCCGCTGTCAATGACCGAGTTCGTCGGCACCGTCACCACCGGCTCTTGCGCGCCCGTGGCGATCTCAACATCGCCATACATGTCGGGAAGCAGCGCCAGATCCGGGTTGGGTAGCTCGATGCGGACCCGAGCCGTGCGCGTTTCCTTCATCAGATGCGGATAGACAACCTTGACATTGCCCTTGAACAGCCGACCCGGATAGGCGCGCATGCGTACCGTCACCGCCTGGCCCGGCTTCACGGCACCGACGTCGCCCTCGGCGATACCGGCCATCACCCACACCACTGAGTGATCGGCGATGCGAAACAGCACATCGCCCGATTTGAAGGCTTGGCCGTCCACCGCGTTGCGCTCGAGGACGATCCCATCCTGGGGCGCGATCCAGGTAATGGCGTCCGGCACGCGCCGGCTGCGTTTGATCTCGTCTATGATCTCTTCGGGGACCTGCAGGTTCTGCAAGCGTCGCCGGGCGCCAACCACCCGCGCGCGCGCGTCTCGAGGCGCGGGCGGGTTCACAGCTTCATCCCGTTCCGGCCCCTTCCAGCCCGTGACCTCCTCGACGATGATTTGCACGCTGGCGTTGAGCAGCTCCTGGCCGAACACCGACATCAGCGGATCACCCTTCCTGATGTGCGTGCCGCTGGTGGCCGGTCCCACCTTGTTGATGAAGCCGTCGAAGCGCATCGCGACCACGGACAGCCGCGTCTCGTCGAACGCAATGACGCCCGGCGCCTTGATGATTTGTGTGATTGGCAGCTTGCCGACGAGCTCGGTCTTGACCCCCGTGCGCTGCAGTTTGCCGGGAGAGACCTTGACCGCGCTGCCGTGGTCCTGGTCGCCGTCGTAGACGGGGATGTAATCCATCCCCATCGAGTCCTTCTTCGGCACCGGCGAGATGTCGGGAAGGCCCATGGGATTGCGGTAATGGATGATCTTGCGGCCAGCCTGCGCCTCGCTCGCGGGCTTGGGGTCGAAACTCACATCCTCGCTGGCGTGGACGGGCGTGTACGGCTTGCCGTCATCGCTGTTCCTCGGCGTCAGCGAATAGAACGGCCGACCGTTGGCGTCCTTGTAGTAGATGACCGGACCGGTGGGCTGCTGCGCCATGCCGGCCATGGGAGAATTGAGGCCGGGCACGTGGATCAGACCAACGTGACCGCCCCAATATCCGGCTGCCGCCGCCGCCACGATGGCCGCGGCGGTTGCCAGTCGTCGAGTGAGCGGTGTCATTTGGCGTTGACGATCAGCTTGCTCTGCACCGTCCCAGTCTCGCCCTGTACCTTGGCGCCAAGCGTCAGCGCCCAGCGACCAGCCATCTCCAGGTTGGTCTTGAACTGGTAGACGCCGGGTTCGCCACCGGGGACCGGCTCGAGCGGTGCGGCCATTGAGGCCATGTTGTCAGGTCCCATGTCGATTCGCTTGGCGAAGATCACCGCGTCGGGAATAGCGCGGCCGGACGGCTTGTGGACGAGCTTCACGGCAATCACCGCGTCGCCCTTCTTCACCTCCTTGCTCACCAGTTGGAATTCATAGTCCTTGGGATCGGCGCGAACGGGCGTGAACGCCACCATGGCCGTGATCATTGCCGCGGTGCCGAGGGCAGCCGCGCGTGTGCGTGGTTTCATTTTTTGGATATCTCCTGTTGTCGTGAACCGCCATTGGCCTTTCTGGCCAACGCTGAGCGGACCGCAAACGTGCAGCCGTATCAGCCCGCGAACGGGCGGTTCAGACGCTGGGAGGTCGTAGAAGAGGTGGAATTGGAGCTTCGGCTATCCGCCTGGATAGCGCTGGCGGCATCAACCCGCTCACGCTGGGAGCCTCAATACGCGGTTGGGCCGGTGCAGGCGACAGCTGCTGGAAGCACTTGAGGAGACAGCTGCCCATGTCAGGGCAGGGCTTTGCGCAACCAGGACAGGGGTGATCGCAAGGCTTATCGTCCACGGCGCCCATCGCGACCATATCGGACTTCGCCGATGCTAGCGCGATGCCAGCTGGAATGGCGACGAGCGCCATCGCCATGGCGAGGACGCCAAGTGCAGCGCAGCAGCGATGAAGCACGATCTTCACGGTTGACAGAGTGCCACAGCTATCGTGCGCCGACAAGAACTGCCGTCGCCACTACCTATTGAGCATCTGATGTTGGTGTCAGATTAAGTCATTACAATGATTAAGATTTGTCCATGTTCGGCGCCTGGCGAAGGGTCCTTGATGTCCGCTTCTGCAAGACAAAGCTGAAAGCGCCGCTTCGGGTAGGGGTTGATCTATGCCTGCCTGCCGGGACCCGCAGGCAACCGCCGCGCGCCACGGCACGGTCTGCCGCACCGGCAAAGCACGACGCGGCTCAGTAGCCGAGCCAGGCCTCGAGCGGCCCCTTGGGCAGCGGCACCAGGAACCACTTCTCGAACATGAAGAACAGTGCAACAGGGACGAAGACGCTCACGCCCAGCGCCTTCAACGGGTTCTCGCGCCCGATCACAATCATGAACGCCAGGATGAAAATGGCGGACGCCACGTAGATCCCGAGCGCCGGCACCTCAAGGGGTACTCCCACCACCTCGAGCGGCCCAAACGAAACGCCGCCCACGAGCGCCACATAGCCAATGCTCGGAATCAGCACAGCCAGCACGCGGCCGAAGGGCCGCATTGAGACGAATATCTCGCCGGCTCCGGCGCCGCGGGTGGCATTCCAAAGGTTGACCAGGCTGGAGACTCCCAGCATCACGGCCACCCAGAACGGGAAATAGCCGGGGGCGGGCCCCTCTCCTTCGCGCCAGCCGAAGCCGATGCTGATGCTGTCGGAGATGACGACGGCGCAGCCGCCCAGCAACACGAGCGCAACCAGCACCTCCATCGTGCGGTTCGACAGCAGCGGCCGGCCTTCGTCGGCGTCGTTATCATTGTGCATGATCGTCTTTGCTCGTTACTTGCAAACTCGCCGTCAAGGACTCGCGGCGTCGAAACGGGCCGGCGCGCTCGGCGCGCGCCGGCCCACAGGTGCCTATTTGCCGGCGGCCAGGAAGCCCGCCTCTTTCATCAGGTCGTAGTGCAGCTTGTCGTTGGCTGCGACCCACTTGGCGAAGTCGTCGCCGGCCATGAAGGTCTGGTTGAAGGCGCCATCCTCCATGAACCGCTTCCAGTCGTCGGTCGCCATCGTCTTCTTGAACAGATCGACGTAGAAGGCGACGTGCTCGGGCTTGACTCCCGGCGACATGAAGATGCCGCGCAGCATCTGGTATTGCGTGTCGACACCGCTTTCCTTGCACGTCGGGATGTCGGACCACGCCATCGTCGCGGTGACCTTGCTGGTGTAGACGCTGCGCTTGCCGTCGAAGACGCACAGCGGCTTGAGCGCGCCGGCCTTCCACTGCGACACGGCCTCGATCGGGTTGTTGACCGTCGAGTTCACGTGCTTGCCGACCAGCTGCACGGCCACGGCGCCGCCGCCTGCATAGGGCACGTAGGTGAACTTCTTCGGCGCGGTGAGCTTCTCCAGCGCCACCGTAATGATCTGGTCCTCCTGCTTGGAGCCCGTGCCGCCCATCTTGAAGGTCTTGTCGTCGCCGGCCTTGACGGCGTCGATGTAGTCCTTCGCGGTCTTGTAGGGCGTGTCTGCGGGCACCCACAGGATGAACTGGTCCAGCGCCAGCATGGCGACCGGCGTCAGGTCTTTCCAGCTGAAAGGCACGCCGGTGGCGTAGGGTGTGGTAAACAGGTTCGACAGAGTAATGATGATGTTGTGGGGATCGCCGGCGGTTTTCTTGATCTCGAGGAAGCCTTCCGCGCCGGCCCCGCCGCCCTTGTTGACGGTGATGATCGGCTGCTTCATCAGGTTGTTCTTGGCCACCACGCCCTGGATGAACCGCGCCATCTGATCGGCGCCCCCACCGGTGCCGGCTGGGATGACGAATTGCACGGGTTTGGCGGGCTCCCAGGCTTGGGCGAGGACCGAGCCGGTCGGCGCCGACAGCGCCGCCATTGCCATCATGGCGCCGGCGCAGAGGCTACCTCGACCGTGTCCCGCTTGTCGTGTCTTCGGCTTTGTCATGGTTCTCTCCTTGGTTCTCCCAGTTGTCGATGCTTGCTAGTTCTTCTCCCGATCCGCAGCAGCCGCACCGACCGATGCTGCGGCGGGGCTCGGCTGCTTCGACCGGCGGCTGTCCCGCAGCCAGATCGCGAGCGGCCAGATCAGCAAGGCGACGCCGAGCGTCATGATGGTGCCGACCAGCCAGTTCGACCAGAAGATGGCGAGACTGCCTTGCGAGCCTAGCATGGCCTGCCGGAAAGCCTCTTCCGCCCTGTCGCCCAGCACGATGGCGAGCACGAGCGGCGGCAGCGGATAGCCGAGCTTGTTGAAAATGTAGCCGACCACGCCGAACACCAGCATCATCCATACGTCGAACATGGAGTTGTGCACGGTGAAGGCGCCGACCGCGCAGATCACCAGGATGACGGGGGCGATGATCGAGAACGGCACGCGCAGGATGGCCGCGAACAGCGGCACGCAGGTGAGCACGACGATCAGGCCGGCGATATTGCCGAGATACATCGATGCGATCAGTCCCCAGACGAAGTCCTTCTGCTCGATGAACAGCATCGGTCCCGGTTGCAGGCCCCAGATCAGCAGGCCGCCGAGCAGCACGGCGGCGGTCGGCGAGCCGGGAATGCCGAGCGTCAGCATGGGCAAGAGCGCGCTGGTGCCGGCGGCATGCGCCGCGGTCTCGGGTGCCACCACACCTTCGATCTCGCCCTTGCCGAAATTGTCGCCGCGCTTGGAGAAGCGCTTGGCGAGGCCGTAGCTCATGAAGGAGGCGGGCGTAGCGCCGCCGGGCGTGATGCCCATCCAGCAGCCGACGATGCAGCTGCGGATCGAGGTGACCCAGTACCTGAAGAGCTGCTTCCAGGTCTGCAGCACAACGTTGAGGCGGATCACGGCCCGGGTGCCGGTGAACTTCAGGCCGGATTCCATCGACGAGAGGATCTCGCCGATACCGAAGAGACCGATGACCGCGATCAGGAAATCGAAGCCGACCAGCAGCTGCTCCTGGCCGAACGTCATCCTGAGCGTACCGGTCATCTTGTCGAGGCCGACGGAACCCAGCGCAAAGCCGAGACACATTGCAGCCAGCACCTTGAACGGCGAGCCGCGCCCCATGCCGACGAAGCTCGCAAACGTCAGGAAATAGACGGAGAAGAACTCAGCCGGCCCGAACTGCAGCGCGAACTTGGCGATCAGCGGGGCGAGGAAGGTGATCATGATCACCGCCACCAGCGCGCCGACGAAGGAGGAGGTGAAGGCCGCGGTCAAGGCTTCATCAGCTCTGCCCTGGCGGGCCATGGGGTGGCCGTCGAAGGTGGTCGCCACCGACCACGGCTCGCCTGGTATGTTGAAGAGGATCGAGGTGATGGCGCCGCCGAACAGGGCGCCCCAGTAGATGCATGACAGCAATATGATGGCCGATGTCGCCCCGCCGGGCACCTGCGCCATAGGAAACGTCAACGGCAGCAGGATTGCCACGCCGTTGGCGCCGCCGAGCCCGGGCAGCACGCCGATGATGACGCCCAGCAGAATGCCGATCATCATCAGGGCGAGGTTGTACCAGGAGAGGGCGACTTTGAAGCCGCCAATGAGCGACGCGATCTCGTCCACGAGCTTCTCCCCACCGGTCGTTTCCCCGCGCAACAGGCTGGGTGATCTCGCTCCCGCCGGCTTTGCTCTACCGGTCTCTGCGCGTCTGGTATACCATGTGCCAATTGCGAGATCAGTGCAATACGCCTGTTGAAGGCGCTGCAGGATCTACCGCATCGCACCATTCAGGTGGTCTCAATCGGTCACCGAAGGCGACCCGACTGAACACCGTTCGACCGACCGCGATAGGACGGCTTGCCGCAACTGCGGGTGTGGCGTATGGTATACCAGAAACCAGTAAAACTCGGTACCATGCGCTAGGTGAGGTAAAACGTGGCCGACACCCAGCTGAGGATTGCGCCGATCGGCGAAGGCATCAGCCTCAAGGCGCGCGCCTACGAGGCCCTGAAGGCCGCCATTCTGAACATGAATATCTACGCCGACGAGGCGGAGTTGCGCCTCGACGAGCGTGATCTCTCGCAGCGCTTCGGCGTCAGCCGCACGCCGTTGCGCGAGGCGCTGGCCCAGCTCGACCAGGAGGGCCTCGTCAAGATCGTGGCCCGGCGCGGCATCTTCATCGTGCGCAAGACCAAGACCGAGATCCTCGACATGATCACGGTGTGGGCGGCGCTCGAGAGCATGGCGGCGCGACTAGCCACCGAACTCGCCAGCAGCGAGGAGCTCTCCCGCCTGCACATCCTGGTCGACAAGTTCTCGCAGGACGAGATCGCCCGCAAGATGGGCGAGTACTCGGAAGCCAACATCAAGTTCCACCAGGCCATTATCGGCCTGAGCAAGTGCCCCCTGATCGCCGAGCTCACCAACGGCCTGTTTTTCCACATGCGTGCCATCCGGCAGCGGACGATCTTCGAGCAAGACCGGGCCAAGCGCTCGATTGTCGATCACAAGGAGATCGTGGCGGCTCTGGAAGCGCGCGAGACCGAGCGCGCCGAGCGGCTGGTGCGCGAGCACACGCTGCGCCTGCGCGACCACGTCGATCGTTTTGTCGAACTCGACGGCTAGGGACAGAAAACGCCAACAAGCGTGCGAACGAGGAGGGTTACCCATGGCGGCTGACACGGCAAAGGACACGGCCCTCGCGCGGTAAGGAGCATAGCCGGGCGGGTACAGAACAGAAAAAATTTTGAGGGAGGGAGCGAATGTCCGCAACAGTGCAGAGCGTTGCTGCAGATGCAGCCAGAGGCGAGCAGGAGCTGACGGATGGCTTTCACCTCGTCATCGATGCGCTCAAGCTCAACGGCGTCAACACGATCTACGGGGTGCCTGGCATCCCGATCACGGACTTTGGCCGTATGGCGCAGGCTGAAGGCATACGCGTCATCTCGTTCCGGCACGAGCAGCACGCTGGCAATGCAGCTGCAATCGCCGGCTTCCTGACGAAGAAGCCCGGCATCTGCCTCACGGTGTCGGCTCCTGGTTTTCTCAATGGCCTGACGGCCTTGGCCAATGCCACGACCAACTGTTTTCCGATGATCCTGATCAGCGGCTCGTCGGAGCGCGAAATCGTTGACCTGCAGCAGGGCGACTACGAAGAGATGGACCAACTTGCCATCGCCAAGCCCCTCTGCAAGGCGGCCTTCCGCGTGCTGCATGCCGCAGACATCGGCATTGGCGTGGCGCGCGCGCTCCGCGCAGCCGTCTCGGGCCGTCCAGGCGGCGTCTATCTCGATCTGCCGGCCAAACTTTTCTCTCAGGTCATGAATGCGGATGCTGGAGCCAGGTCGCTCGTCAAGGTCATCGACGCGGCGCCGGCCCAGATTCCCGCTCCGGCTGCCGTCAAGCGCGCACTCGATGTGCTGAAGGGCGCCAAGCGCCCCCTGATCATCCTCGGCAAGGGCGCGGCCTACGCGCAGGCCGATGACGCGATCCGCGCGCTTGTCGAAAAGACCGGTATTCCCTTCCTGCCGATGAGCATGGCCAAGGGCCTTCTGCCCGACACGCATCCGCAGTGCGCGGGAGCGGCACGCTCGACCGTGCTGAAAGACTCCGACGTCGTGATGCTGATTGGCGCCCGCCTGAACTGGCTGCTGTCGCACGGCAAGGGCAAGACCTGGGGTGAGCCTGGATCGAAGAAGTTCATCCAGATCGACATCGAGCCCAAGGAGATGGACAGCAATGTCGAGATCGTCGCTCCGCTGGTGGGCGATATCGGCTCCTGCGTGTCGGCACTTCTAGAGGCAATGGACAGCAAGTGGCCGGCCGCGCCGGCTGACTGGACCAACGCCGTAAAGGCGAAAAGGGAGGAGAACATCGCCAAGATGGCGCCGCGGCTGATGAAGAATTCGGCGCCGATGGACTTCCACGGCGCACTCGGTGCCCTGCGCACCGTCATCAAGGAGCGGCCGGATGCCATTCTCGTCAACGAAGGCGCCAACACGCTCGATCTCGCGCGGGGCGTCATCGACATGTACAAGCCGCGCAAGCGTCTCGATGTCGGCACCTGGGGCGTCATGGGCATCGGCATGGGCTATGCCATCGCGGCGGCCATTGAGACCGGAAAGCCCGTGCTCGCGGTCGAAGGTGACAGCGCCTTTGGCTTCTCCGGCATGGAAGTCGAGACGATCTGCCGGTACAAGCTGCCGGTCTGCATTGTCGTCTTCAACAACAACGGCATCTACCGCGGGACCGACGTCAATCCGACGGGCGGTTCGGACGTTGCTACGACCGTCTTCGTCAAGGACTCGCGCTACGACAAGATGATCGAAGCCTTCGGCGGCGTCGGCGTGCATGTGACGACCCCCGACGAGCTGAAGCGCGCCGTCGACGCGGCCATGGACTCCGGCAAGCCGGCCCTCATCAACGCGGCGATCGATCCGACGTCGGGCAGCGAAAGCGGTCGCATCGGCAACCTCAACCCGCAAAGCGTGGTGAAAAAGAAATAGTGGAGCATGCAATGAAAGCACTCGAAGGCGTCCGCATCCTCGACTTCACCCACGTGCAGTCGGGGCCGACCTGCACGCAGCTGCTGGCCTGGTTCGGAGCCGACGTCATCAAGGTCGAGCGCCCTGGCGTCGGCGACATCACGCGCGGCCAGCTGCAGGACATCCCCAAGGTGGACAGCCTCTATTTCACGATGCTGAACCACAACAAGCGCTCGATCACCATCGACAGCAAGAACAAGAAGGGCATGGAGATCCTCGAGCGCCTGGTGAAGATGTGCGACGTGCTGGTGGAGAACTTCGCTCCCGGCGCGCTCGACCGCATGGGGCTCACCTGGGAGCACATCCAGGAGCTCAACCCGCGCATGATCTATGCTAGCGTCAAGGGCTTCGGGCCCGGCCCCTACGAGGACTGCAAGGTCTACGAGAACGTCGCCCAGTGCACGGGCGGCTCGGCCTCCACCACCGGCTTCCGCGACGGCCCACCGCTCGTCACCGGCGCGCAGATCGGCGACACCGGTACCGGCCTGCACCTGGCGCTCGGCATCGTCACCGCCCTCTACCACCGCACCATGAGCGGCAAGGGCCAGCGCGTAACTTGCGCGATGCAGGACGGCGTCTTGAACCTGGCGCGTGTGAAGATGCGCGACCAGCAGCGCCTCGCGCACGGGCCGCTCACCGAATACAGCCAGCACGGCGAGGGCATTCCATTCGGCAAGGCCGTGCCCCGCGCCGGCAACGACTCCGGGGGAGGCCAGCCGGGACGCATCCTCAAGTGCAAGGGCTGGGAGAAGGACCCCGACGCCTACATCTATTTCATCACCCAGGCACCGGTGTGGGAGGCGATCTGCGACGTCATCGGCGAACCCGGCTGGAAGACGCACCCCGACTACGCCAAGCCGCCCGCGCGCCTGCCGCGCCTCAACGAGGTCTTCGCCCGCATCGAGAAGTGGACCATGACCCGGACCAAATTCGAGGTCATGGAGATCTGCAACGCCGTCGACATCCCCTGCGGGCCGATCCTGTCCATGAAGGAGATCGCTGAGGACAAGTCGCTGTTCGCCACCGGCACGATGGTGGAGGTCGATCATCCAACCCGCGGCAAATATCTGTCAGTCGGCAACCCGATCAAGCTGTCGGCGTCTCCCTCGGACGTGAAGCGCTCGCCGCTGCTGGGCGAGCACACCGAGGCGGTGCTGCGCGAGCTCGGCTACTCGGCCGACGAGATCGCCGGCCTCAAGCAGGCGGGCGCGACGGCGCCATCGAAGAAAGCGGCTGCGGAGTAGCGTCATCTCCCTCTCCCCGCTTGCGGGGGAGAGGGAGCCACACAGTTCGGGGAGTTTGTGAATGCGTATCGTGGTCCACGGCCAGCAGGCGTTCGGCAAGGCCGTCCTGGAAGCCCTGCTCAAGCGCGGCGAGAACGTGATCGCAGTCTATGTCGCGCCGGAGAAGCCAGGTGCCAAGGCCGACCCGCTCAAGGAGGCCGCACTCGCTGCCAAGCTGCCGGTGTATCAGCCGACCTCGTACAAGCAGCCCGAGGTGTGGGCCGAGTTCAAGTCGCTCAAGCCCGACCTGCAGGTGATGGCCTTCGTCACGCTGTTCGTGCCGGAAGAATTCCTCAACCTCCCGACCCACGGCTCGATCCAGTATCACCCCTCGCTGCTGCCGGCCTATCGCGGCGCCAGCGCCATCAACTGGCCGATCATCAAGGGCGAGAAGGAGACGGGCCTCTCGATCTTCTGGCCCGACAATGGTCTCGATACCGGCGACGTGCTGCTGCAGAAGAAGACCCCCATCAGCAGCACCGACACGCTCGGCACCGTCTACTTCGACCGCCTGTTCCCGATGGGCGTGGAGGCCATGCTGGAGTCGGTCGATCTCGTGAAGGTCGGCAAGGCGCCGCGCATCAAGCAGGACGCGTCGAAGGCAACCTACGAAGGCCGCTGCGGTCCCGACAACGCCAAGATCGACTGGGGTAAGCCCTGGGAGCAGATCGACCGGCTGATCCGCGGCTGCAACCCGGCGCCCGGCGCCTGGACCACGCTCGGCGGCAAGCAGCTCAGGATCTTCGACGCCAGGCCGCTGCCGGCGAAGGACCCCAAGGGCATCGGCGGCAAGCTCGGCGAGATCGTCGCGGTGGAGGCGGACGGCTTCATCGTCGTCTGTGCCGACGGCCGCTTCAAAGTCACCCGCGTTCAACCCGCCGACGGCAAGAAGATCGAGGCCGGCGAGTGGATCAAGGCCGCCGCTATCAGCGCCGGCGCCATTTTCGACAAGCCCTGACGTCTCAGGCCCGTGTCGTGTCGGAGACAGCATCCGGCATGATGACGGGCATTCACCCATCGCCCAGCAGAGGAACAGTTCCATGGTCGTCAAGTCCGATATCGAGATCGCGCGCGAAGCCAAGATGAAGCCGATCGCCGAGGTCGGAAGAAGGATCGGCATCCCGGATTCAGCGCTGCTCAACTACGGGCCCCACAAGGCCAAGGTGTCCTTCGACTTCATCAACGGCGCGCAGAAGAACAAGGACGGCAAGCTGATCCTGGTCACGGCCATCAGCCCGACGCCGGCCGGCGAGGGCAAGACCACGACCACGGTCGGCCTCGGCGACGGCCTCAACCGCATCGGCAAGAAAGCCATGAGCTGCCTGCGCGAGCCCTCGCTCGGGCCCTGCTTCGGCGTCAAGGGCGGCGCGGCCGGCGGCGGCTATGCCCAGGTGGTGCCGATGGAGGACATCAACCTCCACTTCACCGGCGATTTCCACGCCATCACGTCGGCGCACAACCTGCTCTCCGCACTGCTCGACAACCACATCTACTGGGGCAACCAACTCGGCCTCGACGCGCGTCGGATCGCCTGGCGCCGCGTCATGGACATGAACGACCGGGCGCTGCGCTCGATTGTCGGCTCGCTCGGCGGCACCGCCAACGGCTTCCCGCGCGAGGACGGCTTCGACATCACGGTGGCCTCCGAGGTAATGGCGATTCTGTGCCTCGCCATGGACCTCAAGGACCTCGAGCGCCGGCTCGGCAACATCGTTGTCGGCTATACCCGCGACCGCAAGCCGGTGAAGGCGGCCGATCTCAAGGGCGACGGCGCCATGACCGTGCTCCTGAAGGACGCGCTGATGCCGAACCTGGTGCAGACGCTGGAGAACAACCCGGTCTTCATCCACGGCGGCCCCTTTGCCAACATCGCGCACGGCTGCAACTCGGTGCTGGCCACCAAGACCGCGCTCAAGCTGTGCGACTACGTGGTTACCGAGGCAGGGTTCGGCGCCGATCTGGGGGCCGAGAAGTTCTTCGACATCAAGTGCCGCAAGGCGGGGCTGACGCCGTCGGCGGCCGTCATCGTGGCGACCGTGCGCGCACTCAAGATGCACGGCGGCGTCGCCAAGGACGACCTGAAAAACGAGAATCCGGCTGCCGTCGCCAAGGGCTGCGACAATCTCAAGCGCCACCTGGAGAACGTGCGCAAGTTCGGCGTGCCGCCGCTCGTCGCCATCAACCGCTTCATCAGCGACACCGACAAGGAGATCGCCGAGGTGATGAAGGCGGCCGAGAGCGTCGGCACCAAGGCGTTCCTGTGCACGCACTGGGGCGAGGGCGGCAAGGGCATCGAGGCGCTGGCCCGCCAGGTGGTGGATGTCGCCGACAGCGGCCAGTCCAAGTTCAAGCCGCTCTATCCCGACGCCATGCCGCTGCGCGACAAGGTCAAGACGATCGCCACCGAGATCTACCGCGCCGCCGACATCTCCTGCGAGGCCTCAATCGAGTCGCGCTTCAAGGAGCTGCAGGATGCCGGCTACGGCCATCTCCCCGTCTGCATGGCCAAGACGCAATACTCATTTTCCACGGACGCCAGCAAGCGCAATGCCCCCACGGGCCATATCGTGCCGATCCGAGAACTCAGGCTCTCGGCCGGCGCCGAGTTCATCGTCGTCATCACCGGCGAGATCATGACCATGCCCGGCCTGCCCAAAGTTCCCGCGGCCAACACCATCCGTCTCAACGAGCGCGGGCAGATCGAGGGTCTGTTCTGACGCTCGCGGGCGCGGCTGTCACTGCTTGCGGACGTGGTGCAGGGTGTAGAGGACGGCGTCCTGCGACGTCGCCGTCTTGTAGGTAGCGGCGCCGTAGCCTGCCGGGGTGAAGGCGAACGCTCCGTCCCTCCAATGCCAGACGCCGCGGCAGTGGCCCTTCTTCAAGATCAGCACGCCAGCGGGCACATCCGACGTGGCCGTGAAGCCGCGCCCGGACTCGCCCAGCCCGGCGCGCAGCATGGCGAGAAGCTGCTCTTCCTGCGGCACGTGCGACATCACTTCCTCTGCCCTCATCTGTGCGCGATCACGCGGGCGAAGCTCTCGCTCCGAGGTCCGGCGGCGCCACAGAGAGTTCTCCCCGCGTCCGAGACATGATGCACGCGGCGGCTGGAGTTCGCATTGATTAATGCGATTATCGGTGACAAATGTCGTATGAATTTCCGACTAACTTGATCGATTTTCGCAATGCCTCGGCAAGCGTATTTTCGCCGCCGTAGGCGCCGCGGCCAAACTTGGCGGATGGAAAGGCCTGAGCTAGTCGCGGCAGGGATAAGCGACCGCGGTGCAGGTGTGGCGCCCGTCCTTCTGCTCGCAGCGATAGTGCGGCGCGAACGACTTGCCCCAGTCGGCATAGAGGGCACCGAGCGCCGCCATCGCCCGCACCTTGGCGCGCCAGTTGGCGCGGGCCTTGGCTTGAGCCAGCACTTCGAGGCGCGAGGAGTCGCCGCGCGCCCTCACCGGCTGCTCGGCGCACGTAGCCGCGGCGGCAGGCTCGGCCGCAACCGCCAGGAGCACTACCAGCGCAGCCGGCAGCCATCGATGCATCGCGGGCATGCTCTCCCCGTCATTGTGAATTCTTGGCGGGAACGATACGACTTCTCACCGGCGGCGCAAGGCCTCGCGGCAAGCGACAACGCTAGGAGCAAACTCCATGTCGGCCTCCGACGCGCTTATCGAGAGGTTCCGGGCGCTGGCGACGCCAACCATCGCCAATGCCCTCGACGACGTGGGCTTCGAGGGCGTGCTCGTCGGCCTCACCCAGATGGTGCCCGGCACGCGCTGCGTTGGCCGCGCCTTCACGGTGCGCGAGGTCACGGGACGGCGCGGCGATTTCGCCTCGGAGGATTTCACGAAGGTCGGGGAGGCGATCGATACGGCCCGGCCGGGCGATGTCCTCGTCATCGACAACGGCGGCCATTGCGTGTCGACCTTCGGCGGACTGGCGACGCTGGCCGCCAAGCTCAAGGGCATCGCTGGCCTGGTGGCCGACGGGGGCGTGCGCGACCGCGAGGAGATGGTGGAGCATGCCTTCCCCGTGTTCGCCCGGCACATGACGCCACTCACCGGGCGAACGCGGCTCGCCATCACGGCCATGGGCGAGCCCGTGAGCTGCGGCGGGGTGCGCGTGCGGCCAGGCGATGTCATCGTCGGCGACGGCTCCGGCGTGGTCTGCGTCCCGGCCGAGCACGCCGAGAAGGTGGGCGAGCTGGCCCAGCGCTATGCGCGCGACGACGAGGCCGCCGCCGCCGAGCTCGCCAAGGGCCTCACCTTCGGCGAGGCCATGGCCAGGTTCAGGCGCATCTGACGGCGGCGCGAGAGCAGAACGGATCGAGCGTGCGACAGGTGGAGGACCAGACCCAGCGCTCGTTTCTCGTCACGCTCGTGGCCCTCACCTTTGCCATGAACTTGGTGGCGCGCGGCGTGCCGGAGACGTTCGCCGTCTTCCTCTTGCCGGTGCAGCAAGGCCTGGGCGTCTCACGCGCCAACATCACCCTCACCTACTCCATCTACATGCTGGCCTACGGCCTTTCCGCTCCTTTCGTCGGCCAGCTGATCGACCGCCTGGGCGCGCGCGCCGCCTATGCCTTCGGCCTGGTGAGCCTCGGTGCGGGCTACGTGCTCGCGAGCTTTGCCACCGAGCTGTGGCACTACATCCTAGCCGTCGGGCTGCTTGGCGGGCTGGGCGCCGCCTCGCTCGGCATGATCGTGGCCTCGGCCCTGCTCACGCGCTGGTTCTCGACCCAGATCGGCTCGGTCATGTCGCTGCCCTATGCGGCGATCGGCGTCGGCATGCTGGTGCTGCCGCCGCTGACCCAGGTGCTGCTGTCGCACTTCGATTGGCGCACCACGCACGCGATCCTGGGCATTGGCGTGTTGCTGACTTTGCCGTTCGCGATGCTGCTGCCGCTCGGACGCATCACCGCCGGCTCGGCGCAATGGCGCTCGCTGCGGCGCGCCGCGGCCGCGAGCGCGGCGGGGCCCTGGCGCATCTCCGGCGCCGTGCGCACCAGTGCCTTCTGGGGCCTGTTTGCCGCCTATCTCTTCACCTCGGTAGCCGCCTACAGCGTGCTGCCGCATTCGGTAGCCTACTTGATCGAGCGCGGCTTCGATCCGTTGGTGGCGGCGAGCGCCTTTGGCTTGGCCGGCATGCTCTCGGCCGTGGGCATCATCTGCATCGGCTGGGCCTCGGACCGCTTCGGCCGCCGGCAGACGGCGACCTTTTCCTACATTTCCACCATCATCGGCATCGCGGCGCTTGCGCTCGTGTCGCTGTGGCCCACGCTGGCGCTGGTCTACGCCTTCATCGTCTTCTTCGGGCTCATGCAGGGGGCCCGCGGGCCCATCGTCGTGGCCATGATCGCCACCCTGTTTCCGGGCGGAGTCGGGGCCATCTACGGCACGCTGTCGGTGGCGCAGGGGCTGGGCGCCGGGCTCGGCTCGTGGGTCTCCGGCCTGCTTTACGAGCTGACCGGCAGCTACATCGCCTCGTTCCTGCTCGCCATCTGCGGATCGTTGGCCGGCCTTGCCACCTTCTGGGTGGTGCGCAGCCTGCGCGAGGAGAAGATCGCGCCCGCACCGGCCCGCCCACACTGACCCTCTGTCGTCCCGGAAACCAAAGCAACAGCGGAGGCGATCGGTAGCCTTGGCGCATAGCCGCAGCTTCACGGGACGACCGGTGGGCCGATCTCAAGTGCGGAAATAGCCCTCCACCTCGGCGGTTGCCCAATCGAGCATTTTGGCCATGGCCTCGCCCTTGACCAGCCGCACGACCATCTTCGCCGCGAGGGCTTGGGTGTAGATCTGATCCGCGATCGCCGGGGGAGCCGGCGCGAACGGGATGATGGAGGCCTGATCGCCCCTGTTGGGATAGTGCGAGAGCGTGCCCTTGGGTGGGCTTACCTCGGCCCACGTCTTGAAGTCGTTGAACTTGATGTAGGGCGGCAAGTCGTACCCCTGGCAGGCGTCGACGAGCTTCTCGGCCGCCGCACGGCTGGAGACGTGCAGCATCAGGCTCTTGGCCGCTGACTTGTTCTTGGAGAAATTCCACAGCCCATGGAAGCGGGGCAGGACGGACACGCACCTGCCCTTGGGTCCCTTGGGCATGCCGTGCGTCCAAAGCTGCTCTGCGACCTGCGGGGCATCACGCTTGGCCACCGCCCAAGCGCTCGGCGGGTTGAAGATCAAGGCGCCCTTGCCGGAGACGAGCCACTTGTTGTTGGAGGCGTTGTCCCAGGCGCCCACGTCGGGCGGCAGGAAGGCGGCGAGCCGCTGCAGGTACTCCAATGCCTGCCGCACCGCGTCAGACTTCACCGTGATGTTGCCCTTGGCATCGACCAGCTCGGCGCCAAAGGCGCGGAAGAATGCGCCCAGCCATTCGGCGGCGTCGGTGGTGGCCCCGAGCGGCAGCCCGAACGCATGTCCGGCCTTGTGGCATTTCTCGGCGGCGACGAGGAAGGCGTCCCAGGTCCACCCGTCCACCGCCTTGGTCGGCTGCGCGCCGGCCGGAAACATGGAAAGGAGGTCGATGCCACTGTGCTGCTTCATGAGGTCGATGCGGCTGCACGCCGTCAGGGACAAGGTGCCGCGGATGCCGGGGACCGCCAGCCACTTCCCCGCGGGCTTGGCCAGGTACTCGTACTCGGGGCCGACCGGGCCGTTGCGCGCTAGCACCTCTTTCATCACGTCATCGACGGGCTCGAGGGACTTCTCGTAGCGCGAGGGCTCCCAGGCCGAGAAATCCATGATGTCATGCCCCGACTTGGCCAGCGCCTCGGCGGCAATCGTCAGGTAGAGCTTGTTGCCCTGCGTGGAGAGGTAGTCGATCTTGATATCGACCTTCTCCTTATCGGCCCATGCCTGACAGATTTCGGTCATGGCCGTGTTGGCGCCTGGAACCCAATGGTCCCAGAGGGCCAGCGTGAGACTGCCGGCCGCGCCGGCGGTGTGAACGAATGGCGCTGCGACGGTAGTCGCCGATGCCGCCGCGGTCGTGGCGATGAACCTGCGGCGGGTAAGTCCCTTCTTCCTCACGGCGTCTCCTCCCATATTTCTTGTGTGCGCCGCGCGAGCAGGGGGAGTAGTGACGGACAGGCAAATTGCGCGGCCGAGCGACCCTACCAAAGCCGCTGCGCTGGCTGGCAGCCTGCACCCACCACATGCCGCGGGCAAATCAATTCGCCGGTCGCGGTCAATGCGCGAAGAACACCGGCAGCTCGGCTGCCGCCAGGATGTGGCTGGTGGCGCCGCCGAAGATCATCTGCCGCAACCGGCTTTGCGTATAGGCGCCCTTGATCAGCAAGTCGGCGCCGATGGCGGCAGCTTCAGCCAAGATGGGCTCGCCAGGCCTGTTGCGGCCGGTCGCCGTCCTCTCCGTGGCCGTGATGCCGTTGGCCTCAAGGTGACCCAGCGCATCCTTGACGCTCGGACCCGGGACGATGTGCCCCTCCACCGCGATGAACGACACGCGCTTGGCTTTGCGCAGGATCGGCATCGCGAGCAGGATGGCGCGTGCCGTCTCGGTGCTGGCGTTCCAGTGGATCAGCACCGTCTGCCCAATCGTTTTCGGCGGCTTTGGCGGCGCCATCAGGACCGGCCGGCCGCTGTCGAAAAGGGCCGCCTCCAGGGCCGTCATGCGCGAGCCACGCCCCCCGGGCCGGCTGAGCACGGTGAGGTCGTAGACGCGTGCCAGGCTGCCCAGCGCACCATCCTCGATGGCCGATCCGCCGCGCCAGCGGAACCGGGGGCTGCGGCTCGGCGCGGCCGGACGGCTCGCGGCAAACGTGTCGAACGTCTGGCGCACGGCGCGGCAGAACTCGGTCTCGTTCCAATCGGCCGGCGGAATGGTGACGGCGACGATCGGATCGGGCGCCACGATCTCCGCGAACGCCGGCCGCAAGGCGACGCCCTCCACGGTGGCATCGAACGGATCGGCGAGAAGCCATGCAGTTTCCAGAGCCGACGGCATCTGCTCGCTCTGGTCGATAGGGAGAAGAATGCTCTTCATGGCGGTTTTTCCAGCTTTGACGGACGGTTTTTTCTCGATTGACCGGTGCCAGCATAGCACACGCCGCGCCCTCCATCTGCATTCGGCGGGATGAAATGGCGGACAAACGGCTCAGAAGCGCGTCAGCCAGTTGACCGTGGCGTAGGGCGCATTCGCATGGGCGGCGTCCGACCCGCCCAGGTCGTGCAGCAGCTTGTCGTTGGACAGGCCGCCCGAGACGGCCAGCTCGCCGCTTGCCCATTCGTAGCGCAGGAAGACGCCGGCGCGGGCGATGTCGCACTCGACGTTGCCGGCGGCTCCCGCCTCCACACCCGCCGACAGCGCCGGCAAGACGCGCCAACCGAACCGCAGGCGTGCCGAATAGCTGTCGTGCAGCGAGCCCAAGCGAGGTCGAGGGACGACCAGGCGCTCTGGGAGACGGTCCACCAGCCCCTCCAGCACGGCCTTGGCGCCGACGCCGGCGCCGCGCATGGCGGTCCTGGGATCATCGGGGGTGAGGTCGTGCTCGGCCGCCATGAGGCCGGCGAACACCTTGAGCGTGAGGGGCCCTAGCTGCTTTTGGTAGCCCACCAGCGCGTCGGCGAAGGTCGTCGAGCCCTTGAACTCGACCGTCTCCGGGCCTGCAGCGGTCGCGCGCGTACCGACGTAGCTGTACGCGCCATAGCCGCCGACTGCCCGCAGCTTCACCCCGTCGGCACCAATGGCCCCGAAGGGTGCCACGGTGGCCCCCGAATAGAGCGCCCACGCGTCGCGGAAAGCCTGGGCGCCCGACCAGACTTCGATCTGGGAAGACAGGACTGGCGCCGGCTCGGATGCGGGTACCGGCCCACCGGACCCGACCACCAGCATGGCCGCGGCTACAATAGGCGCAATGGAATTCAGGCCACGCCACACAACGCCACTCTACAACAACAAAATGTAAGAATACGCACGGTTACACTTGCTCCCGTTTATCCCGTTCGCATCCGTAGGCAGGAGCACTAAATTGCACACACGTGGACATGGCCGCCACCCCCTTCACATACGTAGGGGACTCGGGGCAGAACTATCCGAATGTGGCAACGCGGCGCAGACATGCTTGTCCGTCTGGTCGATTGGATCGGCCGCTTCAAGGACACCTGGGAGGCCCTGCCTTGGGTCTCGCGGCTGTTCTGGTTCTTCGTTGGGCCGGGCGGCATCGTGATAGGTGCCTACATCGTTGAGTTGCCTGTGGCTGGCAAGATAGCTTTTTTCGTGTTCTTCACGACCATGTGGATTTGGGCTCTATACGGCCTTCAGTTATTGCGGGAGCGCCGTCAAAAATTCAGCCGCTCGACGGCAACAGTAGGCGGCCATATCCGGGATATCTCGTCTCGCGACGAGCATACCAGTGCGATCCGGGCGCAGACCGAAGTGCTTGCGAGACAGCGCCGTGAAGATGAGCGCATGGCTCAAGCGCGATATGAAGCACGACAGCGTCTAGCCGATTTTATAATCAGGGCACGATTCATCATTGACGATCTTCAGGACCCCGATGCCGCGCCGGACCATGAGAGAATAGGAAGATGGAACAACGAAGTTGTTGCCCATCTTGAGTCCAGCCTTGGCAAGGAGTATGTCGCGCGATTTACGGAACCGGCACAGCTAGACCTCAGCAATCAGCCACGCGGACCTTCTGCCCACTACAGGCTTGGGCTACAGGAAAAGATCAAACGCCTCTACCAATTCGTTGAGGAGTTGAAATGAACCTCAAGGACGCCCACAAGCGCGGCAAGCTCAAGCAGTTTGCCAAGGAGCACGAGAACAAAGACCCGCACCCCATGGGCAAGGAGCGCTTCGACTACCTCATGGATGCGATGACGCGGGGCGCCCCAGCCCCCGGAACGAAAGCATCAGGCGGAACATCAGGTCGGGCACGCGCCGCAGGTTCATCCGGTACTCGAACTCGGCGAGGTACTTAGGCATGTGCTTCTCGCTCACCCAGATATGGGTCGAGCGGATCGAGCGCTTGAGGATCGAGAAGTAGGCTTCCAGCGTGTTCACATGGCTACCATCGCGGGCGTACTCGCCAGCCGAGTGATTGACGGCGCTGTGGACGTAGCCCTGCTTGGCGAGCTTCCGATAAGAGGCGTACTCGTCGGTGTGGATGGTCGAGCCCTTCTTGACGTGCTTGCGGACCTGGGCGCGCAGGGTCAGGCCGGTGGTGTTGGGGACAACCTGGGAGATGACCTCGCCTGTCTCGCGGTCGAGCATGGCAAAGACGATGGTCTTCTCGCTCTTGCCGTGGCGGCCCTCGGTGTTGGGGCGGTGGCCGCCGATGAACGTCTCGTCGGCCTCGACGTTGCCGTCCAGCGGACCCTGCTTGTCGAGGGCGCCCATGTACTTGCGGATTTCGTGGCCCATGCGCCAAGCGGTTTTGTACGAGCACCCGAACTGGCGCTGCAGCTCTTTGGCGGAGACACCGTGGCGGGTCGTCGTGAACAGGTACATGGCGTAGTACCAGCGCTGCAGGCTGGTGTGGGACTTCTCGAAAGGGGTGCCGACCATGGGGTGGACGTGGTGGCCGCACCACTGGCAGGAGTAGGCCATCTCACTTTTCAGGCGGTGAAATTTGTTGGTTCGCGTGCACTTGGGGCAGACCATCTGCTCACCGAAGCGCACACGGAACAGGTGTTCCAAGCAAGTATCGTCGTTGGGGAACTCTTTGAAGAATTCCTGCACTGACATGGGCTTGGACATGAGCATCCTCCGTTGCTACAAGAAGTAACAGAGGATCATACGGATGTAAAGGGGATAAACGGGCACTTGCTCGGCGCAAGCATTTAACGTGCGCAGCCTTGGCCAAGTCAAATAGAACGTTTGAAGAACAAGGCGGGACCGGGTTTCTTCTGTAAAGTATCAATGTTCTCCGAGAATTATACTCGGGGAATTGGGCGGCGTGAGCCCGGGCATGCGGATTCGGCCCAGCAGAGGCGGGCCAGAGCTGGCCGCGCGCGGCCAACTGCGGCGCCACCGGCGGTGGGAACGCCCTACAAAACGATGGGCGGCCAAATCCTGCCGGCTCAGGTGGCGGCGATCTTGCCGCCACCGGTCTTGCGGATTGCGACGACGGCCGGCCGCGGCGGCATCTCCGGCTTGAAATCGGGCCAGCGGGTCGCCGGGTCTTCGAAGGTCGACTCCCGTCCGAACGGCTTCCAGTCCTTGACGCCGTCCGTAGCCGGATGCTGGACCGCCAGGAACACCGTCTGGTCGTCCGGCGTGAAGCAGGGCCCGCACAACTCGGCCCCGACCGGGACCTGGAAAAACAGCCTCGACAGGCCGCGCCTGGCGCCCTCCGTCTCGAGCGCAAACAGGCCATCGACCTTGCCCGACTTACCCCAGCTCGTGCCCTGGTCGGTAGCGATCCACAGCCGGCCCTGAGCATCGAAGGCGCAATTGTCCGGCGAGGCGAACCAGCCGCTGGCGCTCGTGTCCGGGTGCCAGCGCGCGCCGACCTCCGCCACCCGCGGGTCGCCGCACTGGACGAGGCTGTCCCACTTGAAGACCTCGGCGGCATGGTCGCCGTCGGGAGCCGTCATCTCGATCAAGTGGCCGAACTCGTTCTGCGGCCGCGGATTGGCCTTGTTGACCTGCTCCGGCCGGCGCCTAGTGTTGTTGGTCATGATGACGATGACCTTGCCGGACGTGGGGTGCGGCTGCACGTCCTCCGGCCGATCCATCGGCGTGGCCTTGAGGAGATCGGCGGCGAGGCGCACATCGATCAGCACGTCCGCCTGCGAGCCGAAGTCGTTGGCGGCGGTCAGCGGGCCCTCGCCGAACACGAGCGGCAGCCATTTGACAGTGCCGTCGTCCTCGTAGCGGGCGACCGAGAGCGTGCCTTCGGACAGGAGGCGCATGTTGTGAGCCTTGTCGTCCGACCTGTAACGGTCCTTCGAGACGAAGCGGTAGACGTAGTCGAACTGCGCATCGTCCCCGGAGTAGACGACCACGCGCCCGTCCTTGTTGACGATCACCTCCGCGCCCTCATGGCGGAAGCGGCCGAGCGCCGTGTGCTTGACCGGCCGCGAGCGCGGATCGGAGGGATCGATCTCGACGATCCAGCCGAAGCGGTTCGGCTCGTTGGGCTCCTTGTCGATATTGAAGCGCTCCACATGCCGGCCCCAGCTGTACCAGTTGCTCGGCACGCCATAGCGCTCATAGCTCTTCTGCTGGGCGCCGCCGAGTCCCTTGGTCTTGCGCTTGCCGTCCGGGCCCTTCTCCTCGGTCCAGAAGTAGCCGTGAAAGTTCTCCTCGGCGGTCAGGTAGGTGCCCCAGGGGGTCTGCCCTCCGACGCAGTTGTTGATCGTGCCCAGGATCGCGAGGCCCTGCGGGTCGGCCGCGGTCTTGAGGCGGGCATGGCCGGCCGCCGGGCCGTCGACCGTCATTTGGGTGGCGGCGGTGATGCGGCGGTTGAGGGGGCTGCTCGTCAGCGACCGCCAGCGGCCGTCGACCAGGGCGATCTCGACCACGCTGACGCCGTGAGCGGCCATCTCGATATCGGTATGGGCGGCCGTCATCTTGGCGAAGTCGTTGCGGTCGGGCCGGCCGCCGAGGGCGGCGAACATCACCTCCGGGCTCGTATACTCGTGATTGACGCACAGGAGCCCGCGGGTGTTCTGCGGGTTCAGCGGAAAGAATGCGATGTAGTCGTTGTTGTAGCCAAAGCGCTTGGCCTGATCGTCGGCGGTGAGCGACTTGGCATCGAACGGCTTCACGCCGTCAAACAGCGGGTCGCCCCAGGCGATCAGGATCTCGGCCTCGTAGCCCTCGGCGACACCATGGGTGGCGGCGACGGCAGCCTCGAGCTCACGAAACGCGAAGCCGGCAGAGTTGGCCTTGGCGGGCCCGGACGACGCAACCAGCGCTGCCTCGCCGAACAGCACGGTCGCGGCCGCCACCCCGAGGCTACCCGCCATCATCTCGCGGCGGCTGTAGCGGCGTGCGATCACTGCACCGATGGTGTCGGATGCGGAGGGAGAGAGCGGCGTGTCATCGAACGCCTCGAATGCCTCGGCCTTGTTGGAGAATTGGTCTTTGGTCATGGCGGCCACCCTCGGTTCGACGGTCGAGGCCCGCCAATAACCCAAATTTGCAATCGAGCGATGACAGTCAGGCCTGCGAACGCCAGGGCGGCGCGGAGGGGCCGGACGCGCCGGCGCCTCCAAGTGCGCGCTGACGCCTCTATGTGAGGCTGTCGATCGGCTCGCTAGCAGGCCGCTGGGCAGCGCCGTCGAAGCTGTACCCTACCCCCGGCTCGGCCCGGATCAGATCGCTCTTCCAGCGCTGCGACAGGGCCCTACGCAGCCTGCCGACATGGACGTCGACCGTGCGCTCGTCGAAGAATACGTCGCTGCCCCAAACGTTGGCGAACAGCTGGTGGCGCGTGAATACGCGGCCGGGCCACTGCATCAGGAACTCCAGCAGGCGAAAATCCGTCAGCCCCAGGTGCACCATCTCGCCCTGGCGCTTCACCGCCATGGCATCGCGATCGAGCTCGATATCGCCGACCTTCAGCACGCCGGCAAGTCCGACCGGCTCGGCACGGCGCAACAGCACGGCGATGCGGGCGATGAGGTCGCTCACGGAGAACGGCTTGACGACGTAGTCGTCCACGCCGGTGTCGAGGCCGACCAGCCGATCTGACTCTTCGCCGCGCGCGGTCAGCATGATGATCGGCGGCCGGCGCGGCGCGGCGCGCTTGCGCAGCCGGCGGCACAGTTCGACGCCCGATGTGCCTGGCAGCATCCAGTCGAGCAGCAACAGATCCGGCAGCAACTCCCTCAGACGCCGTTCCGCCTCGTCCCCGTGCTTGATCGTCTCGACGTCGTAGCCGGCTTTTTCCAGGTTGTAGCGAAGCAGCTCCAGCAGCGCCTCTTCGTCCTCGACCACCAGGATTCGCTGTCCCATCGAGCGGGCTTCCTCGTCAGGTTCCGTCGCGCCCAGGGTGGCGAACGATCGGGCACGAGGTGGCTGCGCGCTTGTGCTTGGCGAGGGGCAGCCAGCCGATGCTCATGTCGTGCAATCGCTCCAACAAGGGAGCCTGATACAGAGGCACGATTCCGTGTCAGCGACATGACAAAAAGGCGCTCCCGCGCGAGCGACACCAGGCGCTGCGCCGGAGCCGGCGGCTGATCGTCAGCCGGCGGCAGCCCGCTTGTTCTGCCGGTTGTCAACCAGGTCGTCGACCACGGCCGGCTCGGCCAGGGTGGAGGTATCGCCGAGGTTGGAGAAGTCGTCCTCGGCGATCTTGCGCAGTATGCGGCGCATGATCTTGCCCGACCGCGTCTTGGGCAGGCCCGGCGAGAACTGGATCTGGTCGGGGGCGGCGAAGGGGCCGATCTCCTTCCTCACATGCAAAATGAGCTCCTTCCTCAGCTCCTCGCTCGGCGTGTTGCCCGAGATCAGGGTCACGTAGCAGTAGATGCCCTGGCCCTTGATGTCGTGCGGGTAGCCGACCACGGCCGCCTCCGCCACCTTGGGATGCGAGACCAGCGCCGACTCCACCTCCGCCGTGCCGAGGCGATGGCCCGAGACGTTGATGACGTCGTCGACGCGGCCGGTAATCCAGTAGTAGCCGTCCTCGTCGCGGCGGCAGCCATCGCCGGTGAAGTACTTGCCCGGGTAGGTGGAGAAGTAGGTCTGCACGAAGCGCTCGTGGTCGCCGAACACCGTGCGCATCTGGCCCGGCCAGCTATCGAGGATGACGAGATTGCCCGAGGCCGCGCCTTTCAAGACGTTGCCTTTGTCGTCCACGAGCTCCGGCTGCACGCCGAAGAACGGCCGCGTCGCCGAGCCAGGCTTGAGCTTGGTGGCGCCCGGCAGCGGCGTGATGAGGATGCCGCCCGTCTCCGTCTGCCACCAGGTGTCGACGATCGGGCAGCGGCCGTCGCCGACCACGCGGTGATACCATTCCCAGGCTTCCGGATTGATCGGCTCGCCGACGGTGCCGAGCAGCTTGAGCGAGGAGCGGTCGGTGCGCTTCACGTAGTCGTCGCCGGCGCCCATCAGGGCGCGGATGGCGGTGGGTGCGGTATAAAAGATGCTCACGTCCCACTTGTCGATCACGTGCCAGAAGCGCGACGGCGTCGGATAGTTCGGCACGCCCTCAAACATCAGCGTGGTAGCGCCGTTGGAAAGCGGCCCGTAGAGAATGTAGCTGTGCCCCGTGACCCAGCCGACGTCGGCCGTGCACCAGTAGATGTCGCCGTCGTGGTAGTCGAACACGTGCTGATGGGTGACCGAGACGTAGACCTGATAGCCGCCCGTGGTGTGCAGCACGCCCTTGGGCTTGCCGGTCGAGCCCGAGGTGTAGAGGATGAACAGCGGGTCCTCCGCGCTCATTTCTGCTGGAGGGCAGTTGGCGTCGACCTTGACCAGCTCGTCGTGCAGCCACACGTCGCGGCTGGCATCCCAGGGAACGGGCGAGCCGGTACGGCGCACGACCAGCACCTTCTCGTCGCCCTTGCACTTCTCGAGCGCGGCGTCGGTGTTCTTCTTGAGGGGTATCGGCCGGCCACCGCGCACGCCCTCGTCGGCGGTGATGATGAACTTGGAATCGGCATCGATGATGCGCCCCGCCAGGCTGTCGGGCGAAAAGCCACCAAACACCACGGAATGGACGGCGCCGATGCGCGCGCAGGCCAGCATGGCGTAGGCCGCCTCCGGGATCATCGGCAGGTAGACAGTGACGCGGTCGCCCTTCTTGACGCCGTTGGCCTTGAGCACGTTGGCGAACTTGCACACGCGCTCGTGCAGTTGCCGATAGGTGATCTTCTCGTCGTGCGTGGGGTCGTCGCCTTCCCAGATGATGGCCACCTGGTCGGCGCGGGTCTTCAGGTGCCGGTCGATGCAGTTGGCCGAGACGTTGAGGGTGCCGTCCTCGTACCACTTGATGGAGACGTTGTCGGGCGCATAGGAGGTGTTCTTGACCTTGGTGTAGGGCTTGATCCAGTCGATGCGCTTGCCGACCTCACCCCAGAACCCGTTCGGGTCCTCGACCGAGCGCTTGTGCATGGCAAGGTACTTGTCGTTGCTGATCCAGGCCCGGCTCGCCCATTCGGCGGGTACGTTGAAGACCTTGTCGGCCATGGTTCTCTTCCTCCCGGCAACCGCATTGCATTGCTCCTATTATCGGCACGGGGATGCTATGAGCAACCGCCCGTTGGTCGAATAGGCCCTTGAACGCTCGCCGAGCCCGGCCACTTTTCACGGCTTCTTGTCGGCCAGGGGCGCCCTATCGCCCAACGCTCCGAGCAGACTGAAGCGAATGCCCTGTCCAGCAACCACCAGCGTCCAGTGGGTGAAACCGTGGATGTCCGTGCAAGAATTGCCATACCCGTGCAGGATCAGTCGCGCTTTCGCACGATTGCCGCCGGCCGCAAAAACGCCGTTGAGCCGCACCTCGCCGTCGAGCCGCCATTCCTTGTAGAGGGTGGGGCCAAGTCCGCGGTCCTTGTGGGCGTCGTCGCGCGGGTCGACCTCGAAGCGCGTGAGGCGCTGCGGCAGCGGCAACGCGATCTGCCCGGCCTTGCCCTGCGGATCGACGAGGTCGAACACGATCCGCCCGTCAGCCATGCTGCTGCGAAGCGCGTACGGCTTCTCCGACGGGCTTGCGACGCCTTTGACATCATCTGGGAAGGCGACGGAGGCAAAGAGCTGCGCCGTTGCCCCAAAATTTGCGCGATCCAGCTCAGCGCGCTCATAGTCGCGCATGACGCCCGACGTCTCCAGCCGCTGGCCTGTTTCCGCGCAGCACGCACAGGCGTGCGTGGGGGCCGGCACGAGGGCGACGATTGCCGCCAGGAAGACGGCGTAGCCTGGTCCGCGCCGCGGGCGCCCGATGATCGTCGCTTGGGCTGCCACTCCGCCGCGGCCCATCATTTCTTGCGAACCGCCCCTTGCAGCAGCGCGGGGTCCATGCTCGAGGGTGCCTGGCCGGTCGTCGCGTAGATGTAGGCGCCGGTACGGAAAATGGTGCCGAGCGCCGTGAACACCACCGTCAGCACCAGGACGTAGACCACCACGATCGCGATCAGGGAAATCGCCACGACCGGGCTCGCCCACGCCTCTAGCCGCGAGGTGCCGATGAGGAAGAATAGCAGCACGACCGGCAGGAAGAACAGGAACGAGATGGCGCCGAGACCGCCCACGCCACCGACCGTCTCGCCCCACGTGCGCTTCAGGATCGCCGCCGAGCGCTTGGCGGCCTCGATCGGCCCGACACCGTCCACCACCAGCACCGGCACGACGAAGTAGGTCGCAGCCGCCCAGGCGACCTCGACCACGCCCCCGAGCAGGGCACCGGAGCAGGAAGGCGACGCCCGAGAGGACGGGAAGGACCAGGAGCTTGGGGTGCAGCCTGAGCACTGACCAGCTGGCCTTGGCAATTCCCCAACCGCGACCGATGCGTTGCAACATCGATGCATCCCCTCTCGCAAGCAGCCGCGAGCCTACTATCAGAATTGTGATCGAATTGCTGCAGCGGCCGCGGCAAACTCCACCGGCAGCAGGCTAGCTCACCCCCCACCAGCCGATGATGGCGCCCTGGATCAGCAGCACTCCCAGCCAATGGCCGCCGTCGATCAGCGTCAGCGCGTGCTTGGCGCCGTGGAAGGCGTAGTTGACCAGCATGGTGGTGATGACAAAGCCGAACCAGAGGAAGGCGGCGGAGATCATGCCGACCCGGATGCTCGCCGGCATGCCGCCCAAGGACAGATGCAGGAGAACACCCGCCAGCATCCACGCCATGATGAGCTGGGCCACGAAGGCCAGCACATAGAGGCCGATGGCACCCCGGTCCCTGGGGATCTTGTCCGGGGTCATGCCGACGGCCTCCATCCATTGCTTGGTGAAGGCGCCGTACCAGACGCCGCCGAAGACGAAGCTGGCCATGGCGGCCACTACGACGCCCCAATAGTTGAGGCTGCCCAAGCCCATCATTGCTGCCCTTGTTGCGGCCGCGCGAGCTGACAGGTTTTGGGTCGCCGGCGTTGCGCGCGCCGCCTAAAGCCTTTCCAGCGATCCCGATCGTGTCGGAAAGGAAAGCCCATGTCGATCCGCTTCGTTGCCCTGGAGTCCGCCCTCGTGCAATCCCTGCAGCAAGGCGCGCCCGATGCCAACGGGCAGGCGTCGGAGCGGCAGATTTCGCCCGGCAGCGGCATTCCCTGCCGCCACTGCCTGGGTCACGTCGCTGACGGCGAGCCCTTCCTCGTCCTCGCGCACCGGCCATTCCCCGCCCCTCAACCCTACGCCGAGGTGGGCCCGATCTTCCTGCATGCGCAGCCCTGTGAACGCGGCGAGCCGGGCGCCACCGTCCCCAGGATGCTGGCCAGCCCCCGCTACATTATTCGTGGCTACGGCGCGGACCACCGCATCGTCTACGGCTCGGGCCAGATCGTGGCGACGGCGGAGATCCCATTTGCCGCGGCACGGGCGCTCGAGGACCCGCGCATTGCCTATATCCACGTGCGCTCCGCCAGCAACAACTGCTACCAGTGCCGCATCGACGCAGCCTGATTGCACGGCGACAGGGCGCCGCTTTCCCCCTCGCCAGCGATGCTGCAGGCGCGAAGGCATACTGAGGGTCCAGCGAGGCTGCCTGCTTCACGGGCAAATCGCCCGCGGCGTGCGCGTTGCGCAAGGGCACCGCCTCCGGCATAATCATCCTCATGCGCTAGGAGCGCTGGCGAACGGGCCTGTTGGCCCGCACCTGCGCGTGGAGGCGGTATGGTTCAGGGCAACGGCGCGGCGGCACCCCAGCTGCAAACCGACTTGCCAGCCGTTCAGATGATCGGCGTCAACAAGTGGTACGGTGAGTTCCACGTCCTGCGAGACATCGACCTGACGGTCGACCAGGGCGAGAAGATCGTCATTTGCGGCCCATCGGGCTCCGGCAAGTCGACGCTGATCCGCTGCATCAACCGGCTCGAGGAGCATCAGAAGGGCCAGATCAACGTCGAGGGCATCGAGCTCACCAACGATATCCGCCAGATCGACAAGATCCGTGCCGAGGTCGGCATGGTGTTCCAGAGCTTCAACCTGTTCCCGCACCTGACTGTGCTCGACAACCTCTGCCTTGCCCCGGTCTGGGTGAAGAAGATGCCCCGCCGCGAGGCCGAGCAGGTGGCCATGAAATACCTGGAGCGGGTCAAGATCCCCGAGCAGGCCGCCAAATATCCGGGCCAGCTCTCGGGCGGCCAGCAGCAGCGCGTTGCCATCGCCCGCGCGCTGTGCATGAGCCCGCACATCATGCTGTTCGACGAGCCGACGTCAGCGCTCGACCCCGAGATGGTGAAGGAGGTGCTCGACACCATGATCGAGCTGGCGAGCGGCGGCATGACCATGCTGGTCGTCACCCACGAGATGGGCTTTGCCCGCTCCGTCGCCGATCGCGTCATCTTCATGGACCGCGGCGAGATCGTGGAGCAGGGGACGCCGAAGGAGTTCTTCGCCAACCCCAAGTCGGACCGCACGAAGCTGTTCCTATCGCAGATCCTCAACCACTAAAGCGAGGGGCGGCATCACGCGCGAACGCGTATGGCAATGGGAGGAGAACGAGGATTGGAACGCGTCACCAGACGAGAAGACGGCACTGCAACTGTATCCAACCATGGCAGGAGAGAGAAAATGAGTAGGCTTGCAGCAACAGGGCTCGCGGGAGCGATAGCCCTCATCGGCGCGGTCAGCTCCGCGGACGCGCAGGGCAGCAACACGCTGGCCACCGTCAAGGGCCGCGGCATGGTCAGCTGCGGCGTCGCCCCCGGCATCCCGGGCTTTGCGTTCCCTGACGACAAGGGCAACTGGACGGGCCTGGACGTCGATTACTGCCGTGCCGTGGCCGCGGCGCTGTTCAATGACCCCAAGAAGGTCTCGTTCAAGCCGCTGACCGCCAAGGAGCGTTTCACGGCGCTGCAGTCGGGCGAGGTTGATGTGCTCTCCCGCACGACGACCTGGACGATGAGCCGCGACAGCGCCATGGGCCTGTCGTTCGTCGGCGTCATGTACTACGACGGCCAGGGGCTGATGGTGCCGAGCAAGCTCGGCGTCAAGTCGGCCAAGCAGCTCAACGGTGCGTCCGTGTGCGTGGCGACCGGCACCACCACGGAGCTCAACCTCGCCGACTACTTCCGCAGCAACAACATGACCTACAAGCCTGTCGTCTTCGAAAAGGCAGACGAGGTCAACGCCGCCTACGATGCCGGCCGCTGCGACGTCTACACCACCGACGCGTCTGGCCTTTATGCCCAGCGCCTGCGTCTGAAGGACCCCAACGGCCACGTGGTCCTGCCCGAGATCATCTCCAAGGAGCCCCTTGGGCCCGTGGTGCGCCAGGGCGACTTCCAGTGGTTCACGCTCAACAAGTGGGTTTACTACGCACTCCTCAACGCTGAAGAGCTCGGCGTGACCCAGAAGAACGTCGACGAGATGCTCAAATCGACCAACCCCGAGATCCGGCGCCTGCTCGGCGTCGAGGGCGAGTTCGGCAAGGGCGTCGGGCTCGACAACGACTGGGTCGTGCGCATCGTCAAGGGCGTCGGCAACTACGGCGAGATCTACGAGCGCAACGTCGGCCCCAACACACCGCTCAAGATCGCCCGCGGCCTGAACAATCTCTGGACCAAAGGCGGACTGCAGTACGCCCCGCCCATCCGGTAGCTGGGAGAATAGAGGCGCCGGCCGCGCACAGCGGCCGGCGCCTTGCACATCCAGGGAGGGCGACTGGCGTCGCACACGGCGCGAGCAGCCGGGTGGTGTGCGAAAAAAAGGGGTCGATATGGCAGTCACGAGCTACCCGCGGCGCACCCCACGGCGGACGACGAGTCCGCTCGACCTCCTCTACCGGCCGGAGGTGCGCCAGGTTCTGTTCCAGATCATACTCGTGGTGGCCCTCGGCGCCCTGTTCTGGATGATCATCTCCAACACGGCGACCAACCTGAAGCGGCAAAACATCGCTTCCGGCTTCGGCTTCTGGGACACGACAGCCGGCTTCGACATCTCGCAATCGCTGATCGACTACTCCAACACCTCGACCTACGGCCGCGCCTTCTGGGTCGGATTCTGGAACACCATCTTGGTTGCCGTGATCGGCATCGTGCTTGCCACCATCGTCGGCTTCACGATGGGCATCTCGCGGCTCTCCTCCAACTGGCTGATCGCGCGGCTTGCGACAGTCTACGTCGAGACCATCCGCAACATCCCGCTGCTGCTGCAGCTCTTCATCTGGTATTTCGCGGTTCTCAAGGCGGTGCCGCCGCCGCGCCAGAGCCTGGAGCTGCCGGGGGGTGTCTTCCTCAATCTGCGCGGGCTCTATCTGCCCGCGCCGGAGCCCAGGCCGGGCTTCTCCGCTGTGCTGGCGGCGCTCGCGGCCGGTATCGTTGTCGCCGTCATGATCGCCCTCTGGGCACGTCGCCGCCAACGGCTCACAGGGGCGCAGTTCCCGACCGGCATCGCGGCGCTCGTCCTGATCGTCGTGCTGCCGGCCGCCGCGTTCCTGCTCGCCGGCGCGCCCCTCGACTTCGCCTATCCGCAATTGCGCGGCTTCAACTTCGAGGGCGGCATCGTCATCCTGCCGGAACTCATGGCGCTGATCGTGGGCCTCGTCGTGTATACCGGCGCTTTCATTGCCGAAATCGTCCGCGCCGGCATCCAGGGCGTTCCCAAGGGCCAGAAGGAGGCGGCCCTCGCCATCGGCCTCACCAAGGGCCAGGTGCTGCGATTCGTGGTCATCCCCCAGGCCATGCGCATCATCATCCCGCCGCTGACGAACAACTACCTCAACCTGACCAAGAACTCGTCGCTGGCGGTTGCCATCGCCTATCCAGACCTCGTCAGCGTGTTCGCCGGCACGGTGCTGAACCAGACCGGGCAGGCGGTCGAGGTGATCCTCATCACGATGCTCGTCTACCTCAGTCTCAGCCTGTTCACATCCTTCTTCATGAACTGGTTCAATGCACGCATGGCGCTGGTGGAGAGGTGACGGCCATGCAACGCGACCTCGCCGCAGGCACCGCCGCGAACACGCCGGCAGCCCCCGCGCCCATGCGCCCGCCGCGCACCGAGATCGGCATCATCGGCTGGCTCCGCCATAACCTCTTCTCCTCGTGGGGCAACGCGCTGCTGACGATTGTCGGGCTCTACGTCATGTGGAGGCTCCTCGACGGGGCCGTCAGCTGGGGCGTCGTCAACGCCGTGTGGAGCGGCGACGACGGCGCGGCGTGCAGGGTCGAGGGCAGTGGTGCCTGTTGGGTGTTCATCAAGGCCAAGATCGGCCAGTTCGTCTACGGCCGATACCCGGAAGCGGAGCGCTGGCGCGTGGATCTCGTCTTCGCCATGGCGATCGCGGGTCTCGCGCCCTTGATGGTGCCGCAGATCCCCGGCAAGACCTGGAGCGCCGGCTTCACGTTTCTCGTCTTTCCCGTCGTCGCCTTTTGGCTGCTGGTCGGCAGCGCGCCGGGACCCGACGCGGGCGTGCTCGATGCGGCGGGCCTCGCGCTCGGGCTGGCCGGCATCGTTTGCCTCGGCCTGTCACGATCGAGCGGCGCGCGCCTGGCGCCGCAAACGCTGCGTCTCATGGGCGGGCTCAGTCTCGTCGTGGCGTTCCCGCTGGTGATGCGCTGGCTCTTGTCGACGAGCGGTCTGGTCCAGCTGCCAGCCGTACCTACCGAACTCTGGGGCGGCTTGCTCGTGACGCTGGTCGTTGCCAGCGTCGGGATCACGGGATCTTTCCCGGTCGGCATCGCCCTGGCGCTCGGTCGGCGCTCGCGAATGCCGTTCGCGCGGTGGGCGTCCGTCGGCTTCATCGAGTTCGTGCGCGGTGTGCCGCTCATCACCGTCCTGTTCATGGCTTCCGTGATGCTGCCGCTGTTCCTGCCGGCAGGCGTCTCCTTCGACAAGCTTGTGCGGGCGCTCGTGGGTGTTGCCTTGTTTGCCGGTGCCTACATGGCCGAGACCATTCGCGGCGGCCTGCAGGCGATCCCGCGCGGCCAGTTCGAGGCGGGCGAGGCGCTGGGGCTTACATACCCGCAACGCATGGGACTGATCATCCTGCCGCAGGCCCTCAAGCTGGTGATCCCGGGCATCGTCAACAGCTTCGTTGGCCTCTTCAAGGACACGAGCCTCGTCCTCATCATCGGCCTGTTCGATGTGCTCGGCATTGTCCAGCTCAACCTGACGGACGCCAAGTGGTTCGCCAATTCCACCGCCATGACCGGCTATGTGTTTGCCGGCTTCGTGTTCTGGGTGTTCTGCTTCGGCATGTCGCGCTACTCGCAGATGATCGAGCGCCGCCTGGCCACAGGCCACGAGCGCGGGCCGGGCAAGGCGGGGTAGTCCAAGGCACGCCCGACACGACGTCGCACGCCGCGGATGATTCAACCGCGTCGCCCCAGCATGCCCGCCGCCACCTCGCCGATGGCGAGCGCCGCGGTGAGGCCTGGGCTCTCGATGCCGTAGAGGGCGACGAGGCCGTCGAGCCCGTGCCGATCGGGTCCGTGGATGGCGAAGTCCGGCACCGGCTCGCCCTCGCGGTAGAGCTTGGGGCGCACGCCCGTATAGTCGGCGTGCAGGCGCTCCACCTCCAGGCCCGGATAGTAGCTGCGAACGAAGTCGAGGAACTTTTCGAGCTTCTCGGGCTGGAAGCTGTAGTCGATGTCCGGCGTCCATTCGATGTCGGGACCGAACTTGCAGCGCCCGCCGATGTCGACGGTGGCGTGCAGCCCGAGCCAGCCGCCGTCGGGCAGCGGGTAGATGTGGCGCTGGAAGGGGGAGCGGCCGGAGAGGGCGTAGTACTGGCCCTTGGCGTAGTAGGTCTCGGGCGGCGCATAGCCGTCGGCGTGAGCCAGCGTTCCCGCCAGCTTGGAGGCGTGCAGGCCCGCTGAGTTGACGAGATTTCTGGCCGTGATGGCGCCCGGACTCTCGCCGCCCGTTGTCAAGCGGAAGAGGCCGTCGGCCGTGCGCTCGATCCGCTCCACCGGGCAGCGCAGCACCACCGAGCCGCCATTGGCCTCGACATGGCCCTCCAGCGCCAGCATGAAGCCGTGGCTGTCGATGATGCCGGTCGAGGGCGAGAGCAGCGCCGCCACGCAGGCGACCTCCGGCTCCAGCGCGCGGGCGGCATTGGCCCCCAGGGGCTCGAGGTCGGTCACGCCGTTCTTCTCGGCGGTCGCCTTGATGGCGGCGAGCTTGGGCAGCTGACTCTCATGTGTCGCGACCAGCAGCTTGCCGCAGCGGGCGTGCGCCACGCTGTTCTCGGCACAGAAGGCGTAGAGCAGCTCCTTGCCGCGCACGCACAGCGTCGCCCGCAGGCTTCCCGGGGGATAATAGATGCCCGCGTGGATCACCTCGCTGTTGCGCGAGGAGGTCTCGGAGCCGATCAGCTCGTGCTGTTCCAGCACCATCGCCTCGTGGCCCGCCATGGCCAACGCCCGGGCGACGGCAAGGCCCACCACGCCGGCACCAACGACGATGGTCTCAACGTCTGCTGACATGCGCTTTCCCCTGCAGCGGGCCTTCTACACGCGATCGCCCGCACCGCAAGCCCGACCCTCGGCCGCCCAGTGGCAAGGGGGTGCTTGTGCCGGAACATAAAAGGAACATAATAGGGACAAACGTTCCGCGCGACTCGCATTAGAAGCGATGGGCGGTCGCCGGGGATCAGGCGGGGCCGCTGCACCAGGAGGTATTTCGCATGGCGATCTTTTCCTCGGCCAGCCGCCAGTCCTTGAAGCCGCACACGCATGCCGCCGGCGACCGCTGCCCCATGTGCGAGCAGCCGATCGGCCAGGACATCGCGCGCAGGATCGAGGCGAAGATGCGCGAGCAGTACCAGGCCGCGTTGGAACAGGCCCGCCAGGATGCCGCTGCGGCGGCCGAGCAAAGGATCGCGGCGGCGCGCGCCGAGGCCAAGCTGGCGGCCGAAGCGACGTTGACGGGCAGGCTGACCGACTACCAGGCCAGGCTCGCCCAGTCCGAGCTGGCGAAGGTCGCCGCAGAGCAGCAGATGACGGCCCTGAAGGAGGCTCAGGAGGCCGCTGTCGAACTGCGCGTGAAGGAGGCCCAGGAGGCCGCGCAACGGGAGCGCGACGCCATCGTGTTGGCGGAGAAGGCGAAGGTCCTGAAACTGCAGTCGGAGCTGGCCGACATGCAGCGCAAGCTCGAGGGCAAGTCGGCCAACGAGCTGGGCGAAGGCTCCGAGATCGACCTGTTCGAGCAGCTCAGGACCGCCTTCGAGGGCGACCGCATCCGCCGCGTCGCCAAGGGCGTCAACGGTGCCGACGTGATCCACGAGGTGGTCCACAACGGCCGCCTGTGCGGCAAGATCATCTACGACTCCAAGAATCGCGATTCCTGGCAGAACGGCTTTGCCACCAAGCTGCACGCCGACAAGCTGGCCGAGCGGGCCGACCATGCCGTGCTGTCGAGCAACAAGTTCCCCAAGGGCGTCCAGCAGCTGCACAATCAAGATGGCGTCATCGTCGCCAGCCCCGCGCGCGTGCTGGCGCTCGCCGAGCTGCTGCGCCGGCACATCGTGCAGACGCACGAGTTGCGGATTTCCAACGAGGAGCGCGAGGCCAAGACCGCCACGCTCTATGCCTTCATCACCTCGGACCGCTGCCGGCAGCTGCTGGACTCGATCGAGGCCCAGTCGAACAAGATGCTGGAGCTGGAGACGGCGGAGGAGAAGGCGCACCGGCGCGTGTGGGACCAGCGCGGCAAGCTGATCCTGTCGGTGAAGAAGACCCACGGCGATCTGGTGTTCGAGATCGAGCGCATCATCGGCACGGCCGGCAACGGACCGGAGGACGAGGCGGCTTAGGCCGGATCAGCGGCCGCCGTCGCCGACGACAATGAACGGAGCCCAATAGGATGGATGGGCCGAGAAATCGCCTTTCTCGATCAAAGCCGCCATTGATCGCCGGAGCGCTTCCGCGCGGCCAACCTCAGTATCGCGGCGCATCTCGCCGAACGCGCGTGTGGTCAGCTTGACCGCGGCGTCGGAGTAGACCTCCCAGTGCGACACGAGGAGGGCTCGCGCGCCGGCATAGAAGAATGCCCGTGCCAGACCTGACAGCGACTCGGCATTGCCCTTTTCACCGCCTGCCGTGTTGCATGCGGAGAGGACGACCCAGTCGGCATCCAGATCCAAGCTCGCGATCTCCGACGCCGTCAGCAGGCCGTCGTCCTCGGCCAGGGCCGTCGCATCGCTGCCATCGGGCGGCGGCGTAAGCACGAGCGCGGGCTCGGCCTGGCTTTTCACGAGCTGCTCGTGCTCGCCCGCCAACAGCCCATGCGTCGCGAAATGCAGGATGCGGTAGGTCGCCAGCGCACCACTGGCGTTGAGGTCCTTGACGACCTTCTCGGTCGCCCGCGCACCGACGATGACCTCGCTCTCCGGCACGCCGAGGCTCGCCGCCACGCAGCCGAGCTCGTATGCCGTATCGCGCAGCCGACATAACCCACGCACCGCCGCGGGGATCGCCGAACCATTGCGGAACACCATCTTCAATGCATCGCTGCCTGCAGCCGAGCGCTGCACAACGCCTCCCGGATCGAGCGCGGCGACGGTCATGCCCTCGCCCGGGCACAACTTGGGAACCGCAATCTCGGGACAGTGCCCACCTTCGCTCAAGATGGGATCACCGACGCCGAGGAACTCGCGAGTGGCGCGGCGCGCCTGTTTGATCTCGCGCTGCACTCTCAGCGAAGAGATGGAAGGCACGACGGTAATGGGGGCTTTCTTGGCAAGCCATGCCGCCTCCTTGTAGTCGGAGTCGGCCCCCGCGAACGCTGCCTCGGGCTTCTCGGTCACCAGAACGTGGAAGGGCAGGCCGGTCAGTATGTTCGACGCGACGATCAGGAGATGCTTGTCCTTTATGAGGTGCTCGGCGGGGCCCAAAAGATGCCCGTAGAGGGCGTGCGCCAGGTCGAAGTTGAACGGCAGGCGGTAGTTCTCAGGAGCGGCCCGGAGCAGCTGCTGGCAACGCTGCGCACGCGCATCCACTTTCCACGCGCTCGGGTCGAAGCCGCACCTGAGCGCCTCGATCTTGTCCCAAAGCTCTCGCCACGTCAGCGCGACCTTGAACCACTCGACCCGGTCGGGCGTAATCACCCAGGCCAGGGTGTAGCCGTTGAGCATGAGATACTGGATCAATACCTCGTCCGCCCTCAGCAGCTTCTGGGTCTGGGCGACGGACAGGGGTGTCGGATTGGAGAGCTCGGCAAAGGCCGGAAACTGCTTCGCCAGAAGGTCGTCCAGCGGGCCGAGAGCGCTCTCCAACGCCGCGATCTCATCGCGCAAACTAGCGACCCGCTGCTCGTCGCGCTTCTCGATCGGCTCGGCGAGCAATTTGCTTAGCTGCGCGTCGAGCTGTTGCCAGCGGCGCAAGGCATCCTGACGCTCGCGTGTCTTTGCCGACAGCTGCGGATTAGTGGCCGCCTGCCGCGCCCCGAGTTGCGCCAGTGCCGCGGAAGCCGCCGTCCGCATTACCCATTGGGCGATCTCGAAACCCTCGGGAGCCAGGGAGGAGCGCTCGACCACATTCGCCTCGGCAACATTCCAGAGAGCGTGAATGTGCTCGAACGACGTATTCCTCAGCCAGTTGCGGCCCTGGTAATCGCGGTTGCCGGAGCCGGTCTTCTTGACGGCGTCGATGAAGAGCGCGTTGGCCCGGCGGTAGCTGGCGAGCGCATCAGGCCAGCGCGCTTGCCGCACGAAGAGATCGCCGAGCACCTTGTGGGTCTGGCCTTCGCCGAGCGTATCGCGGCGCGCGAACCGCTCGGACCGCTCCTTCACCGACCGTCGATACGCCGCTTCTGCATCGTCATAGCGCGCGAGCTCGGCCAGGACGAGACCCAGATTGTGCCACAAGGTGGGCAAGCGCTGAGAGTTCTCGCCCTCGTATGCATTGGTGATACGGATCGCCTCCTCCAGCTCCGATGCGGCCTCGGCATTGCGCTGTTGGCTCCTCAGCGCTGTCGCGAGAATGTCGCGAGTGGCCAAGCCCAGGGGATACTTGTCGCCATACACAGGCCCGAAGATCCGCAGGGCATTGCGCGCGTCCTCCTCCGCTTCCTTGAAGCGCCGCAGGCCGTTCAGAAGGCCCGCGCGCACCGCGTGGGTCGAGCCGACGAGCGCGTGATCGGGTGACAGAACCGCTCGGCGGATCGTCAGCACTCGGTCCAACAGGAGCATGGCATCCTGCTCCCGCTGCACTGTCGAGTAGAGGTGCGCGAGGTTCTCCAGAATCTGCGCTACGTCGATGCTGTTCTCTCCGAATGTCCGCTCCGCCAGAGCGATGCTCCGTTTCAACGATTGCTCGGCTTCCTCATAGCGGTCCTGCCCCGTGTACACGATCGCCAACGTGTTGAGCGCGTCCATGACATCGCGGGTAGTCACGGATTCGACCTTGCCGAAGGCGTCGATGACCCGTCTCACCGCGGCTTCGGCCTCGTCATACCGACCGTCCTGGGTAAGAACCTTTCCCAGCGTCTGATGGTAGGAATAATAGCTCCCATCACTCGTCGCGCCGGCCTGCTCGAGGAGCGCCAAACCTGTCCTGAGCTGCTTCTCCGCTGTTGCCATATCTCCCTTGTCGAAGTTGGCGATGGCAATCAGGCCGAGTTGCTGAGCGCGCAAGACAGGCGTCGTCCGCGGCGAAGTCTCTACGATCCGCAATGCTTCCTCGAGCAAGCGGATGGCATCGGCAATCCGACCGCTTTTGTGCAAGGCGATGGCAAGCATGTCGAGGCCTTCGATCATGCTCTGATCGTCGGTAGGCCTCAGCTTCCTCTTGAGCTCCAGCGAGCGGCGGGCGATGCGCTCTGCCGGCTCGAACTCGGAGCTGTAGATATGGACCATCAACAGGCCGTCCAGCGCCCACGCGACCTGCATGTGCTCGGGTCCGAAGTGCTTTTCCTTCAGGTCCAGCGCACGCCGAAAATAGTCGCCCGCCTCCTTCAAGCGCAGCGTGTTGGCTGCAGTCCAGCCGAGCTCTTGAACGGTGTAGGCCACCTCGATGGAGTCAGGACCTCTCACGCTCTCCAAGATGGCCAGGGCCCGAAAGAGATGCGGTCGTGCCGACTCGTGCTGGGATTGCCGCCGCAACACATTGCCCAGCCGATGCAGCGCAAAGGCGGTCTCGATATGGTTGGGCCCGTAGACGCGCTCCTTGATTGCCAGCTCTCGCTCGGCGTAGGGCTGCGCCTCGCGGAACATGCCCCGCTCGATGAACGAACGGGCGAGGCCGTCGTTGGCCCAACCGACATCCAAATGATCCGGACCCACCAGCTCCTGCTTCACAGCGATGACGAAGCGAAAGAGCTGCTCGGCCTCTTCGTTGCGCCCCACATTGTGATAGGACCAGGCGAGATGCTGGGCGGTGTTGGCGGTACGATCATCCTTCTCGGTGCCTACCGCCTTCAGGATCGCGAGGGCGCGCTCGTAGAGCGGGATGGCCTCGCCGTCCTTGCCCTGGAACCGCAGCGACCAGCCGAGGTCGTGCTGTACGAGCGCCGCATCTGCGTTTTGCTGGCCGGGCACGAGGATTTCGGCGGCGCGCTTGAGCAAGCCTTCGGCTTCCGCATAGCGCTCGAGACCGTTCAGGGTTTTGCCGAGCCACCAGGCGCTGTAGCCCACGCTTCGCCTGTTGCGTGCGACTTGCCTCTCCCTGATCTGCAGGGCTGAGCGGAACATAGGCTCGGCCGCAATCAGGTCACCGTTGGCGTGAAGAGCCTTCCCGACATCGAACGCCACATCCGCGACCTGCTGGTGCTGCTTGCCCAACCGCTTTTGGGCCTTCACTAGCGCGGCTTGTCCGAGGTTGACGGCGGTGCCGTAGTCGTACGCCTCATAGGCGCGGCGAGCAGCCTGGCGCAACTCCTCCACCGAACGCGACTCGCCTCGGGCGGGCTGCTGGGGCAGCGACGACAGCAGCAGCGCGAGGATGGCCAGGCTGATGATGTGGCGGGTTGCTTCGACGATTCTCAGCATGTTGCGACCCCCATGTTGGCAGGCGATCTTACTTCAGCAGAAGGGCTCTCGAAAAGCGACCTGGCGCGCCGGCGGCACCAATGACCTGCTCTAGGAGCGACCCGCCGCCGCGGCGCGGATGGCGGCGATGTTCTCGCGGTACTTGCCGCCCTTGAAGACGGCCGAGCCGGCGACGAGCACGCCGGCGCCGGCGGCAGCGCACGCCCCCGCGTTCTCGGGCGTGACGCCGCCGTCGACCTCGAGATGGATCGGCCGCGCGCCGATCATCGCGCGCACGCGGGCGATCTTGTCTAGCATGCTTGAGATGAACGCCTGGCCGCCGAAGCCGGGGTTGACGGTCATCACCAGGATCAGGTCCAGGCGGTCGAGCACGTACTCGATGGCGCTCTCCGGCGTCTGGGGCGTGAGCGAAACGCCAGCCTTCTTGCCGGCGGCGCGGATCAGCTGCAGCGAGCGGTCGAGATGGGGGCCGGCTTCGGCGTGCACCGTGATGACGTCGGAGCCGGCCGCGGCGAACGCCTCGATGTAGGGGTCGACCGGGGCGATCATCAGGTGCACGTCGAGCACCTTCTTGGTGTGCGGGCGGATGGCCTTCACGACGCCGGGCCCAATCGAGATGTTGGGCACGAAGTGGCCGTCCATGACGTCGACGTGCACCCAGTCGCAGCCGGCCTGGTCGATGGCGCGCACCTCTTCGCCCAATTTGGCGAAGTCCGCCGACAGGATCGAGGGGGCGATGAGGATGTCGTTTGCCACAGTGCTCTCCTTCGATCTCGCGCGCGTCTCCCTCTCTCCGCGAGCCGGGGAGAGGGAACACCCTTATCCTGCCCCGCGCGTCTTGGTCTCGCCGCGGCGGGCGTGGCGCTCCAGGAACTCGATCATGGCGGCGGCGACATCGACCCCGCTCGCCTGCTCCATGCCCTCGATGCCGGGCGAGGAGTTCACCTCCATCACCAGCGGGCCGCGGTTGGAGCGCAACAGGTCGACGCCGGCGACGTTGAGGCCCAGCACTTCGGCCGCGCGCACGGCGGTGCGCCGCTCGTCTTCGGAGATCACCACGGCCTCGGCCTGACCGCCGCGGTGCAGGTTGGCGCGGAACTCGCCGGTCTTGCTGGAGCGCATCATGCTGGCGACCACCTTGCCGCCGACCACCAGCGCGCGCAGGTCGTTGCCGCCGGCCTCCTTGATAAACTCCTGCACCAGGATGTTCATGTTGGCGGCGCTGAAGGCCTCGATGATCGACTTGGCGGAGGCCGCGGTCTCGGCGAGGATGACGCCGCGCCCCTGCGTGCCCTCGAGCAGCTTGATAACGCAGGGCGTGCCGCCGACCTCCTTGATCACGTCCTCGGCCCGTCGCGGCCCGTGGGCGAAGGCGGTCACCGGCAGGCCGATGCCATCGCGCGCCAACAATTGGAGAGCGCGCAGTTTGTCGCGCGAGCGGCCGATGGCCACGCTCTCGTTCAACGGGAACACGCCCTGTACCTCGAACTGGCGCAGCACAGCGAGCCCGTAGTGAGTGATGGAGGCGCCGATGCGAGGAATGACGGCATCGTAGCGCAGCAATTGGCGTCCGCCGTGCCACAACGTCGGCTTGCTCGACGTAATGTTCATGTGCACGTGCAGGGTGTTGATCACGTCGATGTCGTGGCCGCGCGCGCGGGCCGCCTCGACGATGCGCCGATGCGAGTAGAGGCCCGGGTTGCGCGCGAGCATGACGAGTTTCATGTCGCAATCTCCAGGGGCGCCGTGCACCGGCGCCCGGGGACATTGAAGCCGCGGTCTGGCTCCTGTCGCAAGCGTCCATCACCAGCGTCGCGACCAATAGTACACGGAGGCCTGCGCCGGCCACAGCCTACCCGTCGACACACAGGAAAGTCGCTAATGCCCCGATTCCGAAGTTCGCCAAAGCTGGAAGCTGGGGTCGCGAGCTAGCCCCTTACCGGGTCTGGGTGCTCTCGCTCGGAGCAGACGCCCCGGCGGCGGCCTCCTCGGGATCGATGCTGGCATAGAGCAGCCAGGCCGTGAGCCCAACCATGACGAAGAGCATGAACAGCCATAGCGCCGCGCGGCGGGCGGCCCAGCCGAGCGTGGCGAGCTGCGGCTGGGGTCGGGCATCGGCCAACGAATCGGACATCCTGTTCGGAGAAGACAAAACGATACCTCCCTCGTGCCGCCGTGGCCGTGTCGATGCAAAAGAGACGATGTGCGTGCCCCGCGGTTGAGCATGGACGGCATCACTTTGGCGCCGTCAAGGCGGCGGACTGCCCGCCGGCACCAGGGCGCCAATTCCCTGTAAGGGCTGTGGCCGGGATGCGACAGAGCGGCCGGTCGCCCGTGCCTCAGCGCACGCGGCGGCCGAACACCAGGATGGCGGCCAACGGAAGCACGAAGCCGATCGCCACAGCCGTCACCACCAGCGCCCGCAGGTTGCCGTAAGCGCCGCGATCGACGTGGAAGATGAGGTTGAGGTACCTGGTGCCGAGCGTCCCCGCCGTCAGGGCCAGGTTCATCAACGAAGCCATGAGGGCGAACCAGGTGGCGCGGTGCCCGGCCGGGGCATAGACGGCCACCAGCGTGAGCAGCGGGATCATGCTGAGCTGCACGAGCGGCGAGGTGGCGGCCGCATCGACGACGGCAATTCCCCGCGCGCCGACCCCGAACAGCCGCTCGGTCGTCTGGTGCAGCTCGAACACGAGGGCGAGGCTCGGCAAGGCGAGAATGGTGCCGAGGATGGTGATCCACAGCAGCACGGTCGCCACCGGCTTCCGCGTGATGAGATCGGAGAGCAGCCAGGCCGCGACCAGGGCGATGGCCGCTGCAATCTGCTGCAGGACGCCGAAGAAGGCCTCGTCGAAGCCCAGCACGTCGATCTCGAACCAGCGGAAGCCCTCGCCGACCCCGGGCGTGGCGCGGAAGGCGAAGATGATGATGGCCGCATAGACGATGCGCATGCGCGTTGCATGGTCGATGTCGTGCGTGACGCGGCCGAGCATCCAGATCACCACCGCCATCGACACCGCGAACACGATCTCCTGGCTGTAGGTGAGGGGGCTCAGCGCCAGCGCCATCACCAAGGCGCCGAAGGCAAGCCCGCCGCCGAGGATGCGCCAGTCGGTCGGCCGCTGCTCGCTGGTCTCGAGCTTGACCAGCAGCGCCCCCGAGACCGAGATCAGCGGCACAACCAGGCCGAGCAGGAATACCGTCTGGTAGGGGAGCCATTGCGCCAGCAGGCCGGCCAGGCCGGCAACGGCGAAGATGCCGAACCCCAACGCCAGCCGGCCCAGCACCTGCACCATGCCGAGGTCGTGGTCGATCTCGGCCTTGGGGCGCGGACTGCCGTCGGGATTGGTGCGCCTGACGACCTCGGTGCTCATGGCGTCGGCGACGACATCCTGCAGGACCAGCCCCGTCACGGCCAGCAGTGAAGCGACCACGTAGAGCCGGTCGGGCGGCAGCAACGTGATCCAGCCGCCGGAGGCGCCCGCCAGCAGGACCAGGGCCGTTGCGACCATGCCGGCGCCGATGAACACGTAGATGCGCCGCTGCGAGCCGAGCAGGGGGACGGTGTCGACGAGCTCGCCGAACACCATCTTGATGGTCCACGGCAGCGAGAACCAGACCGCGAGCGCGGACAGCTCGGCTGGCGTCCAGCTCAGGTCCTTTTTGATCCAGAAGGCCTCGGCGATGGCCGTGATGCCCATGGCGCCGTAGGCGAAATACACCATCAACAGCGGCAGGTACTCGAGCCGCATGGCGCGCACCGGGGCGAGCAGCGCGCGCTCGATCTGCTGCTTCCAGTAATCGGCCGGCCTTGGGCTTGCGGCAACCATGCTGACACGTCCCCGCTCCTGCGCGAGGTCGACCATGCCGGGCGGCTGCGGCGGCGGCAAGGCCGCTCTCCGGTGCCCGCAGGCCGCTTGCCTGCTTGTCTTGCGCTGCCCGAGCGACTACCGTGCACGCGATCCCAGCAATTCATCCGCCACAAGCGCAACGGAGTGATGCCGTGACGTTCAAGCTCCCCGAACTCCCCTACGCGTACGATGCGCTCTCCCCCCACATGTCGGCCGAGACCCTGCAGTTCCACCACGACAAGCACCATCAGGCCTACGTCGACAACGGCAACAAGTTTGCCGGCCCCGGCACCAAGTACGATGGCAAGGCGATCGAGGTGATCTGCCAGGAGGCCTTCGCGGCCATGGACGCAGCCGTCATCAACAACATCGGCCAGCACTACAACCACATCCACTTCTGGCAGTGGATGAAGAAGGGCGGCGGGGGCAAGAAGCTGCCCGGCAAGCTGCAGGCCATGGTCGACAAGGACCTCGGCGGCTTCGACAAGATGCGCACCGACTTCGTGCAGGCCGGCGTGACGCAGTTCGGCTCGGGCTGGGCCTGGCTCGCCGTCAAGGGCGGCAAGCTCGAGGTGACGAAGACGCCGAACGGCGAGAACCCCCTGATGCACGGCGCGCAGCCGATCCTCGGCGTCGACGTGTGGGAGCACAGCTACTACATCGACTACCGCAACGCGCGGCCCAAGTACCTCGAGGCCTGGTTCGACAGCCTGGTCAACTGGGAGTACGTGGAGGCCATGCTGGGCAAGGCGAAGTAGGCGACGGCGCCGGGCGGCCCGCGCTCGCGCCTCTGATCAGCGCTGCAGGGCCTCGCGGCCGGTGAGCGTCGTGCGCAGGCACGTGCGGCGCTGCAAGCTGCTCTCGAGGCACTGCTGCAGACGATCGATGAAGCTCGCCTGGGCCCGGTAGCTGGCGGCGAGGCAGGCGCGGTCGATGCCGCACTGCTCGCGATCCTGGCGCCAGGCGCCGTACCACACGCGCACGCCGAGGTATTGGCCGAACGCCAGCCGGCGCGCCACGCCGTTGAGGCGCCGTGCCAGCTGCTCGTCGATGCGCGAGAGCTGGGCATCCTCGCAGATGGCGATCTGCGTGCGGCTGAGGCCGCGCATCTTGCAGTCGAAGCTCGCAGCTTGCCCGGCGGCGGGGGCCCAGCACAGCAAAAGGGCCAACGCCGCTATCGCGCCACAGCCCGCCCTTGCCATCCGCATCGTTCGCTGGTTCCTGGCCACGTCCCGGTCACTTCCGGTGGCCAGCATAGGCACAGCCCATGCCGCACTTCAATCCGACGATGCGGCGGGATTAGGCGCCGATCGACACCTGGTGGAGACGTGGGTTCGGGCTCTTGCTCCTGACCCGTGTACGCTCGTGGATCGTTGGCAGGTACGGGCCCAAACAGGGCGCATTGGCGACGAAAGGCGACGGCTAGCCGAAGTTCGTGGCCGTTCTCTTTGTGGTCACGAAGTGCTCGGGATCGAGGAAGCCCTTCCTTCGGTGGAGACCCAAGCTTTCGAGATCGGTTCGCGTGTTACGCTGTACCGACCGGGTGCCTGAAGGTCGTAAACCGAGGTCCGCCACATTCCCTCGGCACTCTGGCCTCGGTCGGCCGGACACCGTGTGAGATGCGCAATACGATCGCCGTTATGAATGCCAAGGGCGGGGTCGGCAAATCCACGCTCGTGCTTGCCATGGCTGAAACGCTGTCGGCCAAGTTCGCCAAAAACGTCCTGGTCATCGACGCCGACTCGCAGGCAAGCGTCAGCCTCATGGTGCTGTCGACCGGCAATTTGCACCGTCTCCAGATGGACGGCCTGACCATCGTAGATCTCTTGGTCGCAAGCGTCCTCCACAATGAGGCTGTCGACTGGCCGCGTTTCGTGGTGGCCGGCGTGTCGGATGTGGACGAAGCGCGCAGCGTCTATCTAATTCCCAGCGAAATGCAGCTCACGCTCTTCGAGCGTGAGGTCACCAAGGAAAGGCTGCTTGTCCGCTTACGCGCCAGCGTTGGCGCCCTGCTCACATGTGCGCGCGAAATGTTCGATATAACCTTGATCGATTGCCCACCGGGGCTTTCGGTGCTGACGGAATCCTTGCTCCGGGAGGCCGATTTCCACATCTCGCCTACCAAACCCGACCACCTATCGTCCTACGCACTGGAAGTACTTGCGCATTTCAGAGGGCTCAATCCGGAAATGGGCTTCGCCGAGAATCTCGGCGTGCTCATCAATATGAAGGAGATGCAATCGGCGGTGGATGACGACCACCAGCGTCGGCTGATGGAGGACCCGCACAATCGCTGCTTTAGCCAGGCCATACCCCGCACCAACGCGCTGCAGCATGCGAGCCACTTCAGCCCGGTGGAGCGGTCATACGGCACCAAGTATCCCGAAGAGTCCGGGAACGCCGTGCAGGCTGTGTGTCAGGAGCTCATCAATCGCCTTGGCGCCGCGAATGCAGCGCGCGCTACATCGCCACCACCGTCTTCGTCAGCAGCGCCGATGCGCAGATGATCGTGAATGACGACGAGGTCGCGAGCGTTCAAACGACTATCGGTTGACCCTGGCCCTTTCCTTCCACGATCGAATTGAGAACCGACTCGTTGGCGGCACGGCGGCTGCGGCCATCGAACACGGCGCCTTGTTCAATGGCAAACGACATGTGGTGGATGTCGCCTGCAACTTCGGATGAGGCTTGCAGGACAACGACCTTTGCGCAGATGACGCCTGAGACTTTGCCGCGGATGACGACTTGTTGGCCCGCAACCATACCGGTGACTTTGCCTTGCTCGCCGACGACGACCTCGGCGGCCTGCACGTCACCCTCGATCTCGCCATCAACCTGCAAGACGCCCCGGCCAATAATCTTCAGCCCCTGGCCGATGATCTTGAGATCGTTGCCGATCACTGATTTCTCGCCGCTTGCGGACGGACCCGTTCGCTGTGGCAAGCCGTTGGCGCCATTGGAGCTGGTCGTGCGAGGCTCGAGCGTCTTTGACTCGGCCGAAGAGCTACGCGTGAACATGGAAAACCCCCGGTGGATCAAGCTTAGGCAGGGCTACAACGACACCGCGAAGAAATGTTGGAATTATGTCGGGCGTGAGCATTTAGCTCAGCCTCGGCAAGGGGCGCTTCCTTGACGATCATCTGCGGGGTGTCTCATCCGGGAACAGATGGCTTTATGGCTGGCCTGGCTATGGCTGGCCGCGTCGGACATAGGCGCGGTCTAGCGAGCAGCGGGGAAAGTCATGGTTGTTGTCCACACACTCGCCCGCCATTCCGGGCACCGTCGCCGCGTCTTGAAACCCCATGGCGTTACGCGTAGAAGGCGGTTTCGCAGTTGGGGCGTAGCCAAGCGGTAAGGCAGCGGATTTTGATTCCGCCATGCGAAGGTTCGATTCCTTCCGCCCCAGCCAGCGATTTAGAGTCCCCGATAGGGGATCAGGAAACCCCACGCCTTTAGGCGGCATGGGTCTACTACGTGCCCGGTGTAGACTGGGGCATGGAATCCTACAAGCGTGGCAGCCATACGGTCTGGGACTGCA
>Ga0247727_10001392_pt1 | contig 57653 bp, 49 predicted proteins | sample WisWelCaveWW1625_FD_202498 | JGI IMG/M metagenome (GOLD analysis project Ga0247727, IMG submission 202498) | Biofilm microbial communities from Wishing Well Cave, Virginia, United States - WW16-25 | ecosystem: Environmental > Aquatic > Deep subsurface > Groundwater > Cave microbial mat | place... | reverse complement strand
GCTCGCGACGCAGCAGCTCCTGCTCCATCTGCACGACGCTGGTCACATCCTGGAAGATCGTGACGTAGCCGCCGGGCGCGCCGCCGGGTACAGCAGGCGTGTCGCCTGGCCCGCGCTCGGGCGTGTCGCCCTCTCCTCGCAGGATCGACACTGCGATGCCGAGATGGCGCCATTCGCCGTCCGGCCCAGCCACCCGCAGACGCGCACGCATGCGGCCGTGCGCCGCCTCGGCGCTGGGCACCAGCTCAGAGGCGCCCGGCAGGACGTCGTCCAGCGAGCATCCCAGGACCTCGTGGGCCGGGCGCCCCGTGATGCGCTCCGCCTCGGGATTGAAGAAGGTGATGCGGCGCTCCGCATCGGTGGTCAAGAGGCCGCTCGACAGGCTCTCCACCGTACGTTCGTGCAGGCTGCGCAAGGCGGACAGCCGTGCGCGGCTCAGGTCGAGCCGCTCACCGGTCAAGCGCAGCTCGCGCGCCAACGCGCTCGCGAGCAGGGCCACGATCAGCAGCGCGCCGGTCTGCGCGCTCCACAGCGCGAATGCGGTATCGGCCGGCATGCGCCCGCCCCCGCTGGCCAGCGCGACCGCGAACGCCAGCGAGCAGAGCAACGCGGAGCCATAGGCACCGCGTCGATCGAAGAGCACGGCGCCGAACACGGTGATCGGCAGATACAGGAAGCCGAACGCCGATACACCGCCACCCGAGAAGTGCACGAGCGCCGTGACCACCGCAACGTCGATCCCCAGCTGCACGGCGCCGAAAGCCGCCCGGCGCCTCACCCGGTTCATCAGTACGCCGGACAGCGCCGTCGACAGGAAGGCGAAGCCGAGCACGGCCCACAGGCCCAGCTCTTCGCCTTCCGTGCGGCCTTCCGGCGAAAGCGCGAGCGCCAACATGAAGGCGAAGCCCGCGAGCACGAGCCGCGCGAGCAGCAGCCGCGACAGCCCGCGCAGGCCGACCTCGCCGGTCCGCGGGGGGCCGGCAGTCAGATTCGGGGCAGACACGGCGTGCCGGCTCGACTCGGCTACTTCACCGCCTCGGCGATCTTGAAGATCGGCAGGTACATCGCGAGCAGCATGCCGCCGACGGTGCCGCCCAGGAACACCATCATCAGCGGCTCCAACATCGCGGTCAGCGCCGTCACCGCCGTGTCCACTTCGTCATCGTAGAAGTCGGCGATCTTGGCGAGCATCTGATCCATCGCGCCGGTGGCCTCACCGACCGCGATCATCTGCACCACCATGCCCGGGAACACGCCGGAAGCCTCGAGCGGCTCGGCGATGGTGCGGCCCTCGGAGATCGCCATGCGAGTCTTCACGAGTGCGCTCTCGATCACCAGGTTGCCGGCGGTGCGCGCGCAAATGTCGAGCGCCTCGAGGATCGGCACACCGCTCGAGATCATGGTGCCGAGCGTGCGGCTGAAGCGGGCGACGGCCACCTTGCGCAGCAGCGACCCGAAGACCGGCAGCTTGAGGAACACGGCGTCCGTGCGGTAGCGGAACTCGCGTGAGCGGCGTCGCATCCAGAAGAAGCTGAACACCGTTGCGCCCATGCCGGCGAGGATGAACACGATCCACTGCTGCATGAACTCGGAGAGATCGACCACCATCTGGGTGGGAGCGGGCAGCGTGCCACCCATGTCCTCGAACATCTTCTTGAAGACGGGGATCACCTTGACCAGCAGCAGCGTGATCACGGCGATCGACACCACCAAGATCGTGGCCGGGTAGACCATCGCGCCCTTGACCTTGCGCTTCAGGGCGTCGGCCTTCTCCATGTACTGCGCGAGCCGGTTCAGGATGGTGTCGAGGATGCCGCCCACCTCGCCTGCGCGGACCAGGTTCACGTACAGGTCGTTGAAGACGCCGGGGTGTTTGCCGAGCGCATCCGCGAAGGTCGAGCCTTGCTCCACCTCGGCCTTGACCGAGGTGATCACGTCCTTGAAGCCCGCCTTCGGCTGCTGGTCGGCCTGGATCGAGAGGCACTGCACCAGGGGCAAGCCGGCGTCGATCATGGTGGCGAACTGGCGCGTGAAGATGACGAGATCGCGCGTGTTCGGGCCCGACTTGAAGAACTTGAAGCCGTCGAGCAGGTCCTTGGCCTTCGCCTTGACGCCGATCGGCGTGATCATCTGCGCGCGCAGCTGCGCCATCACGGCAGCCTCGCTGACCGCCTCCATGACGCCCTTCTTGGTCGTTCCCTGACGCGTGCGGCCTTCCCAGGTGTAGACGGGCATGTGTTCCCCCTCTAGGCCGCGCTCGCCGCGCGCCGCGTGACGGCAGCTCCGCCGCCTTGATTGATCAGGTTGCGCAGCTCGTCCGCATCGCTGCTGCGTCCGAGTGCGTCGTCCATGGTGATCATGCGGCGCTGATAGAGCGAAGCCAGCGACTGGTTCATCGTCTGCATGCCGAACTTCTCCTGCCCGATCTGCATCTGCGAGTAGATCTGGTGGATCTTGTCCTCGCGGATCAGATTTCGGATCGCGGCGTTCGGCACCATGATCTCGAGCGCCAGGGCGCGCCCCGGCCCGTTCGCGCGCGAAATCAAGGACTGCGAGAGCACACCCTCGAGCACGAAGGAGAGCTGCGCACGGATCTGCGCCTGCTGGTAGGGCGGAAACACGTCGATCACGCGGTTGATGGTCTGCACGCACGAGTTCGTATGCAGCGTGGCGAAGGCCAGGTGGCCGGTCTCCGCCACGGTGAGCGCGGCCTCGATCGTCTCGAGATCGCGCATCTCGCCGATCAGCACGACGTCCGGGTCCTGGCGCAGGATGTACTTGAGTGCGACCTTGAAGCCGCTCGTGTCCGCCCCAACCTCGCGTTGGTTCACCAGACAGGTCTTGTGCGGATGCAGGTACTCGATCGGGTCCTCGATCGTGACGATGTGCTCCGCCCGCTCACTGTTGATCTTGTCGATGATGGTGGCGAGCGTGGTGCTCTTGCCCGAGCCAGTCGGCCCCGTCACCAGCACCAGGCCGCGCGGCTTCTTGGACAGGTCCGAGATCACACTGGGTAGACCCAGCTCTTCGAAGGTCTTGATCTTGTAGGGGATGGCGCGAAAGGCACCGGCCACCGCGCCGCGCTGCATGAAGATGTTGGCGCGGAAGCGCGACAGGCCGCGCACGCCGAACGAGAGATCGAGCTCGTTGTTCTCCTCGAACTTGTGCTTCTGCGCGTCGGTCAGGATCGAGTAGCAGAGCTGCTTGCTCTCGGGCGGCGCCAGCGGCGGCACCTTGAGCGGGTGCAGCTTGCCGTCGATGCGCAGCTGCGGCGGCGAGCTGGTGGTGATGTGCAGATCGCTCGCCCCCTTCTCGATCATGGCCTTGAGCAGCTGATGTAGGTTTGCCATCGGGAACTCCTAGAAGTCCGCCGCCGAAACGCGGTAGACCTCGCTCACGGTGGTGACGCCTTCGCGCAGCTTGTTCAGCGCACTGCGGCGCAGGGTGGTCATGCCGAGCCGGATCGCCTCGCGCTTGAGCTCGGTGGCCGAGGCGCCGTTCAGCACGAACTCCTTCAGCTCCTCGCCGAGCCGCATCACCTCGTAGGTGGCGACGCGCCCCTTGAAGCCGGTGTTCGAGCAGAGGCTGCAGCCGCGGCCCTTCATGGCCTTGGTGTCGCGCGCCTCGGCCTCGGGCAGGCCCGCGGCCAGCAGCGCCTCGAGCGTGGCCTCGAGATCCGGCTCCTTGCACTCGCCGCAGACACGGCGCGCGAGGCGCTGCGCCACGATCGCGTTCACCGACGACGCCACCAGGAAGGGCTCGATGCCCATGTTCAGCAGACGGTTCACGGTCGAGGGCGCGTCGTTGGTGTGCAGCGTCGAGAGCACCATGTGGCCGGTGAGCGCCGCCTTGACCGCGATCTCCGCGGTCTCGAAGTCGCGGATCTCGCCGACCATGATGATGTCCGGGTCCTGGCGCAGGAAGGAGCGCAACGCGGCCGCGAAGTTGAGGCCGATCTCCTCGTGCATCTGCACCTGGTTGATGCCCATCAGGTTGAACTCGACCGGGTCCTCAGCCGTGGAGATGTTCTCCGTCACCTTGTTCAGCTCGGAGAGCGCCGAGTAGAGCGTGGTGGTCTTGCCCGAGCCGGTCGGACCGGTCACGAGCACCATGCCGAAGGGCTGGTGGATGGCGTGCTGGAAGGTGTCGAGCTGCGGCTGCTCGAAGCCGAGCTTGGTCATGTCGAGCTGCAGGTTGGACTTGTCGAGCAGACGCATCACCGTCTTCTCGCCGAACAGCGTGGGCAGCACCGAGACGCGGTAGTCCATCTCCTTGCCGCGCCCGAGCTTCAGCTTGATGCGCCCGTCCTGGGGCAGACGCCGCTCGGCGATGTCGAGCTCCGACATGATCTTGATGCGTGAGGTGATCGCATTCTTCAGCTTCATCGGCGGGCGCATCACCTCGTAGAGCACACCGTCGATGCGGTAGCGGACTCGGAACTCCTTCTCGTAGGGCTCGACGTGGATGTCCGACGCGGCCTTCTTGATGGCGTCGGTCAGGATCAGGTTCACGAGCTTGACGACCGGCGCGTCCTCGGATTCCTTGGCCAGCGCGTTGACGTCGACATCGTTGTCGTCGTTGACGAGCTCGAGATCCGAGTCGTCGAAGTCGCCCATGATGTCGTCGAGGCTGGAAGTCTTGTCGTAGTAACGGTCGATCGCCCGCTTGATCTGCTCTTCGGAGGCGACGACGACCTCGACGTTGTAGCCGGTGAGAAACTTGATGTCGTCGATCGCGAAGATGTTCGAGGGATCGGCGGTGGCGAGGATCAGGGTCGATCCCGCGCGATTCACCGGAATCACCAAGTGCTTCTGCGCCACCTCCTCGGGAATGAGCTGGATCACCGAGGGATCGATGTCGAAGTCTTCGAGGTTGACGTCGGGGACGCCGTACTGCTTGGCGACGAAGGACGAGAGCTCCTGCTCCTGGAGGAAGCCGAGCTTCGTGATCTGAGCGCCGAGCCGCGAGCCGCCGCTCTTGGCTTCTTCGCGCGCGCGGCGCAGCTGCTCGGCGGTGAGCAGGTTCTCTCGAACCAGGAGTTCGCCGATGCGCTCGTTCACCTATGCGTCCCCACCGCCCGCTGAATCCGCTCGCTTGCCTGCCGGGCGCGCCGGAAATCGGCCGAGTGGACGCGCCGTTCGGCGCCCCTTCTGCGACCGCGAGAATATTCCGGGAACCCGCTCGGTTATCGGTCAGGCGCAGGGCGGGCTTTACGGGCGAAGCGAGGCGCCGGACGCGGGCGTGGCCTGCTCGAGCTCGGCGCCGCTGACGGCCTCGCGCAGGCGCCCGGTCGCGCCGCGCAGGGCAACGAGACCGATCAGCGTCGTCCCTATCCAGAAAGTGCCGTGCGCGAGCGTTCCCATGGCCAGGGCGAGCTCCTTCGGCACCCCGAGGGGAGTGAGGGCAAAGCGGCAGGCGGCGTGATATGGCCCGAAGAAGCCGGGAGCGGCCGGGAGAGCGACCGCTGCCGCGACCCAGACCAGGGTCAGGAGCGCGGCGCGCAACGAGGCGAACGGCCCGCCCAGCTCGATCCCCAGCGCTTCGATGGCCGCCCAGAACGGGATCGCGGACACCACCCCCCAGAGCAGCGCGGTGCTGACCACCACGCGCGCCAGATCGGCGCCGCCCCTGAGCGAGGCGACGCCTCGCGCCACCGCTCCTGCGATGCCGGTGATCCGATCGCTGCGCGCCGGTGACAAGACGAGGCCGGCGACGCGCCGCACCAGCGACAGCACCGGGCCGGGCCAGCGCCGCAGCGCGAGCGTGGCCAGCAGCGGGGCGGCCGCAGCGGCGGCCAGCACGCCCTTCCCGATCTCGTTGCCGATCACGAACGGCGCGATCCCGAGCAGGAAGACCGCATCGATCACCCGCTCGAGGATCACCGTGCCGAGCAGTGCGGGCAGAGAAGAGCGCAGCTCGCGCGCCAGCCACCACGCGCGCACCAGCTCGCCGATGCGAAGCGGCAGCAGGTTGTTCACCAGGAAGCCGACCGCGGTGGCGCGGAACGCCGCTCCCGCCGGCACCTCCGCCACCCCGCGCGCCAGCACGCGCCAGCGCCAGGCGCGCAGCCACACTGCCGCGAGATAGGCCGGCAGGGAGACGCCCAGCAGCAGCCACCAGTTCGTCCGGGTCAGGTTGCGGCCGAGCAGCGACCACGACACGTCACGGAACGCGAGCCAGAGCGCGAAGCCGGTGACCGCGAGCCCGAGCCACACACGCGGATCCCGCAGGCGTTTCACGCGGGCTCGGGCCTTCGGGCGCGCCATGTGCGCGCTGCCTCAGCATCCCGCGCGATCTGCGCCCGCAGCGCGTCCACGCTCTCGAAGCGTTGCTCGTCGCGCAGGCGGCCTTCGAAGGAGATCTCGACGCGCCGGCCGTAGACGTCGGCCGAGAAGTCGAGCAGGTGGGCTTCCGTCAGCGGCCGGTCGACGTCGCCGAAGGTCGGGCGCCGGCCGACGTTGGTCACGGCCCGGTGCACGCTGCCGGCACGCGGTTGGCCCTCGTCGAGGAAGCAGACGCTGCCGGCGTAGACGCCGGCCAGCGGGAGCACCTCGTTGTCGGCAAGCAGGTTGAGCGTCGGAAAGCCGAGCGTGCGCCCACGGCGCTCGCCCGACACCACGCGCCCGCGGATGGTGTAGGCACGCCCGAGCAGCAGCGCGGCGTCCTCGACGCCGCCCAGCTCGAGCAGCTCTCGGATGCGGGTGGAGTTCACGTCGCGGCTGCCGAGCTTCACCTCGGGCACGATGGTGACGGAAAAGCCGAGGTGCGGACCGAGCTCGGTCAGCGTGCGCATCGAGCCCTCGCGGTCGCGCCCGTAACGGAAGTCGTAGCCGACGTAGACCTCGAGCGGCCCGATGCGCTCGAACAGCACCTCGCGTACGAAGCGCTCCGCCGGCAGCTGCGCGAACTCGCGATCGAAGGGCTCGATGATCGCGACGTCCACGCCGGCCGCGGCGAACAGCTCGAGCTTCTGCTCGAGCGTGGTGAGCAGGCGCGGCGCACGCTCGGGTTGCAGGACCTTGCGCGGGTGTGGCTCGAAGGTGTAGACGGCAGCCTCACCACCGAGCGCCCGCGCACGGCTCGTCACGGTGGCCATGATGCGCTGGTGGCCCACGTGCAGGCCGTCGAAGTTGCCGACCGTGAGCACGCAGCGTTCGAGCGGCTTCTCGAGCGACCGGCTTCCCCGCACGATGCGCACCGCTAGACTCCCGCCTCCGTGAGAGGCCGCCCGTGAAGACGCTCTGGCTCCACTATGCGGCGCGCTTCGTGCGTGCCTTCGCGGCGTCGCTGCTGATTCTGACGCTCCTGGTGATTGCCGTCGATACGCTGCTCGAGCTGGACGAGATCCCGGACGCGCAGCGCACGCTCGGCGCGGCCGCCGTACGCGTCGGCCTGCGCACTCTCGCGCAGTACCTCGCGTACCTGGTGCCCGCGGCCGTTTTCAGCGGCGCCTTCCTGTGCGTCACCCAGGCTGCGCGCGCTCGAGAGATCGTTGCGATCAAGGCCGGTGGTGTGAATCCGTTGCTTGCGCTCGCGCCTGTGCTCGCCGCGGCAGGGGTGATCGGGATCGGCCTGGGGCTGGTGCAGGAAACCGCCGGCGTGCGCGCGGCTGCGGCCCTGGCCGCAGTCACGAACGCCACGCGCGGCGAGGTGACCCCCTCGGGCGCCATCTGGTACCACGCGGGACGCGTCGTCTACAGCGCGCGCGAGTCCGATCCCGAGGGCAATCGTGCGGTGGACATCCACGTGCTCGAGCGCGACGAGCGGGGCCGGCTACTGCGGCAGATCCACGCGGAGCGCGCGGAGCGGCTGACACCTCAGCAGTGGCGCTTCGAGCAGGCGGTGGTGCGTAGCTTCGAGCCCGGCGATCCAGCCCGGCCACCCCGCTTCGAGCGCGCAGACGCCATCACGCTCGAGCTCGCCGCCGGTTTCACTCCCCGACTCCACCCCGACGAGCTCGCGGCGCTTCCGCTGCCGACGCTCGCCGAGTACGTCGACTCCGTACAGGCCGCCGGTGGCAGCCCGGGGCCGGCGCGCTTCGCCTTCCATCAACGCGCCTCGGCGCCGGCCTTCGCACTGCTCTTCGGGCTGCTCGCGATCCCTCTCGCGCTGGCGGTCGAGAGCGGCGGCACGCTCGCGCTGCGCGCGCTCCAGGGCGTGCTCTGGGCCGGCGGCTGCCTCGTGCTGCGCGATTCCGTGGGCAACCTCACGACCCTCGGCGGGCCCTCGGCCGTCTGGCTGCCCTGGAGTCTGCTCGCGCTCTTCCTCACCGTTGCCAGCATCCGCTTCGCGCGCGTACCGCGGTAGCCCGGCGTCCGGCTAGCGAGCCGGCTCTGCCACCGGGGGCAGCTCTCCTCCGCTCTGGAACAAGCGGAAGAACTCGTGGTCGGGCGGCAGCACCAGCGTGGTGCCCTTGCCGAGCGTCTTGCGATAGGCCTCGAGCCCGCGCACGAAGGCGTAGAACTCCGCATCCTGCGAGTACGCCTCGGCGTAGACGCGCGCCGCTTCGGCGTCGCCCTTGCCGCGCTCCACCTCGCCGTCGCGCCGTGCCTCCGCCACGACCACCTGCGCCTCGCGATCGGCCTCGGCGCGGATCACGCGCCCCTGCTCCTCGCCCTCGGCGCGGTACTTGCGGGCCAGCCGGTCACGCTCCGCGCGCATGCGCGCGAACACATTCGACTCCGTGCCTTGCGGCAGCTCGGTGCGATTGATGCGCACGTCGCGCACCTCGACACCGAAGCGCGCGACCGCCTCGCGACTCTGCTGCGCGATCTGGTCGAGCACCGCGCGCCGGTCGGTCTTGAGCACCTGCATCAGCCGGCGCTGGCCCACGACCTCTCGCAGCTGGCCGCGCACCTGCTGGTCGATCTGCTTCTCGGCCTCGCTACGGCCGCTCGGGAAGGTGCGCCGGAACTTGAGTGCATCCGCGATGCGCCAGACCACGTAGTGGTCGATCACGATGCGCTCCTGGTCGAGCGTCGGGATCTCGCGCGGCTCGGCCGCGAGATGTTGCCAGCGCACGTCGAAGACCTGGACGCTCACGAAGGGCCAGGTGACGGCAACGCCCGGCTGCGCGATCACGGAGACCGGATCGCCCAGCAGGAAGGCGATGCGCTGCTCGCCCTCGCGATTCATGACGATGGGTCCGAAGCCGGCCACGCTGCTGGCCACGGAGGCCACGATCGCGAGCAGCAGGAGCCAGAGCAAGCGCCTCACGGCTTCGCCCTCGCCGCGCCCGGGCCGAGCGGCAGATAGGGCAGCACCGTACCGGTGCCTGGCTCGACGATCAGCTTGTCGGCCTCGGGCAGCACGGCCTCCATGGTCTCCAGGTAGAGGCGCTTGCGGGTGATGGCGGGCGCCTTCTGGTATTCGGTCGTGAGCGCGAGGAAGCGACTCGCTTCGCCCGTCGCGTCGGCGACCTTGGCGGCCCGGTAGCCCTGCGCCCCCGCCAGCAGCTCGCTTGCCTCGCCGCGAGCACGCGGCACCACCTCGTTCGCGTAGCCTTCCGCTTCGTTCACCGCGCGATTGCGATCCTGGCTGGCGGCGAGCACGTCGTCGAAGGCGTCGCGCACCGCGCGCGGCGGCTGCACTTCCTGCAGCTCCACGTCTTCGACGGCGATGCCGGCCTCGTAGCGATCCAGGATCTCCTGGAGCAGGTCGGCCGCCTCGGACGCGACGGCGCCCTTCCGCTCGCCGATCACGCCGTCGATCGTGTAGCGCCCGACCACCTCGCGCATGGCGGCCTGAGCGGCCTCTCCCAGCAGCGCCTCGCTCTCCGCCACGCGATACAGGCGATCGAAGGCGTTGCCCACCCGATACTGCACGACGAACTCGACCAGCACGATGTTGTTGTCGCCGGTCTGCATCGCCGTCTCGGGATGCCGCTCCTCCGCGCCCGCTTCGACGTCGCCGAACTCGCGGCGCTGGCTGACCCCGACGTGCACCACGTCGCGGGTCTCGATCGGGAAGGGCAGCTTCAGGTGCGGGCCTTCACGGTCCTCGGTGCGGGCGTAGCGGCCGAGCCGCAGGATCACCGCCTGCTCGCCGGCGTTGAGCTGGTAGTAGCCCGTGAGCGCCTCCCATGCGCCGAGCGCCAGCAACACGGTCAGGACGAAGGCGACGCGCCGCACCGTGCGCCCCGCACGCCGCTCGACCGCGTCGCCGGCCATCTAGCCCTCGATCTCGCGCTTGCCGCCCCGCTCGAGGAAGGGCCGTAGCATGTCGATCGGGACCGGGAAGATCAGCGTCGAGTTCTTCTCGGTGGAGATCTCCGCGAGCGTCTGCAGGTAGCGGAGCTGGAGCGCCGCCGGCTCGGTCGCCAGGATGGTCGCCGCCTCGAGCAGGCGCTGGGCCGCCATCGCCTCGCCCTCGGCGTGGATGATCTTCGAGCGCTTCTCGCGCTCCGCCTCCGCCTGCTTGGCCATGGCGCGCTGCATCTCGGGCGGCAGGTCGATCTGCTTGACTTCGACCGCGCGCACCTTCACGCCCCACGGCTCGGTCTGCGTGTCGATGATCTCCTGGAGCCGGCGGTTGATGGAGTCGCGCTCGGCCAGCAGCTCGTCGAGCTCCGCCTGCCCGCACACGCTGCGCAGGGTGGTCTGCGAGAGCTGCGAGGTGCCGTAGAGGTAGTTCTCGACCTGGATCACGGCCTTCTCGGGATGCAGCACGCGGAAGTAGAGCACCGCGTTCACCTTGAGCGAGACGTTGTCGCGGGTGATCACTTCCTGGGCCGGCACGTCCATCACGATCTCGCGCAGGCTGATCTTCACCATCCGGTCCACGAGCGGCACGATCCAGCGGAAGCCCGCCGACTTCACGCCCGCGAAGCGGCCGAGCCGGAAGACGACGCCGCGCTCGTACTCCTGGAGCACGCGCGCGCCGGCCAGGAAGAACGCCAGCACGATGCCGATCACGATCAGCGGCGCGAGACTCATCGCCATCCCCCTCTTGTCACGGGCCGAGCGCCCTCTGATCGAGGGCCGGGGGGGAGGCTAGCCGCGTTCGGGGGCGCGGCGCACCCGCAGCCGCAGGCCTTCGACCGCGAGCGTCTCGATGCGCTCGTCCGCTTCGATCGTCTCGGCGGCGTCGGCGCGCCAGTACTCGCCGCGCAGGTACACCGTGCCCGAGGGCGCGAGGCGCGTCGTTGCCACCCCGACCATGCCGACCAGCTCGTCCACGCCGGCGGTCTGCGCGCGCCGCACCACGCGCCCGATCGCGAGCACGAGCAAGCCTCCGCACAGACCGACGCCGATCACGGCCGGCAGCAGCACGCGCCAGAAGTCGAGCCGCAGGTCCGAGAGATCCGGGCGTTCGAAGAGCATCGCGCCGCCGATCAGCAGACAGGCGAGGCCGATCCCGAACAACACGCCGAAGGAGCTCACCAGGCTCTCGGCGACCAGCAGGCCGACACCAAGCAGCAGCACCAGCACGCCGATCCAGGAGAAGGGCAGCACCTGCATCGCGATCATCGCCATCAGCAGGCAGGCCACGCCGAGCACGCCGGGCAGGATCAGGCCGGGCTGGTTGAACTCGATGTAGAGGCCGAGCAGACCCGCCATCAGCAGCAGCATCGCGACGTTCGGATCCACGATCACGTTCAGGATCTGCGTCAGCAGGCTCATCTCGATCTCGCGCTGCACGGCGCCGGCGAGGCGCAGGCGCTGCGGCCCCTGGTCCGTCTCGACCACGCGGCCGTCGAGCCAGGCCAGCAGCTCCGCGCGATCGCGGGCGACGCGGTCGATCACGTGGAGCGCGAGCGCCTCTTCGGCCGTGGCGGCGACCGACTCGCGCACCGCCTTCTCCGCCCACTCGACGTTGCGGCCACGCTTCTTGGCGATCGACTCGATGAAGGAGGCCAGCAGGTTCTCGGCCTTCTGCTCGGCGGCGGAGGGCTTGCCCTCCTCGTTCTCCGCCGGCGCGCCCCCGCCGATGCCGACCGGATGCGCAGCGCCGATGCTCGAGCCGGGCGCCATCGCCGCCACATGCGCGGCAAGCGTGATGAAGGTGCCGGCCGAGCCGGCCCAGGCGCCCTGGGGCGCCACGTACACGACGATCGGCACGCGCGAGGCGAGCATGGCCTGGATGATGTCCTGGGTGGAAGCGACCAGACCCCCCGGCGTGTCGAGCTCGATCAACAGGATCACGGCGCCGCGCGTCGCGGCCTCCTCGATCGTGCGCTGCAAGAAGTCGGAAGACGCCGGGTTGATCGAGCCGTCGATGCGCGCCACGACGATCTCTCCGCTGCGCTCAGCGGGCTCGGCCCGCGGGGCGGCGGCAGACGCCGCTGCGGCGAGGGCGAGGCATGCGAGCGCCGGAGCCCAGAGGCGCCTCACGTCGGTCTCGTCCCGCGCAGCTTCTCGATGCGATCCCAGATGCGCGCGGCCAGCTCGGTCTTGTCGAGCAGCGGCAGCTCCTCGACCTGCCCGTCCGGGCTGAGCAGCGCCACCGCGTTGCGGTCCGACTCGAAGCCGGCGTCGCTGCGCGACACGTCGTTCGCGACCAACAGGTCGCAGCCCTTGCGCGCCAGCTTGCGCCGCGCGGCCGCGATCACGTCGCTGCTCTCGGCGGCGAAGCCCACCACGATGCGGCTGCCGCGCTCGCGGCTGATCTCGGCGAGGATGTCCGGGTTCTGCACCAGGCGCAGCTCGAGCCCCGCACCGACCGCGAGATCCTCCTTCTTGAGCTTGCCGGCGACCGGATCCGCCGGGCGGAAATCGGCGACCGCCGCCGCCATCACGACCGCGCTCGCACGCGGCAGCTCGGCGAGGACCGCGGCGCGCATCTCGAGCGCGGTCTCGACGTCGATGCGGCGGCAGCCGGCCGGTGTGACCAGCGCGTTCGGTCCCGCCACCAGCGCGACCTCGGCGCCGCGCCGGGCCGCCTCCGCGGCCAGCGCGAAGCCCATCTTCCCCGAGGAGCGGTTCACGAGCGCGCGCACGCCGTCGATCGGCTCGCGCGTACCGCCGGCCGTCACCACCACACGTTCGCCCGCGAGGCTCTGCGTGCCGAGCAGCAGCTCGAGCGCACCCGCGATCAGCGCGGGCTCCGACATGCGGCCGGCCCCCTCCCAGCCGCAGGCGAGAGCGCCCGCATCCGGGCCGATGCAGCGCACCCCGCGCGAGCGCAGCGTGGCCAGGTTGGCTTGCGTGGCCGGGTGCTCCCACATGTTCACGTTCATGGCAGGCGCCACCAGCAGCGGCGCTCGGGTCGCGAGCAGGACCGTGGTGACGAGGTCGTCCGCGATGCCGGCTGCCAGCTTGGCGAGCAGGTTCGCGGTGGCGGGCGCCAGCACCACGGCCTCGGCCCAGTCGGCGAGGTCGATGTGCCCGATGCGTCCCTCCTCGCCGGCGTCGAGCAGCCGCGTGCGTACGGGCTGGCGGGTCAGGGTCTGCAGCACGAGCGGCGACACGAACTCCGTCGCGGCCTCCGTCAGCACACAACGCAGCTCGTGGCCGTTTCGATCGAGCGCGCGTACCAGCTCCGGAACCTTGTATGCGGCGATGCCGCCGCTCACGGCCACGAGGATGCGCCTTCTCATCTGGGGCTCCTGCTGAGGCGTGCCTGAAAAGCCGAACGAAATCGGCTGGGTGCGACGGCCGAAGGTACCCGCCCCGAACGCCCCGGGCTAGGAGCCTGACCCAAGATGGCGCGGGTCGCCCGGACGCCGATGCATCGCCGCCAACTTCGTTGCGCTCCCTGCGCCGTAGCGAGAGCTACGGCTCGGTTGCGACGCCTTGTTGGCGGCGCGCCTCGACGCCCGTGCTCAACCGCCCATCTTGGGTCAGGCTCCTAGCGGCTCGAGCCGAGCCGCTCGACTGCGAGGGCGAGACGCCGCGCGAGTGCCCGCCGCGAGGGGGCCTCCGCATAGGCGCGCACCAGGGGCTCGGTCCCCGCTGCCCGCCAGAGCACGAAGCCATCCTCGAGCTCGAGCCGCACGCCATCCTCGTCGTCGACTCGCAGCACCCGCGCGCCATCGAAGCGCTGCGGGGCGCGCTTCGCGAGCCCGGCAAGCGCCGCCCTCGAGCTCGGCCCTGCCGGCAGCGAGAGCCGCCCGCAGGCCGGCGCGCCGTGGCGCCGTCTCAGCTCGGCCAGGCGCGACCGCAGCGGCGCCTGCGTTGCGCTCACGATCTCGGTCAGCAGGCAGCCGGCGAGGATCGCGTCCTTGTCGCGCGCGAACGGCGCCCAGGCGAAGCCTCGGCTCTCCTCGCCAGCGACATCGACGCGGCCCGCGGCAAGCTCTGCGGTCAGATGCTTGAAGCCGATCGGCCGGCGCAGGCAGACGAGGCCGTAGTGGCGCGCCACGCGCTCGACGAGGGAGCCGGTCGCCACCGAGATGGCGACACCCCGCGTGACGCGACCGGTGCGCGCGAGGTGATCGACCAGCAGCGCGAGCAGCTCGGTCTCGGACAGGATCTGACCGTCCGCATCCACGGCGGCCAGTCGGTCGGCGTCGCCATCGGTGGCCAGACCGAGACGCAAGCCGCGACCCCTGCGTAGCCGACGCACCAGAACCGCGAGCCGAGCCGGCGTGGGATCGGGCGCTGCGCCGCCGAAGCGAGGATCGGGCTCGCCCCGCAGCAGCTCGACGCGGCAGCCGCGCGCCGCGAGCGCAACGTCCAGCACGCCCGCACCGCAGCCGTGCAGGGCGTCGTAACAGACCGCTGGCCGCCCGCCCTTCGGCGGCCGGCCGAGTGCGCGTTCGAGCGCGCTCAGATAGGCAGGGATCGTGGCCACCCGCTGCGCCGGCACCGGCCCTCGCGGCGGCTCACCCCGCGCCAGCAACCGCTCGGCGCCCGCAGCGATGCGGGACGTGACCGCGTCGGGCGCTCCGCCACCCCACGGCCAGAGCAGCTTGACGCCCTGATAGGGAGCCGGGTTGTGGCTCGCCGTGAAGACCAGGGCGGCCGCCGCGCGGCGCGCGCGCAGCGCATGATTCACGACCGGCGTCGGTGTCGGGCCGGCACAGAGAACCGGCCGCGTCCCGGCGCCGGACAGCACCGCCGCCGCCTCCTCGGCCAGCCGTTCACCGAGAAAGCGTGTGTCGTGCGCCACCAGGATGCGCGGTCGTGTCGCCGGAGTCAGATCGCGTGCGAGCGCCGCGGCGACGGCGCGCGCTCCCGCGAAGTGGAAGTCCTCGCCCAGCACCCCACGCCAACCGCTGGTGCCGAAGCGGATACGCGGTCGGGTCTTCAACCGGGCGCGCGGCCGACCTTCTCGCGCAGGTATTTCGCCACGATCGGGTGCACCCACTCGCCCACGTCGGCACCGAAGTGCACGAGCTCCTTCAGGCGCGAGGAGCTGACGTAGAAGTACGCCTGGCTCGTCATCAGGAACAGCGTCTCGATCTCGGGCTTCATGTGGCGATTCATCAGCGCCATCTCGAACTCGTACTCGAAGTCGGCGTTCGCCCGCAGCCCGCGAATGATCACGCCGGCGCCGATCTCGTGAGCGAAGTCCACCACCAGGCCGTCGAAGGCGGTGACGCGTACGCCCGCGAGATCGCCGAGCACGCTGTTCATCATGTCGAGGCGCTCGTCGATGCCGAAGGTGCCCGACTTACCGATGTTGCGGGCGACGGCGACCACCAGCTCGGGGAACACCCGTCGCGCGCGGTGGATCAGATCGAGGTGCCCGTTCGTGACGGGATCGAAGCTCGCCGGGAAGAGCGCTCGTCCCCGCTCGACTGCGGTCATACGTCACTGTCCTCCTGTGTGGGGAGCGCCGCCGCGGCGGAGCCCCGGGGGACGAACCACGTGATCAGCGTCTCTCCGTAGCGCCGCTCATCGATCGCGGCGAGTCCTTTGACCGGGGCGGGAGGATGACGGCGATCGCTCTCGGCCACCACGAGGGCGCCCGGAGCGAGCAGTCGGCTCTCAGCCAGCACGCGCAGCGCGACGGCGAGCCGATCTCCTGCATAGGGGGGATCGAGGAAGACCAGATCGAAGGGCGGCGTCCCCGCGAGGCGCCCGAGCACGGCGCTCGCCTCGCCGCGCCGCAGCGCAACCGCGCCCGTCACGCCGAGCGCCGCTGCGTTGTCGCCCAACGTTTCGATCACCGCCGGGGAACGATCCACGAAGACGACGCTCGCGGCGCCGCGCGAGAGCGCTTCGAAGCCCAGCGCTCCGGAACCGGCGAACAGATCGAGCACCCGCCGTCCCGCGAGGTCTCCGAGGCGCGCGAACAGCGACTCCCGCACGCGATCGGCCGTCGGACGCACGTCGCGGCGGGGCACCAAGAGCCGCCGCCCCGCCAATCGCCCACCTGTGATCCGCACCGTCCCTCCGTCCCCGGCGGGCGGCAGTGTACGACTTGTCGCGATGCCCCATCCGACCGATTGCCGCGCCAGCGCGCTTCGCGTAGAATGCGCGCGCTTCGGCGGGTGTCACCGAATGGTGTACAGCTTCCGGCATCCCCTCCTCCCCCTCTCGCTTCGGCGAATCGACGATCGGAGACCTCCCTTCCATGAGCAAGCTGCAGGTGGATCGCGCCAAGAAGAAGCTTCCCGAACGCCTGGCCTCGGTGCGGGGCGAACGCTCGCAGCGCCAGTTCGCGCGCGAGCTCGGCGTGTTCCAGCAGAACGTGAACCGCTACGAGAGTGGCACCACGCCGCACACCGACTTCCTGATCCAGCTCGCGGTGCGCGAGGGCATTTCCATCGACTGGCTGCTGCTCGGCAAGGGGCGCATGCGACGCGGGCGCTGAGCCCGCGGGCGGCGCCGCTCCGCAAGGCTTCGCCACAGGGGTAGATCGCTTCCGTTCGTGGGAAGAGTTCTTCTTCGCGCGGAGCGGCTTCGGCCCCTCCTGAAGGCGCAGCTTCCGCGCCAGCGCCGCGTCTCGTCGTGGGATCGGCGGCTGCGCCGGCGCCGGGGCACGGATCTTGCTCGGAACCCTGCGCATGCTGCCCGCATTCGCCGGACTCGCCTTCCTGCTTGCGCTGCTCGACCACGTCACGACCTGGCTCTGTCTGCGCGCGCCAGTCCCGGGCTGGGAGATCCGCGAGGCCAACCCGCTCGCGGCCTGGCTGTTCGGAAATGTCGGCCTGGTCGAGGGGCTGGCGCTCGACACGCTCGTCACGGTGCTGGCGGTGGTGCTCCTCGCGCGCAGCCAGCGCATGCCCCCCGCAGCCAAGCTCGGACTGCTCGGTCTCCTGATCGCCACCTCCGCGTTCGCGGTCGCGAACAACGTCGACGTGATCCAGCAGATCGGACTCGCGCGCATCTCGTGAGTCGCTCTCGGCGCCGGGCACGATCCTTGCTGCGAGCCCGCGCGCGTCGCTAGTCGCGCACCAGCGCGGCGGCGAAGCCGTCCAGCGCGGCGGAAGCGGCCGCATCTCCCCGCTGGGCACCGTTCACGATCACGGCGAAGACCAGGTCACGTCCGCGCTCGCTGCGCGCGAAGCCGGCCAACGACGAGACGCCGTCGAGCGAGCCCGTCTTGGCACGGACACGACCCAGCGCCCCCTCTGCACGCCGTGCCAGCGTCCCGTCGAGCGCAGCGATCGGCAGACCCGCGAGCAGCTCGGGTCCCACCGCGAACTGCGCATCGCCCCGGCGCAGCGTCTCGACCAGCACGCGCGCCGAAACCCGGTTCTCCCGCGAAAGACCCGAGCCATCGACCAGGCGCGCGTCCCCGAGCGGGACGCCGAGCGTGCCGAGCCGTTCCCGCAGCGCCGCGGCCCCTGCCTCCCAGCTTGCGGGCGGCGCGTTCGGCGCTGGCGTCGGCCCGAGCGCGAGCCAGCGCAACATGCACTCCGCGAGGAAGTTGTTGCTGTACTTGAGGAACAGCGAGGCAATCTGTTGGAGTGGCAGCCCTTCGAAGGCGAGCAGCAGACCGGCGCCGGGCGCCGCCGCGCCGCGCCGGACACCCCCCGCAACGCGGATGCCGTTCGCCTCGAGCTGGAGCCGCAGCACGGCGGCGGCGTAGGCGACTGGGTCGCCGACGCTCCGCCAGACGTCGTCGGGCAGCGTCCCGGACGGCACGCTGCCCGTCAGCCGCACGAGCTCTCCCCCCGCGAGCGGCTCTCGCTCCACGACGAGCGTCGGCTTGCTGCCCCGCTTCCCCGTCCTGCCCTCGTTCAGGAGCCGCAGGTAGGGCACGGGCGGATCGATCGCAGCGAACAGCGGCTCACCCGGCGCGGCACCCGGCGCGACGCGCACGCGGAAGGCGCCGAAGTTCGCCGAGATCGCGCTGACCGGGGCGTGATAGGCGCGCGCCGAGACCGGCGCCCAGCTCGGATGCCAGCGTTGCTCGTCGAACAGACCGTCGTCGAGCACCAGATCGCCGCGCACCTCGCGCAGCCCGAGCGCGCGCAGATCGGCGGCCAGCCGCCACCACTGCTCCGACGTGAGTGCGGGGTCGCCGCCGCTCACGAACAGATCGCCGACGGCCCCGTCCGTCCCGACCGGGCGCGAGGCGCGCACCTCCGTCACGAAGCGGTGCGCGGGGCCGAAGCTCGAGAGCGCCGCAACGGCGGTCAACACCTTCTGCGTCGAGGCCGGCATCAGGGCCGTATCGGGATTCACGCCGACGAGTGTCGCCCCGCTCGCGCGCTCGACGACCAGCGCCGACAGCGAGGCGCCCTCGAGGCCACGCGCCGAGAGTGCGCTGCGCACCCCGCTCTCCCACGCCGACGGCTCGGCTGCGCGCGCGGGCGCCGATTCACAGCCGGCAGCGACCAGCGTCAGCAGGAGCAGCCGCCGAACGAGGGGGTTCACGGAGCCGCACTGCATCTGGGCCGAGGACCGTACGGGGGCTGGTTGACGCGTGCGAGCTTATCCATCAGGTTGCGCGCGTTCAATCCGATGGATGAGAACGGGAACGCCCGTTCTTTCTCGACGTGGCGTGAGATTCGGGGCGAGGGGGGCCCGGTGCTCAACGCGATCTGGGCGGGGCTCGTGATGAGCGCGGTGGTCGTGGCCGCGTTCACGGGCCGCATGGACGCGGTGTCCAAGAGCGCGATCGACGCCACCAAGGACGCCATCCAGCTGATCATCGGGCTGACCGGCGGCATGATCCTGTTCCTCGGGCTGGTGAAGGTCGCGTCCGAAGGCGGAATGCTGCGTTGGCTCGTGCGCGGGCTGCATCCCGTGCTGCGCCGGCTGTTTCCGCAGGTGCCGCCCGAGCACCCGGCGATGCACGCGATGATCATGAACCTCGCCGCCAACATGCTCGGGCTCGGCAACGCGGCCACGCCCTTCGGCCTGAAGGCGATGGTCGAGCTCGATCGCTTGAACCCGCAGCGCGGCAGCGCCACCAACGCCATGGCGCTCTTCCTCGCCATCAACGCCACCGCGTTCCATCTGATGCCGCCCACCGGCACCGTGTTCATCCGCGCCGCCGCGGGCTCGAGCGCGCCCTTCGCGATCTGGATCCCGACCGTGCTCGCGACGCTCGCCTCGACCTTCACCGCGGTCAGCGTGTGCCTGCTGCTCCAGCACCTGCCGCTCTTCCGGCCGCGGCCGCCCGCGAGCGTTCTGCCGGCGCCGGACGCCGCGCTGGATCTGCCGGAAGCGAAGCTGCCGGGACTCGACGCAGCGAGGGCGCCGGCCGGGCCGTGGCGCTCGTTGCTCGTTGGGGTCGTCGTGTGCGCGTTGCTGCTCGGACTCGTCCAGGAGTGGGCGGAGCGTGCGCCCGAGCTGGGCACCTGGCCCTTCCTGCGCGACACCGTGCTGCAGCACTGGCTGCTGCCCTTGCTGATGCTGCTGTTCGTCGTGATCGGCCTGCTCGGCCGCGTGCGCGTGTACGACGTGCTGATCGAAGGCGGCAAGGAAGGTCTGGCTGTCGCGGCGCGCATCGCGCCCTACCTCGTCGCGATCCTGGTGGCGGTCGCGATGTTCCGCGCCTCGGGCGCGCTCGACATGCTGGTGGGTGTGCTCGACCCCTTCACCTCGGCGGTGGGCTTTCCGGCCGAGGCGCTGCCGATGGCGCTGCTGCGACCGCTCTCCGGCTCGGGCGCCTTCGCCGTGATGGCCGAGGCCGTTACTACCTACGGCCCCGACTCCTTCATCGGCATGCTCGTGTGCACGCTCCAGGGCTCGACCGAGACGACCTTCTACGTGCTCGCGGTCTACCTGGGCGTCGTCGGCGTGAGCGACTCGCGTCACATCCTGTGGGCCTGCCTGGCGGGAGATCTCGCGGGCTTCGCCGCGGCCACGGCCGCCTGCCACGCCTTCTTCGGGTGAAGCCCTTCACAGACTCCGGCCCCGCGATCGGCTACGCAAGAGTGTCATGTCGAGCGCCGAACCGATGCCCCAGGGGCTGAGCGAGGCCGAGCAGATCGCGCGCTTCGCCCACGAGCGTCTCCGAGTCGCCGTCACCGGCGTCGAGGCGATCCCGAGCGGCATCGGCCTGCGACGCTTCTACCGGCTCCGGCTGCTGGGCGCGCCGGGGAGCGCGATTGCGCGCATCGACACCCCGGAAGACTCCGCCAGCCGCCCGGCGGACGCCGCCCCGGAGCCGCCGCTCGAGCCCGTGCGTGCGCTGCTCGAGCGCAGCGGTCTGCCGGTGCCGCGCCGCTACGCCGCCGACCCTGCGCGCGGCATCGAGCTCCTGGAAGACGCCGGCAGCGAGTCGCTGTCTGACGCCTTCGCCTCCAGAGCGCGCGAGGAAGGTGAAGCGCTGGTCGCCGCGGCGCTCGACCTGGTGCCGCGAATGCAACGACTCGTGGACGATCGCAGCGGCGTCGCGGCGTTCGGACGCCGCCTCGACGCAGCGCTGTTTCGTTACAAGGCCGAGCTGTTCGCGGGCACGAGCATCGCGCACGCCCTGGGCCGACCCCCGAGCGCCGCCGAGAGCGGGGTCGTGACCGAGGCCTTCGACTGGATCGCAGCGCACTGCGCGCGCGCTCCACAACGCTTCGCACACCGTGACTTCCAGAGCCAGAATTTGATCCTGCGCCGCGGCCCCGAGGCGACGCTGACGATGATCGATCTGCAGGGTGCATTCCTCGCGCCCCCCGAGTACGACCTGGTCTGCCTGCTGCGGGACTCGTATCTCGATCTGCCCGAGCCGCTCGTGCGGCGGGAGTGCGGGCGCATCCGCCCCGCCCTTCCGGACGCCCCGACGCCGGGCGACTTCGCGCTGCGCTTCGAGCTGCTCACCCTCACCCGCAAGGGCAAGGATCACGCCCGCTTCCTCCGCGCGAGCCAACGCGGCGATCTACGCTACCGCCGCTTCCTGGCGCCCACCGCCGCGATGCTGCGACGCGCCGCAGGGCGCACGCGCGACGTCGCGGCCCCGCTCGCTCGGCTCGCCGAGCTGGTGGGCGCGCTGCCGGAGGAGCCGCGATGCGCGCCATGATCGTGGCGGCCGGTCTCGGCACCCGGCTGCGCCCGCTCACCGCGCTGCGCCCGAAGTCCGCCGTCCCGGTGCGGGGCATCCCGCTGGTCGCCTACCCGCTCGCGCTGCTCGCCGCGGCCGGCGTGCGCGAGGTGGCGGTGAACGTCCACCACCTACCCGGCCAGCTGATCCAGGCCTGCGAAGAGTGGGGACCTCCCGCCCTCGAGCTGCGCTTCTCCGAGGAGCGCCGGCTCCTCGACACCGGCGGCGGCATCGCCCGCGTGGCGCCCTTCCTGCGCGAGAGCGACCCCTGCCTGCTGATCGGCGGCGACATGGTCGTGGACCTCGACCTCGCGGCCCTGATCGCGGCGCACCGCGCCTCGGGTCGCGCGGTCACCGCACTGCTGCGGCGCGACCCGCGTGCGCACGAGTTCGGTACGATCGGCGTGGATCGGACGGGACGCATGCGGCGCATCGGTCGCCGCTTCGACCTCGGGGGTGAAGTCGACGCCGGCGTGTACACCTGGGTGAACGTCGTGTCCGCACGAGCCTTCGACTGGCTGCCGACCCGCGAGGTGTTCTCGCACCTCGACGACTGGTGGGCGCCCGAGCTGGCGCGCGGATCGGATGCGATCGGCGCCGTCGTGCTGCCGCCCGAGGCTTGCCGCTGGGAGCCGGTCGGGACGCCCGCCGAGTACCTGCACGCGAACTTCGCGCTGCCGCCCCTCTCCTATCTCGACGTCGATGCGCGCGCGCACGCGGCCGGCGTGCACCTGTCGCCGGAGCTGATCGTGGGCAAAGGCGCCGAGATCGCGCCCGGCGCTCGGCTCGAGCAGGCCGTGGTGTGGGACGCCGAGCGCGTGCCCGCGGGCTGCGTCGGTCGCGGCGGCGTGTTCGCGGGTGGGTGTTTCCACCCGTGCCGATCGCGCGCACCCGAGGCGGCCGCATGAGTGAGCTGGTGATGATCGGCACCAGCGACGCCTTCGGTGCCGGCGGACGGCGTCAGTCGGCGTACCTGCTGCGTACGCCCTCGGGCAGCGTGCTGCTCGACTGCGGCGGCACCACCATGAGCGGCCTCGGTGTGCTCGGGATCGATCGCGACGAGATCGAGGCGATCCTTGTGACGCACTTTCACGCGGATCACTTCGGAGGCATCCCGCTGCTCGTGCTCGGAGCGCAGTACGTCGATCAGCGCCGACGTCCGCTCCACATCGCCGGGCCGCCGGGTGTGGAGCGGCGCGTGCGCGAGGTCGCCCATGCCCTCGGTCACCCGCTCGATGATCACCGCCTCGGCTTCCAGCTGAGCTTCGAGGAGCTGCCGGTCGGTTCGGCGCGTCAGGTCGGGCCCGTCGAGGCGCGGGCCTTCGCCACCTTCCACTCGCCCGACTCGCAGCCACACGGCCTGGTGGTCACTACGGGGAAGCGGCGCGTGGCCTACTCGGGGGACACCGGCTGGTTCGATGCGCTGCCGGGCGAGGTCAACGGGGCAGACCTGGTGCTGTGCGAGTGCACGCAGGTGCATCGCGAGTTCGAGTATCACTTGAGCCTCGACGAGATCGCCGAGCGCGGCGGCGAGTTCGACTGCGGCCGGCTCGTGCTCACCCACCTCGGCCGCCAGATGCGCGAACTCGGCGACCGCCGCGGCTTCGAGCTGGCCGACGACGGCCTCGTGGTGAAGCTCTAGCGATGCGAGCCGATGGCGAGCGAGAACGATCAGGTTGAAGCTCGCAACGCGCGACCAGACGTAGGCCGCGAAGGACTCGAGAGGGGGCGTGCGGCGGCGGAGGCCGGGCCGGGGGGACCGGCTCGCCGCTCCGGCGCTGCGGGTGAGAGCGCGGAGCGTCTCTCACGCTCCCCCGCTTCCCGCACCGCCGTGCCCGCGCGCGGCTCCGGCTGCTCCCGCCCGAGCGCCTCCGCGCCGACCGGACTCCCCCCGGCCCCGAAGCCGGGAGGTTCGCGAGCACTGTCGCGCGCTTCATTGACCCGAGGCGCGAATCGCTAGATCAGTCAGCCGCAGCCGACTGGGCAACTGATCGACAAGCGGGCGCGCCGACGCCGCCGGAGGAGTGCCAATGCAGAGAGGCTAACCACGAGGGCAGCGGACGATGAAGGCTCGGGGACCGTGAGAGAGTTCAGCGCCCCAAGTGCCGTGAGGTCGGCGGACTTGCTTCCGAGATTGGCGTTGAAGATGTGGAGTCTCACACGGTCCGTTGTGCCGCCGGGCGCGATGCCGAACGACGACAGATCGACTTGGACGGCGAAGACATCGAGGGTTGGATCGGCGGGATCGGGAAAGCCTGTTGCGACAGGCGTGACCGTGACGAAGCTCGAGAACGAGAACCCGTCGAAGATGCTGACGTCGAAGACTTCCGCCGGATCGGGTGTTCCCGCTGGGCGATCGCCGGACAACTCGAAGATGACCAGGTCGGCTCCCGGGCCGTTCACGATTGCGTTGTCCGTGAACAAGACCTCGACGATTCCCCCACCCGAATCGCCGGTGTTGAACGAATCGCTGATGCTGCTGCCAACAAGGACCGTCTTGATGGTTGGCGCATCCGCTCCTGTGATGACGCCGGACACAAGAACGGCGTCGTCCGCGAAGGCTTCTTCGCCCGCGGTGAAGGTGAAGCCGCCCACGCTGATTGGAGCGGCGTGTGCCGAAGCGGCGCAGAGACACATCGCGAGAATTGCGCGAACAATGATCCCCATGAGCCCCCCTCCCTTGGTCGCTCGTTCCTCGACGTCCCAGTGTCCTTCCGACGCTGGTGCATGGCAAGGTAAGAGCGCAGTCTGCCCGCACACCGACTGTCCCCGGGGCCGGGTGGAGCCCGGTCGCCGCGGAGGCGCATGGAGCGAGAGCAGCCGGGGTGGGCGCCGGCACAGCGGTGCGGCGAACGGCGGAGCGTTCGAGGCGCGCTGCGCCGGCAACGCCCAGCGCCGGAGCGGGGACCGGTCCACCCGGCCCAGCCTCCGCCGACGCGAGGCGCCTCTTACTTCAGCCCGTTCCGCACTAGGCCACCCGGCCGGAGGCGCCCGGCACGAGCTCGCCGAGCACGCGCGGGCCGGCGGCGCCGGTGCAGCGCGGCAGCTGGTTCACCAGGCCGAGAGCCGCGTTGCGGCCCAGCAGCGCGAACGCCATCGCCTCGGCTGCGGCCGCGGGTACGCCGTGCGCATCCATCGCGTCCACCTGCGTGCCCGGCAGACGCGCGGCCAAGGCGGCCATCACGGCAACGTTGCGCGCACCGCCGCCTCCCACGATCAGGCGCTCGACCCGGCCGGGCAGGAAGTCGCGGCAGGCGCGCGCCACGGCCTCCGCGCTGAAGGCGACCAGCGTGGCGAGCAGGTCGTCCGGGCTGCGCTCGGCCCGCTCTGCGCGCGCGAACCAACGCTCGGCCTCGGCCAGCCCGTAGCGCTCGCGCCCGGTGGACTTCGGCGGCGGTCGGCGCAGGAAGTCGTCGCGGAGCAGCTCGTCGAGCAGCGCGGTGTCGACACGGCCGCGGGCGGCGCGCGCACCGCCGGCGTCGAAGCGCTCGGCGCCGGCGCTGGCGAGCCGCACCACCGCGTCGAGCCAGGCATTGGCCGGGCCCACGTCGAAGGCGATCACATCGTCGGGGCGGCCGGCCGCTGGCAGCCAGGTGATGTTTGCGATGCCGCCGAGGTTGAGCACGACGCGGCTCTCGTCCGCGATCGCGAAGGCCGCGCGATGGAAGAACGGCGCCAGCGGCGCGCCCTCGCCGCCCGCGGCGAGGTCGCGCGGGCGGAAGTCCGCGACCACCGGTCGCCCCGTGCGCTCGGCGATCACGGAGGGATCGCCGATCTGGAGCGTCGCGCGCAGCTCTGGGTGATGCGCCACGGTCTGCCCGTGCGATGCCACCAGCGCGACCTGCTCGAGCGAAACGCCGGCGCGAGCCGCCACCGCGCGCGCGGCGAGGGCAAAGCGCTCGCCCAGCTCGACGTCGAGACCGGCCAGCGCCGCCAGCACCTCGCCCCCAGGCAGGCGCCCTGCCGCAAGGCGATGGATGCGCTCTTGCAGCTCGCGCTCGAGCGGCGTCTCTTCGAACGCGAGCAGCCGGAAGGGCTGCGTCGCGGGGCCATCGGGCCACTCCACGAGCGCTGCGTCCACGCCGTCCGCGGACGTCCCCGACATCAGCCCGATCACGAGCACGCGCCGCAGGATACCGGCCGCGCGTTGACACGCCGGTGGCTCCAGCGGATGATCCGCTCCTTTCGCCTGCCGGGAGAGCAGCAGCCATGAAGGACTCCTCGCGGAACCAGGGGCTCGCGATCTGCGCCGCCGCGCTCGGCGTCGGTCTGCTGTTCGGGATCGGCCTGCTCTCCGGCGCCTACTGGGCGGTGGCGATTCCGGTGGCTGCTCTGCTCGCGTTCGTCCTCGGCCTGACCTTCTGGGTGGGCTACACGCTTGCGACCGTGGCGGTCGAGCCGGAACGCGAGGCGGGCTTGCAGCCGCCCGCGGCGCAGGCCGCGCCGGCCCCGGGCGAAGGCCGCCGCGACAAGGGCGACGATTCGGGGGCGAGCTGAATGAACGCCCGCTGCGCGGCCTGCTCCAGGCGACCGGTCTCCTAGCATGCGAATCGCTCTGCTCACCTACCGCGGCAACATGTACTGCGGCGGCCAGGGCATCTACGCCGCCTACCTCGCGCGCGAGTGGCAGCGCGCCGGCCACGACGTGCACGTGTTCGCAGGGCCCCCGCTCCCGGACCTCGCGCCCGGCATCGGCCTCGACACCATCCCGAACGCCAACGTGTTCGGCCTGCCGCTTTCGGACTGGGCCAGGCAGAACGACCCGCGCACGCTGCTCAACCCGATCAATCTCTGGGAGCTGGGCGTCTCGCGCATCGGCGTCTTCCCGGAGATGCAGAGCTTCGGGCTGCGGCTCTTCTTGCGCTGGCGCGAGCTGCAGCAGAAGCACCGCTTCGACGTGGTCTTCGACAACCAGAGCCTCAGCTGGGGCCTGCTCGGACTGCAGGCCACCGGCGTGCCGGTGATATCCGTGATTCATCACCCGCTGCACCTCGACCGCGAAGCGGACTTCGCGATCGACCCGCGCCTGCACAAGAAGGTCCGGCGCACGCTCTACTTCCCGCTCTTCATGCAGCAGCAGGTGGCGAAGCGGCTGGCGCGCATCGTGACGGTGAGCGAGGCCTCGCGCCGCGAGATCGAGCGCTGCTTCGGGATCCCCGAGAAGGAGGTGGCGGTCGTCTACAACGGCACCGACACCGAGCGCTTCCGCCCGCATCCGGAGGTCGAGAAGCAGGCCGACCTGATCTTCGTCGGGCGCACCGAGGATCGGAAGAAGGGCATCGGCACGTTGCTCGAGGCCCTCTCGCTGCTGCCCCGCCAGGTGACGCTCAAGATCGTCGACGGGCGCATCCCGGCGCACGGCCTGGTGCCGACGCTGACGCGCCGCTTCGGGCTCGAGGGCCGCGTGGTCATCCAGGCTCGCTTCCTCGAGACGCCCGAGCTGGTGCGCGAGTACTCGACCGGCCGCGTGGCCGTGGTGCCCTCCTTCTTCGAGGGCTTCGGCTTCCCGGCCAGCGAGGCGATGGCCTGTGGCCTGCCGGTGGTCGCCAACGCCGCCGGGGCGCTGCCCGAGGTGATCGGCACGGACGGCCATGCCGGCCGGCTGGTGCCTCCGCGCGATCCGCGCGCGCTGGCGGCCGCGATCGCAGACGTGCTGGCCGATCCGCAGCGCGCGGCGCGCATGGGCCGTGCCGCCCGGCAACGCATCGAGAAGAGCTTTCGCTGGAGCGAGGCCGCCGAGCGCCTGATCGATGTCTTCGAGGAGACGCGGCGTGCTGCTCACCGTCGACCTCGAGCGGCTTAGGGTCTCGCGCGGCGACCTGCTGCTCGACGCCGGCTGCGGAGAGGGCCGGCACTGCTTCGGCGCGCTCGAGCGTGGTGCGCGCGTGGTCGGCCTCGACCTCGACCGTGAGTCACTGCGGAAGGGAGGCCGGCCACTGCGCGCGCGGGGAGCCGAAGTCGGCCGGCTCGCCAGCGTGCTGCAGGGCGACACCTTCGCCCTGCCCTTTCGCGACGCCACCTTCGACCGCGTGATCTGCGCCGAGGTGATGGAGCACGTACACGACTACGCGGCGGCGGCGCGCGAGCTGGCGCGTGTGCTGCGACCCGGCGGGCGCCTCGCGGTGACGATTCCGACGGCCACCAGCGAGCGCCTCTACCTGCGACTCGGCGACGACTACTTCGAAAGCCCGGGCGGCCACATCCGGATCTTCCGCCCGCGCCAGCTCGCGTTGGCGCTCGCGGCGGCGGGCCTCTCCACCGAAGGCGCCGGCTTCGCACACGGCCTCCACACCCCGTACTGGGCGCTGCGCTCCGTGGTCGGGCTGGCGGGCGCCGACGCGAGCCGCCTGGTGCGCGCCTATCGCTTCTTTCTGATCCGCGCCGCTGTGTCGCGCGCGATCGACCGGCTGGAGAAGCGCCTGCTGAACTGGATCTGCCCGAAGAGCGTGATCCTGTACGCGCAGAAGCCGGCGAGCGAAGTCCGCGCGTGAGTGAACGGCCGCTCCGGATCTGCTTCGTCGCCTATCGCGGCAACATGCAGTGCGGCGGCCAGGGCATCTACCTGTGGTTCCTGGCGCGCGAGCTGGCGCGTCTCGGCCATCGGCTGGATGTGCTGGTCGGCCCGCCCTGGCCCGATGCGATGCCTTTCGCCGGCTCGCTCGAGCACATCCCGAACGAGATGTTTTGGGGCAAGTGGTTCCTGCGCGATCGGCAGAACCTGTTGCCGCGCCCCGATCCGCTGCGCGTGTTCGAGCCGCTCAACTTCTACGAGTTCGCGGCCGCGCGTCTGGGCTTCCTGCCCGAGCCCTTCGCCTTCAGCGTGCGCGCCTTCCGCGCGCTCGCTCGGCGCCTGCGCGCCGGCGCACGCTACGACCTCGTGCACGACATCCAGTCGCTCGGCTACGGGCTGCTCGGCATCCGCGCACTCGGATTGCCGGTGGTGACTACCGTGCATCATCCGCTCAGCGTGGATCGGCAGACCTCGTTCCAGCGCGACCGCACGCTGCGCGAGGCGCTCGGAACCTTCGAGTTCTATCCGGTCGAGATGCAGGCGTTCGTGGCACGCCGGCTCGAGCGCGTCTTCACCAGCTCGGAGGTGAGCGCGCGCCGGATCGAGCGTGACTTCGGGGTGCGGCGCAAGCGCCTCGCGATGTTGGCGAACGGCCTCGATACCGAGCTGTTCTCGCCCGACCCCGCCGTCGCGAAGGCAAAGGCCGAGCTGCTCTGCGTGGGCCGCGCCTCGGATCCCAACAAGGGCATACGCACGCTGATCGCAGCGCTGGCGCGGCTGCCCGAGCCGGTGACGCTCACGCTGGTCGACGATCCGGCCAGCGAGGCGCTGCGCTGGGCGCGCGAGGCGGGCTGCGCGCACCGGCTCCACCTGACCGGGCGCGTCGAGACCGCTCTGCTGGTGCGGCTCTACCGGCGCGCCACGCTCGTGGTCGTGCCGTCGCGCTTCGAGGGCTTCGGCCTACCGGCCGCGGAGGCGATGGCGTGCGGCACGCCGGTGGTCGCGTGCGCTGCCGGCGCGTTGCCCGAGGTGGTGGGCACGGGCGGTGGCGGCGTGCTGGTGCCGGCGGATGCGCCGGGGGCGCTGGCCGAGGCGATCGCCGGCCTGCTCGCGCAGCCCGCGGCACGCCACGCGCTCGGGCATCGCGCACGTGCGCGCATCGAAGCGGCCTATGCGTGGCCGCGCGTCGCGGAGCGCACCGCCGCCGAGTACCAGCGCGTCGTCGCGGAGCACACCGCACGCAGGGCGCCCGCCGAGCGCTGACCGCCTCCGCCTCGAGCGGGGCGACGCACTTCCTCCTGGGCGCGCCGCGAGCGGAGCGAGCAAAGTCAAAAACCTGGCTCAGCCAGTACCGGCAACGCAGGCCGGCGCGGCCGGCCGACCAACAGGATCACGTCCGCGAGCGCCGGCAGTCGGCGCGCCAGCGCGTCGAGCCCCTCGAGCACGCGCTGGGCGGCGCCCTCGGGCAGTCGCGAGACGCTGCGGGTCCAGGCCGGCAGGCCCCATGCGAGCGAGATGCCTTCCACGCGTTCGATGCGCAGCTGCCGCTCGGCCTGTGCCCGCAACAGGCCGAGCTCGAAGCGCGTGAAGTGATCGGCCGGCACGTCGTAGTGCCGGCGTCCGCGGCGCGGCGGTCTTCCGAGCCAGCGTTCGCGGCCGTCATCCACGAAGCGCGCCACGCGGCAGGCGAGCGAGCCGAAGCTCGCGACCGCCAACACCACCTGCCCATCGGCGCGCGTGACGCGCGCCATCTCGGCGATGGCGAGCTCGGGGCGATCGAAGTGATCGAGCGCCCCCTTGCACACCACGGCGTCGAAGCTGGCATCCGCGAACGGAAGCGCATCCGACCAGGCGCGCACCCAGCGCGGTGCCCCGCCGGGCTGCTCCGCGCTCTGCAAGCTGGCCCAGCCGGTCATGCGCAGGGACGGCTCGGCACCGACCACGTCGGCGCCGGTCCGCCGCAGCGCGAACGCGTCCTGGCCGAAGCCGCTCGCCACGTCCAAGATGCGCCGACCCGGCGCCGGACGCGTCGCCGCGAGCGTCGCGCGGGTCATCCGCTCGAACAGGAACGCGCTGTCGCGCGTCGTCCCGGTCGGGATCACATCCGACATGTCACGGTCGAGGTCCACCACGCGCATCGCGCGGACGGTAGCGACATCGTCGCCGCTGCGGCTCCGATTCGTCTGCTATCCACAGGCGGATGGCAGGATCCTCGGACGCACCGGCGCCGCCCGCCCCGGCCAGCCCGAGCGGCCTGCGCCCGCTCGAGCGCCTCGCGAGCTTCCGCTTCGCGTACCTCGCCATCTTCGTGTTCCTGGTCGGGTACGTGTTCACGGTCGAGGCCCTCGAGGAGGTCCTCCGGCGCCACTACCGCTCCGCGATCGAAGCCGCCGTCGAAGTGGATCCGGCGAACGGCCCGGTGGCGGAACAGATCGCGACGAACATCCAGGGCCTGCTACGCGAATCGCCGTGGACCCGCTGGGGCGACGTGCGCGTACGGCCGCTGGTGCTGGCGGCAGACGCGCGCACCCTGCTCTACGCGGGCGGCAGCCTGCCAGGTCCGCTGGCTGGGCCCGACGCCGCCTACGCGTCCCTGCTGCCGGCGATCGTGGACGTGGACGTCTCGCTGCCCCACAACACCGTGCTCGCCAACGCGGTGCTGCTGCTCTACGCCGGGGTGCTCGTCACCGTCCTGGTCGTCTACACGCGCCGGCTGGCGGCGCGCCAGCAGCTGGAGCTGGACGCACTCGGAGCCACTCGCGATGCGCTGGCCGACCGTGCCGGCGCGATCGAGTCCGAGCTCGACGCGGTGCGCGCGCGCCTCGCCGAGGTGGAGCCCGAGAGCGAGCTGCAGGCCGAGGAGATCGGCACGCTACAGCGCGAGCGCGCCCACCTGCACGCGCGCCTCGCGCGCCTCGAGGTGCGCGAGGCGGAGCTGCGTTCGGGCAGCGCGCGCGCCCAGAAGCTCGAGGAAGAGCGGCGAGCACTCGAGGAGCTGCTGGAAGAGGCCAGCCGAGACCTCGGCACCAAGGAGTCCGAGCTGGCCGAGCTGCGCAGCCAGACGCGCCGCGCCGGCAAGCGCGCAGCGCGCGACGAAGAGCTGATCGCGCGGCGCTTGCGCACCCTCTACAAGAATCTCGAGGTGGACGAACGCGCGATCGAGAATCTCGCCGAGCTCGGCGACGAATCCTTCCGGCTGCGCGCCGAGGAGGCGATCAAGCGTCTGTGCGACGAGCCGGACACCGCGGGGGTGCGCCGCAAGGTGGGCGGCCTGCCGCCTCACCTCTCGATCTTCGAGCTCGGCTTCGCCGACAAGGGACGCATCTACTACACCACGGGGCGAACGCGGCGCTTTCGTGTGCTCACGATCGGCGCGAAGAACAGCCAGAAGGCGGATCTCGAGTACCTGAGCCGGTTGCCCAAGAATGTCTGACGTGCAGCCTCGCCGGCCGGTTGCGGAGGCCGGGCGCAGCGGGCGGCTAGGCGCTGGAGCTGGCGGCCTGCGGCCGCAGCTCAGCGCCCCATTGGTTCAGCGCGCTGAGGGCTCGAGCGGCACGTTGGCGGCTGCGTTCGGCTCGAGTGCCGAGCTGCGTCGCGTCACGGGGATGCCGTGCTGCGCGAGCTTGCGATAGAAGGTCGAGCGCCCGATGCCGAGCCGGCGCGCCGCGCTGCTGGCGTCGCCGCTGCACTCTTGCAGCGCGCGCTCGAGGGCCGCGCGCTCGTAGGCGTCGAGCGAGAGCGGCAGCGCCGGCAGCGGGTTCGCGGCGGCGCGCGCCGCGCTGCCGCGCGCGCCGTCCTGCGCGAAATCGCTGGCGCGCAGCCATTCGCCGGGCGCGAGCGCGAGTGCGGACTCGATCGCGTTCTCGAGCTCACGCACGTTGCCCGGCCATTCGCGCGCCGCGAGCGCCACGAGCGCTTCGGGTTCGAAGCCGAGCACCGGCGTTTCGCTGCGGCGGTGCTTCTCGAGAAAGTGCTGCGCGAGCAGCGCCACGTCCTCGCCACGCTCGCGCAACGGCGGCAGCGAGAGTCGCACCACGTCGAGCCGGTAATAGAGGTCGCGCCGGAAGCGCCCGGCCTCGACCATGGCGGCGAGGTCGCGGTTGGTGGCGCCGATCACGCGGATGTCGACCGGCAGCGCCGCGCTGCCGCCCAGCGGGCGCACCTCGCGGGTCTGCAACGCGCGGAGCAGCTTGGCCTGGACGGCGAGCGGGATCTCACCGATCTCGTCCAGAAAGAGCGTGCCGCCGTTCGCGAGCCGGAACAGGCCCTGTGCCCCAACCGCGCCAGTGAACGCCCCGCGCTCGTGTCCGAACAGCTCGCTCTCGATGATCGATTCCGGGAGCGCGCCGCAGTCCACCGGCACGAAGGGGCCGCCCCGCCGCGGACTCGACGCATGCAACGCCGCGGCCACCAGCTCCTTGCCGGTCCCGCTCTCGCCCTGGATCAGGACGGTGCTCTCGCTGTGGCGCAGGCTCGCCAGCGTGCGCTGCAGCGCGCGCATGGCGTGTGAGGACCCCACCAGGGTCGGGGACGCGCCGCGGGCCGTGAGCTCGCGCTCGAGCTCGTGATTGCGCGAAACCAGGCGGCGCCGCTCGATCGCGAGTTGCACGGTCAGGCGTACGCGGGTGGCGTCCGGAAAGGGCTTCTCGACGTAGTCGAAGGCGCCGGCGCGCATGCAGTCCACCGCACTCTCGACGCTCGCATGGCCGGTGACGATGATCACCTCGACCTCGGGCTGCTCGCGCTTCAGGCGCTCGAGCAGGGCGCGCCCGTCGTGCTGGCCGAAGCGCAGATCGAGCAGCACCACGTCGAGGCTCGGCTCTGCGAGCGCGGCGTCCACCTGCTCGATGCACTCGGCGGTGAGCAGCCGGTGATTGTCGGGACCCAGGATCCGCGCCAGTGCGCGCACGATCAGCGGCTCGTCGTCCACGAGCAGCACGAGCCCTGCTGCGGAGGCGCGAAGCTGCTGCGGCTCTCGCTCCGATGCCTCTCGAACCATGCTGCCGCTATCGGTGTACGCGCGCGGGCCCTTGAGACGGCGGAGGGTGGCTCCTACACTGCGAACCGTTCGGGGGGAGACGGGCCGTTGCGCAAGCCGCATGTGCTCGTGGTCGATGACCACGAGTTGTACCGCAAGGCGGTGGAGCGGATCCTCGTGCGCGCAGGCCATCAGGTCACGACGGCGCGCGATGCGAGCGAGGCCATGCAGCTCGTCACGGCGGGACCGGTCGATCTCGTGCTGTGCGACGTGAAGATGCCCGGCATCAGCGGCCTCGAGCTGGTGCGTCAGGTACACGAGGTGCAGCCCGAGCTGCCCTGCATCGTGATCACGAGCTACGGCGGCGCAGAGGCCTCGCTCGAGGCGCTGCGCGCCGGCGCCTACTGGTTCCTGGAGAAGCCGGTCGAGCCGGCGCACCACGATGTGCTGCGGCGGCTGGCCAGTCAGGCGATCGAGCACGGCCGCTTGCGGACCGAGAACCGCATGCTGCAGCGCCAGCTGCACAGCCGCTACCACCACCAGAACCTGATCGGCGCCAGCCCCGCCCTGCGCAGCGTGCTCGACGTGGTGGCGCGCGTCGCCGACACGGACAGCACCGTGCTGATCACAGGCGAGAGCGGCACCGGCAAGGAGATGATCGCCCGCGCGCTGCACTGGAGCAGTCGCCGCGCCGAGCGCATGTTCGTAACGGTGAACTGCGGGGCGATCCCCGAGGAGCTGCTCGAGTCGGAGCTGTTCGGGCACGTGCGCGGCGCCTTCACCAACGCCGTGAGCCATCGCGAGGGCCGCTTCTCGCTCGCCAACGGCGGCACCATCTTTCTCGACGAGATCGGGGACATGAGTCCCACGCTGCAGGTGAAGCTGCTGCGGGTGCTGCAGGATCGGACCTTCGAGCCGGTGGGCTCCTCACACCCGATCAAGGTGGACGTGCGTGTGATCGCTGCCACCCACCAGAAGCTCGACCTCGCGATCCGCGAGAAGCGCTTTCGCGAAGACCTGTTCTATCGCCTCAACGTGATCCCGGTCGAGCTACCCGCGCTACGCGAGCGACGCGAGGACGTGCCGCTGCTGATCGCGCACTTCCTGCGTCTCAGCGCGGAGGAGAAGAAGCTCGGCCCCTGCACGATCACACCGGATGCGCTCGAGCTGCTCGTGCGACACGAATGGCCGGGCAACGTGCGCGAGCTGGAGAACCTCGTGGAGCGCTGCGTCGTGCTGCGCGGCCAGGGCGAGATCGGAGTGGCGGACCTGCCGCGCGAGATCCGTGGCAAATCGGGCGCGTCGCCGGCAGAGGACGGCGCGAGCGAGCCGGAGCGGCCCGCGCAGCTGGGCACCGCCTTCCACGAAATGGTGGATCGCTTCGAGGCCGACCTGATCCTGCGCGCGCTCGAACAGACGCACTGGAACAAGAACCAGGCCGCGCGACTGCTCGGCATGAACCGAACGACGCTGCTCGAGAAGATCAAGAAAAAGGGCCTCGCGCCCGATGCGTGAGCGGGGACCGGGGAACGCCCGGCCCCCGAACACGGCGCTGACGGTTTCGTAACTCCTGACCGTCAGAGGCGTCGGTGCCCCGACGCTTTCGCGCGCCGCCTGCGCTTGCCGCAGCCGCGCGTGGCGGGTGCGCCCGGGGCGCGACGGTCGGTCGGTCGCGGCCCGAAAAGCCTCGCTCCCGCCAGCACTTGCGATTCCCCGCCACCCCACTGCGGGGCTTCCCCGAACGGTTCCGGCCGCGCCTTGGCACATGCCGTGCTTTGCCTCGCATCCCGTATGCAGAGCACCGGCAATCCGCCCGACCGAGGCGAACTGGAGGATGGCATGGAGAGCCAGCTGCGCGACGCGAAGAACCGCACCGGGGACATCCCGAATACGCTGAAGGAACAGATCGTTCTCGAGCACACTCCGCTGATCCGGTACATCGTGAACCGCATCGCCGTGCGCCTGCCCTCCCACATCGACCTCGACGACCTGCACAACACGGGCGTGATCGGTCTGATGGACGCGATCGAGAAGTACGACCCGGACAAGAACTGCAAGTTCAAGACCTACGCCGAGTTTCGCATCAAGGGCGCCATTCTCGACCAGCTGCGCTCGCTCGACTGGGTGCCGCGCAGCGTGCGCCAGAAGGGTCGCCGGCTGGAGCGCGCCTACGGCGAGGTGGAGCAACGGCTCGGCCGCTCGGCGACCGAGGACGAGGTGGCCGACTCGCTCGGACTCCAGCTCGACAAGCTCCAGGAGCTCGTGAACCAGGTGCGCGGCGTCTCGCTGGTCAACCTCGAGGAGATCCGCAGCGGCGGCCAGGAGGGCGACCGCAACGGCAGCTACGCCGACGTGGTCGAAGACGTCAACGCCGAGAACCCCTACTCGACGCTCAAGCTCCAGGAGATGAAGCAGATCGTCGCCGACACGATCGCCACGCTGCCCGAGAAGGAGCGCCTGGTCATCTCGCTCTACTACTACGAAGACCTCAACATGAAGGAGATCGGCAACATCCTCGGGATCACCGAGTCCCGGGTGTGCCAGATCCACACCAAGTCGGTGCTGCGCCTGCGCTCCAAGCTCAAGAACACGCTCGAGCGCAGCTGACGGCCGCGGAGCGGCTCACAGCCGAATCCGGAGTTCCCAGTGACGAACGCGCCTGGACGCGACATCTAGCCCTCGCAGCGAGCCAGCACGACGGTGATGTTGTCCTCTCCGCCGCGCCGGTTGGCGAGCTCGATCAGCGCGACACAGCCGACGTCGAGGTCGTCCGAGGAGCTGAGCTTGGCGATCTCGTGATCCTCGAGATGGTTGGTGAGGCCGTCCGAGCAGAGCACGAACAGATCCCCGCGGGCGAGCGTCAGCTCGGCGAGGTCCGGCTGCACGTGGCCGCGTACGCCCAGCGCCCGCGTCAGCACGTGCCGGTGCGGGTGCTCGCGAGCGTCGTCGGCGCTGATCTCGTGGCGCCGCAGCAGCTCGCCCACGATCGAGTGATCGTCCGTGAGTTGCCGGATGCGGCCCGAACGCACGCGGTAGGCGCGACTGTCGCCCACGTGCGCGAGCGCGCCGCGGTCGCCTTCGACCAGCAGCGCCACCAGCGTCGTGCCCATGCCGGTGTACTCAGGGTTCTGCCGCGCCGCAGAATAGATGGCGCGGTTCGCATCCTCGATGGCGCCGCGCAGCTTCTCGCTGGCGCTGGTCGCACCGCCCTTGCGCTCCTGGAGCGACGTCACGACCGCGGCGGCAGCCAGCGCGCTCGCCACCTGACCCGCACTGTGACCGCCCATGCCGTCCGCCACCAGGCTGAGGCCGAGCTCGGGGTCGATGGCGAACCGGTCTTCGTTGCCTGGGCGTCGCAGGCCGACGTCCGTATGCGCCGCCGTGCGTAGGATCATCGCCTCTCCAGGGCCGCGAGCGCCCCCATCGCTGCTTCCCATCGGCCGCTGCGCCCGCCGACTTGACGTGCACGGGCGGCGACGGGCGGACTCCCCCGCTAGCCTCGACTCCGGCTGCCGGAAAAAGGGGTCAATCGCCCGCGTCGCGGCGACGATAACAAGCCGAAGCGCGCGGCTCGCGGGCGGCAGGCATCAGCATGCAGCGGGCCCGGGGGGAACCATGCCCAAGACTCTGCTCCTCGCCGACGACAGCGTCACGATCCGGAAGGTTGTCGGCATCTCCTTCGCGAACGAAGACGTCCGCATCGTCACGGTGGACAACGGCGACGATGCCGTCATCCGTGCGAAAGAAATCCGGCCGGACATCGTGCTGGCCGACGTCGTGATGCCCGGCAAGAGTGGCTACGACGTTTGCGCCGCACTGAAGTCCGATCCGGCGCTCGCCGGTGTCCCGGTGTTGCTGCTGACGGGCACCTTCGAGACCTTCGACGAAGAGCGTGCGGCGCGGGTCGGCGCCGACGGGCACATCACGAAGCCCTTCGAGGCGCAGGCGCTGGTCGAGCTGGTGAATGCGCGCCTCGCGAGCGCAGCGCAGCGGGCCGTCCCCGCTGCGGCCAGCACATCCCTCCTGGCCGAGCCAGAGCCCTTCGACTTCCTCGAGCCCCCGGAGACGACTCTGCGTCGTCCGAGCGCGGGCACCGCGCAGCCGGTGGCGAGCGACGAGGACGACGTCTTCGCCTTCGATGCGGAGCCGGCCCTGCTGGAGACCGAAGACGATGCCGAGATCGACCTCGGCAACGAAGCCACGGCGGCGCGCACCACCCTGCTCCTCGACGACGAGGACATCAGCGCCGAGGCCGAGACCGTTCCGCCCGTCGTCGTGCGCGAGCCCGACGAGGCCGTCGTCGAGTTCGACGACGGCGACGACGTCACGCGGCTGGTGTTGCCCGCGGCCGACGCAGGGCCCGGCGACGCGATCGACCCGCTCGCAGACATCGAGGCGGTCGCGGCAGATCCCTTCGCCGGCACCACCGAGCGCGCGGCATGGGACGTCTCCTCGGACGAGCTGAGCGATTCCTTCTCGACTCAGGTGATCGGCAACAGCAGCCCTCTGCCGGCCGCCGAAGCGCACGGGGACGTGACGCCGCCGGTCTTCGCCGAACCCCTGTTCGGAGACGAAGACGCCGGCGCGGAGTTCGACCTCGACGACGAAGCGTCCCCGGCGCCCGCCGCGGAGCTCGTCGCTGGCGCCGCCGAGCGAGCCGGCTCGCCTCCCCTCACCGCCACCGAGCTGCCCGGGGCAATGCGGGACCAGGTGCACGAGACGCTCGAGAAGATCGCCTGGGAAGCCCTCGGCGACGTGTCGGAACGCATCGTGCGCGAGGCCGTCGCGCGCATCGAGCAGGTCGCCTGGGAGGTGATCCCCCGCCTCGCGGAGACGCTGATCCGCGAAGAGATCCGCAAGCTCAAGGGCGAGGAGTAGAGCGCATCAGGGATGCGCTCTGGTTAGACTGCCGGGCGTGTCTGCCCCCGCCCTGCCCGCACCGGCCAGCTGGCTCCCCCTCGTCGAGCGCGCCCTCGCCGAGGACATCGGCAGCGGCGACGTGACCGCGAATGCCGTGCTGCCGCCCGAACTGCGCTGCGAGGGCGTGATCGAGGCGCGCAGCCCGCTCGTGGTGTGCGGGCTCGAGGTCGCGCTCAGCGTGTTCGCGGCGGTCGACGCAGGACTCGACGCGGAGACACTGAGCGCGGAGGGGGACGGGGTCGCAGCCGGCAGCCCGCTGCTCCGCATCGAGGGCGGCGCGCACAGCCTGTTGGCCGCCGAGCGCACCGCGCTGAACTTCCTGGGCCGCCTGTGCGGAGTCGCAAGCCACACGAGGCGCTACGTCGAAGCCGTCGCCGGGACCGGCGTCGAGATCGTCGATACCCGCAAGACGCTGCCCGGCTGGCGCGTGCTCGACAAGTACGCGGTGGCAGTCGGCGGCGGGCGCAATCACCGCTTCGGGCTCTACGACGCGCTGCTGATCAAGGACAACCACATTGCGGCCGCGGGGGGCGTCTCCGCCGCCGTCGCCGCCGCGCGTGCCGCCGCCCCACCTCATCTGATGCTCCAGGTAGAGGTCGAATCCGAGGCGCAGGCGGCGGAGGCGATCGCGGCGGGCGCGCGCTTCCTGCTGCTCGACAACCAGAGCCCCGCCCAGCTGCGGTGCCTGGCGGCGCGCTTTCGCGAGCAGGCCGTGCTCGAGGCGAGCGGCGGCGTGACGCTGGCGAACGTGCGGGAGATCGCGGAGACCGGCGTGCAGCGCATCTCGATCGGCGCGCTGACGCATTCCGCACCGAACGCCGACGTCGCGCTCGAGCTGCGCCCGGGAGGCGGGGTGTGAGTCACGCCGCAAAGGCGCGAGCAGCGTCCGGCTCGCTCACGCCCGAAGCGATCCGTGCGGGCCTCGCGTCGCGCTGGCTCGGCCGCGAGCTCCGCTGTCTCGCACGGACCGACTCGACCATGCGCGACGCGGCAGACTGGGCGCTGGCGGGCGCTCCCCACGGCGCGGCCGTGATCGCCGACGAACAGACCGCCGGCCGCGGCCGGCTCGGCCGCAGCTTCTTCTCACCGCCGGGGGCCAACCTGTACACCTCGATCGTGCTGCGCCCGACGCCGCCGGAGCTGCTGGCGCCGACCCTGGTGCTGGCCGCGGGGGTGGCGGTGGCCGACTGTGTGGCGGACTGCCTCGGGGACCCCGCACGTGTCGAGCTCAAGTGGCCCAACGACGTACGCATCGACCGCCGCAAGACCTCGGGCATCCTGGTCGAGCTCAGCCACGCAGGGAACGCGACCGCCTTCGCCGTGCTGGGCATCGGCGTGAATCTCAACGTCGATCCACGTGAGTTTCCGGAGGAGTTTCGGCGCCGCGCCACCAGCTTGTCCGCGGCCACCGGCGCGGCGGTCGAGCGCGTGGCGTTCACCCAGCGGCTTTACGGTAGTCTCGAACGCGTGCTCGATCTGTTTGCTCGCGCCGGATTCAGCGCCCTGCGCCCTCGCTTCGACGGCTGGTTCCGCATGCGCGGCGAGCCCGTGCGCGTGCGCGAGCCGGGCGGTGCCTCCCACGCTGGCCGTGTGATCGGCGTCGACGCCGACGGCGCGCTCAGGCTCGCTTGCCCCGGCGGCGAGCGGCGCGTGTTGGCGGGCGAGGTGACCCTCAGCTCGGAGGTTGGCCAATGAGCGAGCCCTCCCTGCTGGCCATCGACATCGGCAACACCAACGTCACGCTCGGCGTGTTCAGGTACCACGGCGGGCGCGGCGAGCTCGCGCATCACTGGCGGCTTGCGACCCATCGCGAGCAGACCTCCGACGAAGTGCTCGTCGCGCTGAAGGGGCTGTGCGACCTGGCGGAGTTCGAGCTCGCGGGCCTCAGCGATGCGATCGTGTCGAGCGTGGTGCCCCCGTTGCTGCCGATCTGGGAGCGCGCCTGCAGCAAGCTGCTCGGGAATCCGCCGCTGGTGGTCGGAACCGGCATCAAGACCGGCATGCCGGTGCGCTACGAGAACCCGCGCGAGGTCGGGGCCGACCGCATCGTGAACGCGGTGGCGGCCTTCGAGCTGCTCGGCGGCCCCGTGATCGCGGTGGATTTCGGCACCGCCACCACCTTCGATTGCGTGTCGGCCAAGGGCGAGTACCTCGGCGGCGCCATTTTTCCGGGGATTCTGGTAGCGATGGAGGCGCTCTTCTCGCACACCTCGATGCTGCACCGGATCGAGATCGCGCGGCCGCGCTCGGTGATCGGCCGCACCACCACGCAGTCGCTCCAGTCGGGGCTGCTGTTCGGCTACGCGGGCATGGTGGATGCGATGGTCGAGCGCATCCGCGCCGAGCTGGGCGGCGAGGCGCGCGTGATCGCGACCGGCGGCCTGGCCCAGCGCGTCGCAGCGGAGACGAAGTCGATCGAGCGCGTGGAGCCCTTCCTCACGCTCGAGGGCCTGCGCATGCTGTTCGAGATGAACCACGGCCGTGCGGAGGCGCCCGCCAAGGAGTAGCCGTCATGCAGTCTGTCGAGGTTGCGCGTACCCGGAGCTTCGCCCTGATCGGTCACAGTGGCGACGGCAAGACATCGCTCGGCGAAGCCTTGCTGCACGCCGCAGGCGCCGTGCCCACGCTCGGCTCGGTGGACGCGAAGAGCTCGCACCTGGATCACCAGCCCGAGGAGAAGGAGCGCCACCACACCCTCTCCTGCTCCGTGTTCGGCTTCGACTGGAGCGGCCATCACCTGACGCTCGTGGATTGCCCAGGCGACCCGAACTTCCAGGGCGAGGGCGCCATCGCCCTCGGCGCCCTCGACGGCGCGATCCTGGTGCTCTCGGCGGTGGACGGCATCAAGGTCGGCAGCGAGAGCATGTGGCGGGCGGCGGAGCGCGCCGGCGTTCCGCTGCTCGCCTTCGTGAATGGTCTCGACCGCGAGCGCGCGAACTTCGACGCCGCCGTCGAATCGCTGCGTGCGCTCGACGCGAACCCGGTGCTGGTGGCCTTGCCGATCGGCCTCGGCCCGACGCTCACGGGCGTGATCGACCTCGTGAACCGGCGCGCGCTGGTGGACGGCCGCGAGCAGGCGATTCCGGCGCAGCTCGAGGCCGCGGCCGCCGACGCGCGCGCTCATCTGGTCGAGGCCGTGGCCGAGTGCGACGACACGTTGCTCGAGAAGTACCTGGAGGCGGGCGAGCTCGAGGACGAGGAGGTGGCACGCGGCCTGGTGGCGGCGACCCACGCGCGGAAGCTCCTGCCGGTGCTCGCTGGCGCGGCACTCACGCAGGTCGGCGCGCTGCTCGCGCTCCGCAGCGTGGTCGCGCTGCTGCCCTCGCCGCTCGACCGCCCGGTCCCGGACGCAGCGGCGCGCGCCGATGCGCCGTTCACTGCGCGGGTGTTCAAGACCGTGGCCGACCGCTACTCGGGCACGCTCTCCGTGCTGCGCGTCGTCTCCGGCACGCTGCGTCCCGACAGCACGCTGCTGAATGCGACGCGCGGCAGCAAGGAGCGCGTGAGCAAGCTGCTGCTGCTGCGCGGCGCCGAGCACGTGGACGTGCCCGAAGCCGGGCCGGGCGACGTGGTCGCTGTCGCCAAGCTCAAGGACTGCCACACCGGTGACGCGCTCACGCAGGAGAAGGGCGGCATCACCTTGCCGCCGCTCCCGATCCCGAGCGGCGTCCTCTCCTACGCCGTCTCTGCGAAGACGCGCAGCGACGAGGACAAGCTCTTCACCGCGCTCGGCCGTCTGGTGCACGAAGACCCGACCCTTCAGCTCTCGCGCGATCCGAGCACCGGCGAGTTCCTGCTCACCGGCATGGGCGAGCTGCACATCCGGGTCGCCGCGCAGCGGCTGCGCCGGCTCTACGAGGTGGACATCGAGCTGAAGACGCCCAAGGTGCCCTACCGCGAGACGGTCACCCGGCGCGCAGAGAACGTGGAGGGCAAGCTCAAGAAGCAGACCGGCGGCAAGGGCATGTATGGGGTCTGCTACCTGAGCGTCGAGCCGCTGCCCCGCGGGGCCGGCCTGCACTTCGAGGACGAGATCGTGGGCGGGGCGATCCCTCGCAACCTGATCCCGGCCGTCGAGAAGGGCGTGCTCGAGTCCGCAGCGGCTGGCCCGTTGGCCGGCTTCCCGGTGGTAGACGTCCGCGTGCGCTGCATCGACGGCAAGTTTCACGCGGTCGATTCGAACGAGATGGCGTTCAAGCTGGCGGGATCGTTCGGCTTCAAGGCGGCGGTCGAACAGGCGCGCCCGACCCTGCTGGAGCCGATCATGCGCGCCGAGATCACGGTTCCGGACGAGAGCCTCGGGGACGTGATGGGCGACATCTCGGCGCGGCGCGGGCGCGTCCAGGGCACGGAATCCCGCGGCCACGCACAGGTCGTCAAGGCGGAAGTGCCGATGGCCGAAATGCTCGAGTACGCGAACGCCCTCACCTCCCTCACCGGGGGGAAGGGGGCGTTTCACATGGAGTTCGCGCACTACGACGAGGTGCCCGCCTACGCGCGGGACAAGATCATTGCGGAGGCGAAGGCCGCGGCTGGCCGGGAGGGGTGAGGCCGCCGGAGGCGTTCCCGGAACGCGCCGGCGCCGACTCGCGAAGGGCCGCGGTGGAAAGGCGGCTCTTGAGCGAAGCAGAGACCATTCGACTCGTCCTCTCTCGCGAGGCGGAGAAGTACGTCCGGCAGGACGCGCCGGTGGATGTGCGCCGGCTCGCGGCCAGCGGCGCGCTGCCGCTCGCGCCGGTCGAGCTCGCCACGGTGCTGTTCGCGCTGCTGCACGACCCCGACCTCGAGGTCAAGACGCGCGCGCGAGAGAGCCTCGAGAAGCTGCCCGACGCGGTGGCGAGCAGCGTGCTCGCCGGCGACGCGCACCCCGCCCTGCTGGGCTGGCTGGCGCAGGTATGGCGCGATCGTGCGGAGCGCATGGAGCTGCTCGCGCTCAACGCCGCCACCGATGATCGCTGCTACGCCTTCCTCGCCGGCCTGCCGCATCGCCGCGTGATCGACATCGTCGCCAACAACCAGACCCGCCTGCTCCGGAATCCGGACATCGTGGAGGCGCTCGGCGACAACCCGCTGACGGGCCGCGCCACGATCGACCGCATCCTCTCCTTCCTCGGACTCGAGCGGCCCGCCGCAGAGGTGTCCGAGGATGGTTCGTCCGCGCGGCCGCTCACGCCCACCTCGCTCTCGGACGAGAGCGCCCTCGCCGCCCTGCGCGAGCTGCTCGGCGACGACGTCAGCGCCTTCGCGCCCGAGCTGGTGCAGGAGCTCGCCGCGAACGAGGCGCTCGACCCCGAGAAGCAGGGCAACCTGTTCGCGCTGGTCCAGAAGATGAACGTGATGCAGAAGGTCAAGCTGGCACGGATGGGCAACAAGGAGGCGCGCGGCCTCTTGATCCGCGACCGCAACAAGATCGTGGCCACGGCGGCGGTGCGCAGCCCGAAGATCACGCAGCAGGAGGTCGAGGGCTTCGCCAAGGCGCGCAACGTCTCGGACGAGGTGCTGCGCATCATCGCCAGCAACCGGGACTGGACCCGCAACTACGCGGTCAAGGTCGGGCTCGCCACGAATCCCAAGTGTCCCGTTCCCACCGCGATGAAGTTTCTGAACTATCTCCAGGAGCGCGAGCTGCGCGCAATCATGAAGAGCAAGGACGTGCCGACGCCGATCGCGACCCATGCGCGGCGCCGCCTGGAGAAGAAGGGGAAGGACTGATGGACAACCCGCGCGCGCACCTGGAGGTGAACGCCCGCATCGTGTACTGGGGCATCGAGGGTGCGGGCAAGCGCACCAACCTGCGCGTGATCCACGCCAAGCTCCGCCCCGACCACCGCGGCGAGCTGCGCGAGCTACCGACCCGGCTCGACCCCAGCGTCCACTACGCCATGTTGCCGATCGAGCTGGGCGAGGTGAGCGGCGTGCGCACGCGCATCCAGGTGCTGACCGCGCCCGCCGGGCCCGAGCAGGCGCCCACCCGCAAGCAGCTGCTCGACCGCGTAGACGGCATCGTGTTCGTGGCGGACGCGCGCCGCGAGCGGCTCTCCGAGAATCTCGCCAGCTTCGACGAGCTGCGCGCGGCGCTCGCCGCCTACGGCCGCTCGCCCGAACAGGTGCCGCTGGTGATCCAGTACAACAAGCGCGACCTGTCCGACTCCTACGCGCTCGAGGAGCTACACCGCAAGCTCGCGCTGCGCGGCGTGGCCGCCTTCGAGGCCGTGGCGCGCGACGGCAGCGCCGTGCTCCAGACGCTCACCACCATCAGCAAGCGTGTGATCCGCCAGCGCCGGGAGGAGAGCGAGCGGGAGCAGGCGGCGGCGCCGAGCCCGCCGCCCGGCACGACGCAGTTCTTGCTGCGCATGGCGGAGCCGGAGCCGGAGCCCGAGGCCGAGCTCGAGCCGGACGGGCCGGACGCGCACGCGCCCCCGCCCGAGCTGCTCGCCGCCGAACCGGAGACCGACGCGGGCGATCCCACGACGGAGGCCGAGAGCGTCTTCGAGCCTTCGTTTCGTGAGGCGACACAAGATCAGGGGCCACTGCTGAGCGCCCTGAGCCTGGGGCAGCCCAGCCTCGCCGGCCCGTTGACCGTGCAGGTGCCGGTGCGCGTTCGCGATGCGGCCGGCCGCCAGCGCGAGCTCACGATCCGCCTCCGCATCGAGGCGATCGAGGACCCGGGCGTGTGAGAAAGGGCCTCGCCATCTACGGCGCCTCGGAAGAGACGCTCCAACTCGTGCCGGCGCTCGAGCAGAACGCCGAGGTCGAGCTGCTCGGCGTCTACGCTGCCGACGCGGAGGCAGCAAAGCGGCTGGCGCGGCGCCTGCACGTGACGACTCCGATCGGCGACGATCCGAGCCTGTTTCAGCGCCCGCTGCATGCGGTGATCGACGCAGGCGTTCTGCCCGCGTTCGCCGAGGCCTTCCCGAGCGCGGCCACCCGAGACCTGCAGGTGGTCTCGCCGCTCACGGCCCGGCTGCTGTGGGGCTTCGGCGCGTCGAGCGCCGACCGCAAGGGCGAGCTGCTGCAGGCGCTCCACGAGATCGTCGAGTCGGTGAACCTGACGATCGACACCGACGAGCTGTTCTCGCGCATGCTCGAGATCGCGATGGGTGTGACGGGTGCGGACGGCGGCTCGCTGATGTTGCTCGATGCCGAGCGCGGCGAGCTGTCGATCCGGGTCGCCGCGGGCGTCGAGCCGGAGCTGTGGCCCAAGATCCGCGTGAAGCTCGGCGAAGGCGTTGCGGGCCGCGCGGCAGCCGAAGCGCGGCCGATCTGCGTGCGCGGCCGTGCCGACGGCGACGACTTCCGCCTCTCGCGCCAGCGCATGGACGTCGAGTCCGCGCTGTGCGTGCCGCTCGTCCACGAAGGCCGTGTGCTCGGCGTGCTGAATCTGCACCACGGAACGCGCGCCGATCTGTTCGCCGAAGCCGACATGAAGTTCGCCGAGCAGCTCGGGCGCCTCGACGCCGCGATCGTGGCGCGTGCCGAGGAGCACGAGAAGCTCTCGCGACAGGCGTCGCGCTACGAAGCCGTGCGCGCGGTGCGCGACAGCCTGGCCGGCGAGGCTCCGCTCGAGACGCGGCTCGAGGCGCTTTGCGCTCGCGTGGCGGCGCTGCTCGGCGGAGGCATCGCCACCGTCTACCTGTACGGCGAAGCCGAGCGCGAGCTGCGACTCGCCGCCACCTCGCTCGCCGGCGGAGGCCTCGGTGGCGAGTACCGCATCGGGCTCGGCCAGGGCCTCGACGGGCGCGCCGCAGAGCAACGCGAGCCGCTGTTCCTGGAGAGCCGCCCGGGCCGGCTCGACCTCGCTTCGCTGCCGCTGCTCTCGGGGACGACCCTGGTGGGCGTGCTGTCGGGGCAGGCGGGCCCCGCCGCCGCCGAAGGCTCCGCACGCACGCTGCGCGAACGCCTGCTCGAGATCGCCGCCGCGGCGGCCGACTCGATCGCGCAGGCACGCCGCGAGGCCCGGATGTCGGCGCGCGCCACGAAGATCGGCGCCATCAACGAGACGGGGATCCGGCTGGTATCGAGCCGGGACCCGGCCGAGGTGACGCGCCTCGCCACCTCCTCCGCCGTCTTCATCCTGGAGGCCGACCACGCCGTTCTGCGTCTCCAGGATCCGGAGACGCGCCGCTACGTGATCCGGTCCTACTACGGCAGCGCCGACGGACGCACACAGGAAACGCTGTTCCGGCTCGACAAGCAGGTTGCGCTGGAGACGCTGCGCGCCCAGCGCCTGCGGGTGATACCGGATCTGACGCGCGATCCCGGCGCCGGGCCGCTGGCCGGCGGCTTCCGCTCGGCGCTGGCGGCGCCGCTGCGTCGCGACGGGCGCGTGATCGGCACGCTCGCGCTCTACGACAAGGTGGCGCCCGACCGCTTCTTCGCCGGCGCCTTCGGCGACGAAGACCTGCACGTGTTCGGGCGTCTGGTGTCCTACGTCGAGCGCGGCATCGAGAACGCACTGTCCCATGCCGCGGCCAAGGGCCAGCAGAGCTTCGACGAGGAGACCGGGCTGCCCAACGCCGACTATCTGGCGCGGCGTGTGAGCCAGGAGCTGGCCCGCGCGGCGGGTCGCGAGGGCGCACTCGCACTCGTCACCTGCAAGCTCGACAACCTGCCCGAGCTGCGCGGCGCCGGTGACGGACGCCGCGCGGAGCTGCTGGTGGCGCGCACGGCCGAGGCGCTGCGCGTGCACCTGCGCGCGTTCGACGTGCTGGCCCGCAGCGCGGAGGACGAGTTCGCGGCGTTGCTGCCCGACCCGGGCGCGAGCCCCGAAGACCGCGTCACGGCGCTGGCGCGTTCCGTCGCGGAGGAGATCGCAAAGGACGAGGCGTTGGCGGGCGGACCGCGGGCGAGCCTCGCCTTCGGCTACGCGCTGCATCCCGCCGACGGCAGCGAGGGCGAGGCGCTGCTCAGCCGCGCGCGCAAGCCGCGCATCCGAATGGTATGACTCCGACCGATCTTGTTCGGCGCTCTATCCGGCGGCTCAGCGCCGTCGAGGGCGAAACTCGGGAATGAAGACCGCGATTCCCTCGTAAGGAATGCAACAACCGAAGAGCTTGCATTTTTCCTTGTTGGCGCTTGCGAACTCACGCGGGGCGATGAGGATCGTTTCACAGTCGTCGTAGTTGAGGTCTGTGTACTTGGCCATCATGCAGGCCGCCATCTTTCCGTAGCTTTCCGCTTGTCCCTCTTGAAAGCTGGCGCCCTCAGGCTTGTTCTCGATGTTCAGAGCAAAGCGTTTTCCAGTATCCGTCGCCTCGAGCAGGATGAAGATATCGGTTTCTCTTTCCTCGCCATCCGGCATCTTGAGCCACCAATGGCGCCACCATTCCTTCCGAGGCCCTCGGCTCAGCTGCTCTGCATGTAAGACCCGCACACGGGACTTGTATGCCGCGAACTTGGTGGCGCCGAGAACCCAATCGACGAAGCTCGGCGATGCAACGATCTCTTGAGCGAACCTTCGGGAAAGTTGATCCTCGGTCATCGGTCAGCCTCTCAGCAGTGAAGTTGCCCCGTTCCCGTGGACACCTTCACACTTGGGAAGAAGGAGTCCCCGATGCCGAGGAGTCATTCGCCGTATCCGCCGGAGCTGAGGCGGCGGCTGGTCGAGAAGGTGAGGGCCGGGCGCAGCCCCGAGTCGCTCGGCGAGGAGTACGAGCCGTCGGCCCAGGCGATTCGCAACTGGGTGGCGCAGGCCGAGCGCGACGAGGGGCAGCGAAGCGACGGGCTGACGACGGAAGAGAAGAACGAGCTCACGCGGCTGCGGCGTGAGAACAAGGCGCATCTCTCTATCCGAGCACGTCCTCGATCTTCTTCCAGGGCAGCCCGAGCGACTCCGCCACGCCCTCGCACACCACCTCGCCGCACCAGACGTTGGCACCGAGGCGCAGGGAGGAATCGCGCCGAAGCGCCTCGGCCGTTCCCAGCGCGGCGAGCTTTTCGACGAAGTGGAGAGTTGTGTTGGTGAGCGCGAAGGTGGAGGTGCGCGGCACCGCGCCGGGCATGTTCGGCACGCCGTAGTGGATCACGCCGTGCAGCTCGTAGGTCGGATGGCTGTGGCTGGTCGGGCGGATCGTCTCGATGCAGCCGCCCTGATCGACGGCGACGTCCACCACCACCGAGCCCGGCGTCATGCCCTTCACGAGCTTCTCGGACACCAGCAGCGGCGCGCGCCGGCCGTGCACGTACACGGCGCCGATCACCAGGTCGCTCTCCAGCACCGAGCGTTCGATGTTGGCCCGATTCGAGAAGAGCGTGTTGAGCTCGCCGCCGAAGATGTCGTAGAGGTAGGTGAGCCGGCGCAGATCCACGTCGAGCACATCCACCTCGGCACCGAGCGCGTGCGCGACGCGGACGGCGTTGATGCCGACGATGCCGGCGCCGATCACGCTGACGCGCCCGCGCGGCACCCCGGGCACGCCGCCGACCAGGAGGCCCTTCCCACCCTGGTCCTTCTGGAGCAGCCTGACGCCGATCTGTGTGGCGAGGCGCCCCGCGACCTCGCTCATCGGCGCCAGCACGGGAAAGGTGCCGTCGGGGCTGCGGATCGTCTCGTACGCGATCCCGATCACACCCGCCTCGAGCAGGCCGGCGGCGAGCTCGGGCGCGGGCGCGAGGTGGAGGTAGGTGAACAGCGTCTGCCCTGGGTGCAGCCATCGCGTTTCCGTGGCGTTCGGCTCCTTCACCTTCACCACGAGCTCGGCGCTCGACCAGGCATCTTCCGCCGATACCAGGCTCGCGCCCGCGGCGCCGTAGGCCTCGTCCGGGAAGCCGCTGCCGACGCCGGCTCCACGCTCCACCAGCAGCGTGTGGCCATCCGCGACCAGCGTGCGCGCCCCATCGGGCGTCATGCCGACGCGGTACTCCTGGTCCTTCGACTCGCGCGGGACTCCGATCCTCATGGCCTCACCCTCGCCGGTACGACTCGATCAGGATGTCGGCGATCTCGGGCCGCATGATGCGGGGATCGGGCCGCTCGCCGCCGCGCAGCTGCTCTCGCACCTTGGTGCCGCTGATGCCGTACGGCTTCTCGCCGGGGTGGCGCTCCTCGAGGTCCACGCGCCCGAGCGATTCGTAGAAGGCGGCGAAGCCGATCTTGCAGGGCTCGATGAGTAGCTCGCCGGGGAGTGCATCGAAGATCTCCTGTGCATCGAAGTCTCCCCAGATGGGCGTGCCGTCCTCGTAGGGTGCGTCCGCGTGCTTGCGGCCGATCACCAGATGGCTGAAGCCGTAGTTCTGCCGGTAGATGCCGTGCATCACCGCCTCGCTCGGTCCGCCGTAGAACATCTTGATGTCGAGCCCGATCAGCTCGAACACCTCGGTGAGGTCGTAGCCCACGCGTTGCCAGAGCGCTTCGTCCTTGTCGCCCTGACCGAGCAGCTGGCCATCGTGCAGCGCGCGGTAGCAGCGCATGCGCATCGCGGCCGGCACGTCGTCACCCTTGAGCTCTCCCACCAGCGGATTCAGCACCACGCCGGTGAAGAAGCCCTCGGCGGTGAGGCGTTCGGCGCCGGCCACCAGCGCGTACTCGTGCGCCCGGTGCAGCGGGTTGCGCGTCTGGAAGGCGAGCGCGCGCTGCCACTTGCGGTCGCGAATCAGCGCGCGCGTCATGCGCGGGGTGAGCAGGTACTCGCCGTACTCGGGGTGCAGCACGGGCGGCAGCACGCGCAGGCGACCGCCGAGCAGGCGGCCGCGCGCGTCGGCAAAGGCCATGCGCCCGCCCGGGTGGTCGAGCCGGGCCGTGCCGTAGACGCGTTCGACATAGCGCGCCTTGTCGAAGCCGTAGGTCTCGACGTTCTCGACGATGCCCACCAGCGCGCCGTCCTCGTCGCGCACCGCCGCGGCGCCGCCCGCGCGCAGGCCGCGCTCTTCGTCGTCTGTGATCGGCAAGGCGAGCGGAATCGTCCAGGCGTAGCGCTTGCCGCGCGCCAGGATCACGCGCTCGTCGAGCACACGATTCCAGGCCTCCGCGCCCATCGGCCCCTCCAGCGGGGAGAGTGCGCCATCGCCGATGCGGTAGAGCATCGCCTGGTCGGCGCGCGAGACGCGAACGGAAGGCAGGCGGCCGGCTTCGGCGATCAGGTCCTTGCGCTGTGAGAGCGGCACCGTGCGGTCCACCAGATCGTCGAGGCCGCCGTGCACAGGCACCAGGTCTAGCATCGTCACTCCTCCGCGTTCTCGACGCGGTGATTCACCAGACCGGAAGCAGACCGCTGCCGGCGAACTCGAGCTGTCGGTCGCTCGAATCGTCGATCGACCTCACGAACAAGCGGGTGATCGGTGAGGCCTCGTTCTTGCTGGCCGAGAAGACCACGAAACGGCCGTCCGGCGAGAAGGTGGGATCGTGCTCTTCGTAGCCGCTGGCACCGAAGGGGCGCTTACCGGCGCCGTCGGCGCGCATGCGGAACAGCCGCCAGCCCGCCCGGGTGCGGCCCGTGTACACGATCCACTGCCCGTCGGGCGAGAAGCTGGGCGAGCGCCCGCGCCCATAGCTCCCGCTCGCGACTCCGCTCGGCTCCTGCCAGCGCAGCGCGCTGAGCTCGCCCGGGCTCTGGGAGGAGTACACGATGCGCCTGCCGTCGGGCGACCAGGTCGGTTGCAGATCCATCGGGCCCTGCGTGAGCAAGCGCGGCGCTTCGCCCGGCTGCCGCAGCCAGATGCGAGCCACCCGCTTCCCGTCGGCCAGCTCGAGCTGCACCCAGGCGATGGCTCCGCCGGGGCCGTAACAGCCGTCGATCTGCCCCTCGGGCGGGGTCGTGAGCTGGCGCACCTCGCCGCTCGCGACGATCCACTCGAACAGGTGTGGGATGCCGCCTTGGGTCCAGCTGAACATCAGGCGCTGGTGATCGGCCGACCAGTCGAGCGGCCGCGCACCGCGCGCCAGCGCTTCCGGCAGCTCGAGCCGCCGCTCGGGCGCCACGTAGAGCGCCACCCGGCCCTGCTGGTCCCGCACTGCGTCGGCGGCGGTGCGCACCCCGGCGAGCTGCTCGAGCTTCTCGAGCCGCACGTCCAGCTCGTCCTCGGCCGGCCCCAACGCCTCGGATTGCACTGCCTCCGCCTCGTCGAGGATCCGCTCGGTCTCCTCCACGCTCCGCAGCACGAAGGCAAGCGGGGCCGTCGGCAGCCCTTCGAACTCGGCGCTCGGACCGGCGCACCCGAGCAGCGCGAGGCCGAGCAGCGCGGTGCGCGCCTTCACGGTGCAGCGCCGAGCAGCACACGGCCCTCGAAGCCCGGCGGCGCCTCTGTGCGCCGGAACAGCGCTGCTTCGCCGACCATGCCATCGAGCAGCGAGATCACCACGTGCTGGGCCTGCGGAAAGGGGAAGCCGGGCTGGCGTGCGAACTCCTGATCCAGCTCCGAGAAGTAGGGGCCGGCGTCGGCGTGCGAGTGGTAGACGCCCGTCACCAACCACTGCCGGCTCTCGGCCGCTTCCACCACCCACAGCAGGTCCGCTTCGTTCATGTGAAAGGCCTTTTCGCCGTTGCGGGGGTAGCTTTCCGGATCGCGGCGGTGCAAGCGCGTCATCTCGTTCCGACAGCGATGCGCTTCCTCGAAGATCCCCGCGGAGGGCCCGGTCAACAGCCCACAGCACTCCTCGGGGTGCGTCTCCCGGGCGTGCTCGCAGAGCGCGTTCAGAAGTCGCGCTGACATCTCCACGGGCGGCAAGCTCCGGTTCACGTCGATGCGGCCGCTCACGCGCGGGGGATCCTCAGCAAAGCGGCGCGCAGTCTACTGCCTTCTTCCTACGCTCGCTCCGCTCGCTGCGCGCGCCGCCAGAGGCGGCGCTTGCCGCCTGGCAGAGGCGGGGGCAGTGCCTCCGCGCCGGTCCCCGCGCGCAGTGACGCACCTCCTCCCGGCCACGCCGCAAGCCCGCGTCCGCGGGCGCGCAGCGAGCGGAGCGAGCGAAGTCAGATGTGATAGACGCGGCTCTCGGCGTCGGCGTGACGCACGGCCTCGCTGGCCGCGCGGCGGCAGACCTCGGCGAGCGAGACCTCGTCGAGCGTCGCTTCGATGCGGCCGCACAGCTCGGGCCACAGGAAATTCGGGCGGTGCGCGGGGCGGCGGTCACGCGGCGGCGGGCCGCCCGCGAGCCCTTCGACCAGCGGACCCTCCACCGCCTCGACGATGTCCCGCAGTGTGATCGACGCCGGCGGGCGCGCGAGCACGTAGCCTCCACCCGGCCCGCGCTTGCCGCGCACCAGCTCGGCCCGCCGCAGACGCTGGAAGATCTGCTCCAGATAGCGGGCCGGAATGCGTTGCCGCTCGCCGATCACTCGCACCTGCACCGGCGCGGCCTCGCCGTTGTAGGCAAGGTCGAACATTCCGCAGATCGCGTACTGGGCCTGCTGAGAGAAACGCATCGGGGGGCGGCCCAACATGCAGGACGCGAGCGGCTCGAGTCAAGCGGCGCTTTCGCAGCGCCTCACTTCGGTTAGGATCCGCGCACCCCGTTCGCTCGCCCGGCTCCTCCTCGCCCGGCGTGGAGGATGCCCCTGGCACCGCGCTCCGGGACTGCGCTCGCCGATTGGCTCTCGGCGCTCGCTTCTGACGCCGAGCTCGGGCGGGCCATCCGCCACCACGCGCTGCTGCCCGCTAGCGCAGCGGACACCGCGCCCGAGCTGCCGCTGCCGAGCGCGCTGCTTCCCATCCTGAAGGCGCGCGGCATCGACGCGCTCTACCGCCACCAGGCCCGCGCGATCCGCTTGCTGCGCGCGGGGCGCGACGTCGTGCTCGCCACACCGACCGCCAGCGGCAAGTCGCTGGTCTACGCGCTGCCCGCGCTCGAGGCCTGCCTCGCCGATCCCGACGCGCGCACGCTGCTGCTCTTCCCCTTGCGCGCGCTCGAGCAGGACCAGAAGAAGAAGCTCGAAGCGGACATCGAAGCGCTCGCGCTGCCGCCCGGCGCGGCGCGCCCGCGCATCGCCATCTACGACGGCGACACCCGCGACGGAGAGCGCCGCAAGCTTCGCGCGCACCCGCCCAATCTGTTGATCACCACACCCGACATGCTGCACCTGGGACTGTTGCCATACCACGAGAGCTGGGGCGGCTTCTTCGGCGGCCTGCGGCTGGTGGTGATCGACGAGCTGCATGCCTACCGCGGCGTGTTCGGTGCGCACGTGGCGCAGGTGATGCGCCGCCTCGAGCGCGTGGCGCGCCACCACGGGGCCTCACCGCGCTTCGTCTGCGCCTCGGCCACGATCGCGAACCCGGGCGAGCACGCGGCCAACGTCACGGGACGCAGCTTCGAGGTGGTCGAAGCGGACGGCGCCTCGCGCGCGCCGCGCCATGTGCTGTTGCTCAACCCGAACGGCTCCCCCTACACGGCCGCCGCCAAGCTGTTTCGCATGGCCGTACGCCGCGGCCTGCGCACCATCGCCTTCACCAAGGCGCGGCGGGTGACGGAGCTGATGCACGCCTGGGTGCAGGCCGCCGAGCCCGCGCTGGCGGGGCGCATCAGCTCCTACCGCGCCGGCTTCCTGCCCGAGGAGCGCCGCGCGATCGAACGCCGGCTCTTCGAGGGCGAGCTGCTCGGCGTGATCTCGACTTCGGCGCTCGAGATGGGCATCGATGTGGGCGGCCTCGACGTCTGCATCCTGGTCGGATATCCGGGCAGCCAGATCGCGACCTGGCAACGCGCCGGCCGGGTCGGACGCAACGGCGAGGCAGCCATCGCGATGGTCGCGATGCCCGACGCGCTCGATCAGTACCTGGTGGCGCATCCGCGCACGTTCTTCGAGCGCGGCTTCGAGCAGGCCGTGCTCGACCCCGAGAACGCCGAGCTGCTCGCCGCGCACCTGGCCTGCGCCGCCGCGGAGCTGCCCCTGCGTGCCGCGGAGCCCTGGCTCGAGAGACCCCGCGTCGCCGCGGCGATCGCGCAGGCCGAGGAGCGCGCCGAGCTGCTGCGCAGCGAGTCGGGCCGCGAATGGTTCGCCGCACGCCGCTCCCCGCACCGCGCCGTCAGCCTGCGCTCCACGGGAACGAGCTTCGAGATCCTGGAGGCCGACCCGCAAGCACGCCGCACGCGCAGCGAGCGTAGGACGGTCGGCACGATCGGCAGCGGCCACGTCCAGAGCGAATGCCACGAGGGCGCCATCTACCTGCACCACGCCCGCGCCTGGCGCGTGGCCGAGCTCGACCTCGAGGAGCGCAAGGTATGGGTGACGCCGTCCGACGGAGCCACCTACACGCGCGCGCTCTCGGAGAAGGAGACCTCGATCCTCACGCGCGAACGCTCGCGTCCGGCCGGCAACTTCCGGCTCTGCCTGGGCCGCGTGAAGGTCACGACGCGCGTGACCGGTTACGAGCGGCGACGCGTGCGCGGGCAGGAGCTGCTCGGCATGGAGCCGCTCGACCTGCCGCCCACGTCGTTCGAGACCAGCTCGCTCTGGCTGGAGCTGCCCGACGAGATTCCGAAGCTGCTCCAGCAGGCCGAGCGCCACGTGATGGGCGCCCTGCACGCCGTCGAGCACGCGGCGCTCTCGCTGTTCCCGCTCTTCGCGCTCTGCGATCGCTTCGATGTCGCGGGCATCACCTATCGCCATCACCCCGAGCTCGGCCGCGCGGCGATCTTCCTCTACGACGGCCACGCGGGCGGCCTCGGTCTCGCCGCCAGCCTGTTCGAGCGCATCGAGGCACTGCTCGAGGCCACGCGCGAGCGCCTGCGCGACTGCGACTGCGAGAGCGGCTGCCCGGCCTGCGTCCACTCCCCACGCTGCGGCAACGGCAACCGCCCGCTCGACAAGGCGGGCGCGCTCGACGCGCTCGACCTGCTGCTCGGCGACCGCACGCTGGCACTGCCGGCGGAGGAGCCGATCCCGGAGCGCGCGGCGGCGCTGGAGGCCGTGCTGCCCGCTGGCCCGACCGGACCCGAAGGGCCGGCGCCGCGCCTCGTGTTCTTCGACCTCGAGACCCAGCGCAGCGCCGAGGAGGTGGGCGGCTGGCACAACGCGCATCTGATGCGCCTCTCGCTCGCCGTCACCTTCGACAGCCGCACGCAGCGCTTCGAGACCTTTCGCGAGGCAGATGTCGATGCGCTCCTCGCCCGGCTCTCGGCTGCGGACCTGGTGGTCGGCTTCAACGTGCTGGGCTTCGACTATCGCGTCCTGCGCGGCTACACGGACCGTGATCTCCGCACCCTGCCCACCTTCGATCTGCTCGACGCCGTCCACGCCCGGCTCGGCTTCCGCCTCGCCCTCGGGCACCTGGCAGAGCAGACGCTCGGTGTCGCCAAGTCGGGCGACGGCCTCGAGGCGCTGCGCTGGTGGCGCGAGGGCCAGCTCGACCGGATCGAGCACTACTGCCGCGACGACGTCCGCATCCTGCGCGACCTGTTCGAGTACGCGCGCCTCCACGGGCAGCTGCTGTTCCGCACCAAGGGCGGCGAGCGCGTGCGGCTGCCGCTCCGGCTCTCGCTGCCCGAGCTGATCGAACGCGCGCAGCACGGTGGGCGCAGCGCCGCGCCGCCGCGCCCGGAGCGAGTCGCCTCAGTGCAGCGGCGCGTGCGTGCGCAGGCGGCCGTCGAGCAGCTCGAAGTAGAGCAGCACGAGCACGTGTCGAACGGACGGCGCGAGCTCCGCGATGAAGTCGCGCGCTTCTTCGAGCGACGAGAGCCGGACCACCTGCTCGATGGCGAGATGGACCTCCGCGACTCGCCCGGCGAGCTCGATCCGGAGCCGTTCGGCGTCCTGCTCGAAGGCGGTGTGGATGGTGTCGGCGTCGAAGAGCAGATGGATGCCGCGCTCGCCGATCTCGAGGAGCCGGTCCGTATCCAGCATGTCCGGACGTATCGGCCGACCCGGGCCGGGGGTTGACCGGCCGCTACCGTCCCGGCCCGTGACGCTTCGTCTCGCCGGCATCTCGCGCGCCTTCGGCGGCCGCACGCTCTTCGAGGGCGTGGATCTCGAGGTCGGCCCCGGCGATCGCGTCGCGCTGGTCGGGCCCAACGGCGTCGGCAAGACCACGCTGCTGCGCATCGCGGCCGGCCTCGAGCCGCCCGACGCTGGCGAGCGGAGCTGCGCGCGCGGCGCGCGCGTGGGCGTGCTGCGCCAGGAGATCGACACGGCCCGACCCGGAACGGTCCAGGAGGAAGCTGCCAGCGCCTTCGCGGAGCTGGACGCGCTCGAGGCGGAGTTGCAGGAGCTCCAGGCGCACATCGCCGGGGAGGCAGCGGCGGTCGCACCGGCGCTCGCGGAACGCTACGACGTGTTGCAATCGCGGCTGCTGCACGAAGACGGCTTCTCGCGCGATGCGCAGGTGAGCCGCGTGCTCGAAGGCCTGGGCTTCGACGCGGAGGCGCGCGCGCGGCCGCTCGCGAGCTTCTCGGGCGGCTGGCTGATGCGGGTCGAGCTGGCGAAGCTGCTGCTCGCGGACCCCGAGGTGCTGCTGCTCGACGAGCCCACCAATCACCTCGACCTGCCCTCGCTCGAGTGGTTCGACGAGACGCTGGCGGCGTTCCGCGGCGGCGTCGTCGTGGTTTCGCACGACCGCAGCTTTCTGCGCCGGCACGCCGCTCGTGTCGCCGAGCTGTCGGTCGGCCGCCTCACGCTCTACCCCGGCGGCTGGGACTTCTATCTCGAGGAGCGCGAGCGCCGCCGGGCGCAGGCCGAGGCGCAGCGCGAGGCCCAGGGCCGCAAGGTCGCCGAGACGGAGCGCTTCATCGAACGCTTCCGCTACAAGGCCTCGAAGGCGCGTCAGGTGCAGAGCCGCGTCAAGGCGCTGGCGAAGCTCGAACGTGTCTCGGCGCCGGCGGCCGCGACCCGCCGCATGCGGCTCTCGATCCCCGCGCCGGCCCGCGCGGGCGCGCTGCCGCTCGAGCTGGTCGGGGCGCACAAGGCCTACGGGGAGCAGGTGGTCTATCGCGGGATCGACGTGCAGATCCGGCGCGGCGAGAAGGTCGCGCTGGTCGGCCCGAACGGCGCCGGCAAGTCCACGCTGCTGCGCATGCTGGCGGGCGTGCTGCCCTTCGAGCGCGGCGAGCGCCGCGTCGGCCACCAGGCACAGGTGGCCTTCTACGCGCAGCACCAGCAGGGCGCGCTCGATCCGCGCTGCAGCGTGCTCGAGGAGCTGGAGAAAGACGCCGCGCTCGAAGACCAGCCGCGCCTGCGCGGCCATCTCGGCGCCTTCCTGTTCTCCGGAGACGACGTCCAGAAGAAGGTCTCGGTGCTGTCGGGCGGCGAGAAGGCGCGCCTCGCGCTGGCGAAGCTGTTGCTCCGCCCGAGCAACGTGCTGGTGCTGGACGAGCCCACCAACCACCTGGACGTCAGCGCCTGCGAGGTGCTCGAGCACGCGCTGGCCGCGTATGCGGGGACGCTCGTGGTGATCTCGCACGATCGCGCCTTCCTGAACGCGCTGGCAACGCGTGTGATCGAGGTACGCGGCGGCGTGCTGCGCGAGTTTCTCGGCAACTACGACGACTATCTAGAGCGCGTGTCCGGCGCGGCACTCGCCACGACCGCAGCGCCGGCCGGTGCAGCGCCCGGAGGCGCCGACCGAGGGGGAATGCGCGAGCGAGCGCGTGCAGAGCGCCGCGAGGCCGAGCGCTCACGCCGCCGCTTCGCCGCGCTCGAGGCCGAGATCAGCGAGAAGGAGAGCGCGCTCGAGGCGCTCACCCTCCGTCTCGCGGATCCTGAGCTGTGGCGCGACCCCGAGCAGGCGCGTCGCTTGGGCGCGGACCGCGACGCCCAGCGCACGGCGCTCGACGGGCTCTACCCGGAGTGGGAGCGCCTCGCCGGCCTGCTCGAAGCGACGCCGCCCGAGTAGCTCGCGAGCGCGAGTCGGAAGCGCCCGCGCGCCGGGTCCATCTCGACCAGGCGCACGGCGATGCGCGCACCGAGCCCGATGCGCTCGCGCCCGATCGTGACGAGCGCGCGCCGCAGATCGACATGCGCGTTCCGCGGCAGGGATCGCAGCGGAACCAGGCCATCGCCC
>Ga0247727_10001391_pt1 | contig 57694 bp, 45 predicted proteins | sample WisWelCaveWW1625_FD_202498 | JGI IMG/M metagenome (GOLD analysis project Ga0247727, IMG submission 202498) | Biofilm microbial communities from Wishing Well Cave, Virginia, United States - WW16-25 | ecosystem: Environmental > Aquatic > Deep subsurface > Groundwater > Cave microbial mat | place... | reverse complement strand
TAGCCGGTGCGTAGCCGGGCGTCGGCACGAGTGCCGACGCGGCACGCAAGAGTGCGTGCGCCACAATGGAATCAACGTCTTGCGTGGTGCCAGGAAAACCAAGTGACATTAGGCGTCCCCGCCTGTCTGCAGACTTCTGCCACGGGCTGGTAGGTCTACTGCTTCACCGCGATTGTCGTGCGGATCTGGTTCGGAGCGGCCGGGTTGTTGCTCGGGATATCGCGCATCACCACCACCACCTGGATGGCGTTGCCCGGCGGCGTGGCGTCCGGGATCTTGATATTGATCTGCCACAACCCGATCGCGCCCGGGGCAAACCCCGAGTAAAGAACCTCAGTCTTTTCGTCCAGGAACCGCGCGTTGACGATCACCCGCGGCTTGTCCGGCGTCTCCAGGACGCCCTCCACCGGCCGGCCGTCCCCAGGAGCGCCGGGAACGAATCCCTGGCCGGTTCCGAACAGCGTGACGACACCGCCGCGGGCGATGGCGTTCGACGCCGAATTGACGGTTCCGTCCTGGTTGATCGCCGCCAGTTGGCCGCTGCCGGCAGGGCCGATGGCAAACAAGCCGGGAGAGGAAACATCCAGCAGCATCTGGGTCGCCGCGACGATCCGGCTGGTGGAAACCTGGAAGACCACCAGCTCGTGCCGCCCCGGGGCCGCCAGGCTCATCGGCATCAGGAAGTTGATCTGCTCGGGAGAGACGAAATGGATGGGTATCGGCTCGTCGTTGATCACCACCTGTAAGTCGGCCAGCGTGCGCGTCATCGGGATGGGATCGGGCAGCTCGTCGAACACCTTGGTCTGCTCGGTGAAGCGATAGTTCAGCCGGTTGGATTTCAGCGTCGTGTACATGCCGGGCGAGAGGCGGTTGAGAAAGTTGGCGGCGTTCATCACCTCCACCGCGGGGAAATAGATGGCCACGCGGTGGGAAGAGTCGGAAAGATAGAGATTGCCGAACCCGTCCTGGGCGACGCCCAAAGGCCCCGGAGACGGGATCTCGTAGTCGAATCTGTTCGCCCCGGCCAGGAGAAGGTCGTAGCGCGGGAACCGCAGGGCGCGGCTGCCGGCTCCGTCGGTGATCCAGATCTCTCCGGTGGCGGGGCTGACGTAGATGCCCACCGGCACTCCGACGCCGGGGATCGTGAAGGCCGCCCGTTCGTCCGGCTGCACCGTGGTGGCGCGGCGGAAGATGAGCACGCGCCGGTTGCTGGTGTCGCACACGTAGAGCCGGTCGTCGGTATCCACGGCGATGTGCCGCGGATTGTCCAGGCGGTTATCTTCCCGCCCCGGTAAAGTCCGCAGAAAGTCCGGCTGGCCGACCACGTTGGTGGCCTCCATCCCGTTGGAGAACGGCGCCCGGAACAACAGCACGCGGTTGTGAGCGATGTCGGAGACCAGCAGGCTGCCCTCGACGGTGAACGCCAGGCCGCTCGGCGCCGCCATGGTGCGCGAGGTAGCGTCCGTGATGCGCGTGGTGAAGCTGCTCTGACCGATCACCAGGTCGGCGGCCGGCATGCCTTGCTGGCTGAACGGGCGCGGGAAGCGCAGCACGCGGCTGTTGCCCGTATCGGCCACGTAGAGGTTCCCGTCGGAATCCACAGCCAGGGATAAGGGAGCGAACAGGGAAGTGTCCGTCGGCTTGGTCGAGTCATTGGAGGGGTAGTTGGCCAACGAGCGGAACAGGTCCGGTTGGCCGATCACCAGGTCGGCCTTGTCTCCCGGGCGGACCTTGCGCGAGTCGGCGAAGCCCAGCACGCGATGATTCAGCGTATCGGCCACGTACAGACGCGGCGGGCTGGAGCGAGTGTCCAGCACCACGCCTCCAGGCGTGTTGAACTCCCGACCATCGATCAGGTTCGGCGAGCGCAGGTCGAAGCCGACCTGTCCCAGCACCCGCAGCGCCTGGTAGGGCGTCGCCACCGCCACCGACGGCCCGCTCGAAAGATCGGGAAACACCAGCACGCGGTGATTGGCCGAATCCACCACGTACACTTCGCCGTTGGCGTAGGCAGCGCTGAGCGGTCCCAGAAACGTGTTCGCCGCCGGCTCGGCGCGCCCGCGGTTGGGCAGTTGCTGGTTTCCGGTGAACCCGTCCTGGCCGATCACCGCCTTGGCGGGCGGCGACAGCGCCGTCTCGGTTTCCGCCGGCCAGGTGTCGTAGGGATCGTAGCGCAGGATGCGATGCACGTAGGTGTCCACCACGAACGGCGTGTTGCCGATCGTGAATACGCCTTCCGGCGCCAGGATGGCCAACGGCGAGGGGATGATGACTCCCAGCGTGTACTCGTTGATCGGCGGCGGCGGGGTCTGTCCCGGCGCCAGCAGCGGCGGCAGGCCCATGACGCGCGCCGCATCCATGCCCGTGCGGAACGGCGGCACATACACCAGTACGCGGCTATACCCGTCGGGGACGAACAGCCTGCCGCTGCGATCGAATGCCAGGCCGGCCGGCGTATTCATGACCTGCTTGTTCCGCCGCGTCGCGAAGGCGGGCGACGGCGCCAGCGTCACGCGGCTGATGAAATCCTGCTGGCCCAGCACCAGGTCCGCATTGGGGCCGTTGGTGGCTCCGGTTCCCAGCACCGAAGCCGGATACCGAAGCACGCGATGGTTGCCCGCGTCGGTGAACCAGAGATTGCCCTGGCTGTCGAACTGCAACGTCACCCGGAACACCGTGGTCGAGCTGGAGGTGACGCTGGCGCTGAAGATGCTTCTTGCGGAAAGTCCGCCGGCGTTGGTAGCGCGCGAATTGAGCGAGGTCTGGCCGATCACCAGGTCGGGGATCTTCACCGCGTCGGTCTGATCGAACGGCCGCGGGAAGCGCAGGATGCGGTTGTTGGCGGCGTCGGCCACGTACAGGTTGCCGGAGGTGTCCACTACCAGCCCCGTCGGCCTGCTCAGACCGCTCAACAGGTTGGAGCCCGGCCCCAGAGCGCCGGTGGAAAACAGGTCGCGCTGCCCGACGACGACATCGGCCGCGGCGCCGTTCTCGAACCCCGAGGCGCTGCGCCACCCCAGCACACGGTTGTTATCGAGGTCGGCGACGTAGAGCGCCCCGGAGGATGGATCGATGGCGACCGCCTGTGGCCGCTGAAGTTCCCGACCCTCCACCAGGTTGGGCTCCACGCTGGTGATTACGTTCCTCAGATGGCCTACCACGCGCGTGGGGACCCTGTTCAACGGCACCTGGGCGAGCCCCCGTGCGGTGACCAGACCGCAGGCAGTCAATAATCCAATATGTAACAGTTTCATTTGGTTTTCTATACTAGGGCGCTCGCGGGTGCGCCCCTTTTTCTAAAAATAGCACGCCGACCGTGGTCGACGGAAGCGGCCGTCACGGTTCCTTGGTATAGTCAAACCCGAAATCGGGTCTAGGAGTTTCGGCGGATGCTACTCCGGGTGGTAAACTGGTACTTTGAGCCAGTCCGCTACGCCTTCCCACAAGCCGCGCGTTTGCGCCGTCAGTTACCTGAACACAGTCCCGCTGGTCTGGGGCATGTTGCACGGGCCGCAGAAGGATCTGTTCGATCTCTCTTTCTCCCTGCCGTCTGAATGCGCCGACCGCATCGAGACCGGCCACGCCGACATCGGCATTGTCCCGGTGGTCGAGATTCCCCGACTCGGTCTGACTCGCATCCCCGGCACCGGGATAGCCTGCCGCGGCCCCGTGCGCAGCATCCTGTTAATTTCGCGCACGAAGCCGGAAAAAATCGCCACGCTCGCCACTGACCTGGGATCGCGCACCTCGGTCGCCCTGGCGCGCATCGTGCTCGCCCGCCGCTATGGCTCGCGACCCGTGCTGGTCCCGATGCCGCCGCGGCTGGAGGGTATGCTGGAGGCCGCCGACGCCGCGCTGGTCATCGGCGACGCGGCGCTGCTCATCGATCCCTCCGGGGTGCCCTTTCAGGTGATGGACCTCGGCGAGGAGTGGCTGGCGCTCACGGGCCTCCCCATGGTGTTCGCCATGTGGGCCGGCCCGGCGGCCGTCGCGCGGCCCCGGTTGGAGGCGGCCTTCACCGGTTCCTGCCGGTTCGGCCTGGCCAACCTGGAGAAGATCATTGCCCAGGAAGCGCGACGACGGGGCATCGGGGAGGACCTCGCCCGGCGCTACCTCACCCGCCACATCGTCTTCGAGCTGGAGGAGCGCGACTACGAGGGCATGGACCTGTTTTTGCAATACACCGCCGGATTGGATACCCTGGTAGCCTCTCCGGCTACACTCGCATGATGACTCCACAGGAGGCCACCGATCTTTTCCAGAGCCTTGACCTGATCGGTATTGGCCTGGCTGCCGACGCAGTGCGCAGCCGGCTCCACCCGGAGGGCGTGGTCAGCTACATCATCGACCGTAATATCAACTACACCAACTTCTGCACCGAGTATTGCAGTTTCTGTGCCTTCTATCGCCCCATGGGACACGCGGAGGGCTACCTCCTCCCCCAGGAGACCGTTTGGCAGAAGATCCAGGAAACCGTGGAGCTGGGAGGCACGGGCATCCTGATGCAGGGCGGCCTGCATCCAGACCTAAAAATCGAGTGGTACGAAGACCTGCTGCGCTCGATTAAGGCGCGCTTTCCCATTCACCTGCACTGCTTCTCGGCGCCGGAGATCACCAACATCGCCGAGGTGAGCGGTCTGACGCTGCGCGACACCATCGCGCGCCTGCGCGACGCCGGGCTGGACTCGATTCCCGGAGGAGGCGCCGAGATACTCGACGACGCGGTGCGCCATCGCATCAGCCGCCTGAAGTGCACCACCGCGGAGTGGATCGACGTGCATCGCACGGCGCACGCGCTCGGGATGCGCACCACCGCCACCATGATGTTCGGCTGCGGCGAGACCATCGAGCAGCGCGTCAGCCACCTGGAGATCGTGCGCCGGATCCAGGCGGAGACCGGCGGGTTCACCGCGTTCATCCCGTGGACGTTTCAGCGGGAAAACACGTCGCTCGGCCGCTTTGTCAAGGAGGAGGCCACGGCGGTCGAGTACCTGCGCACGCTGGCGATCTCCCGCCTGTACCTGGAGAACATCCTCAATGTGCAGTCCTCCTGGGTCACCCAGGGACTGAAGACCTGCCAGCTCGGGCTGCGCTTCGGCGGCAACGACGTCGGCAGCATCATGATCGAGGAGAACGTGGTCTCGGCCGCCGGCGCCCACAACAAAGCCACCGAGGAGGACCTGCGGCGCATGATCCGCGACGCCGGCTTCGTCCCGCGGCAGCGGGACACACTCTACCGCACCTTGTTCCTGAACTGACTTGCGACGGACCGCTCCCTTCGGTCGCGGCTCGGAAACTACAACAGCTCGCGCAGGTCCGAGACCCAATAGTCCGGTTCCCAGCGCGCCAGCTCGAGCGCGTCGCCGTAGCCGTGGCGGAAGGCGCAGGTACGCACGCCGGCGCGGCGGCCGGCCTCCATGTCCGCCGCCGAGTCGCCCACCAGCAGGCAGTCTTCCAGCGGCGTGCCCAGCGCTTCCAGCGATTTCAGCACCACGTCCGGCGCAGGTTTGCTGGGGAAGCCGTCGGTGCCCTGGACGTGATCGAAATAGCGGAGCAGGCGGAACTGCTCGAGGATGGCGCGGGTGGTGGGCGTGCCCTTGGTGGTGGCGGTCGACTTGCGCCCGCCGAGCGAGGCCAGCGCTTCCTCGACGCCCGCGTAGACGCGCGTCATCCGGTGGCCGCGCGCCGCGTAGATCGTGCGATAGTCGCGCACCAGATCGTCCAGTTGCTCCTGGCTGAAATCGGGAAACAGCTCGCCGAACAGGTCCAGCAGGTGGCGCCCGATGTAGCCGCGCAGAAACTCCTGGGCGACCTGGCTGTGGGAGGTGCCGGCGAGCGCCTCGCGAATCGCCGCGCAGATGTCGGCCGCCGAATCCAGCAGCGTACCGTCGACGTCGAACAGGTAGAGGCCGAAGCGCGGGATCACGCCGGCGAGGGACGCTCGCCTTCGATCAACGGAGGAACCCGGAGGCCGGTCTCCGGCCGCAGGACTTCCTGGGTGGGGCTGCGTTCGCCCCTGCCGCTGGGCCGGGCCGTTGCGAGAGGCTCTCCGGCGATGAGCAGTTGCACCTCCGCGCCTTCCAGCACCTCGCGCTCCAGCAACGCCTCGGCGATGCGCACCAGCGCCTCGGCGCGTTCCTCGATGATGCCCCGCGCGCGCTGGTAGGCGGCGTCCACCAGCAGGCGGACCTGCTCGTCGATGCGGACGGCGGTGGCTTCGCTGTAGTCGCGGTGCTGGGCGATTTCGCGGCCGAGGAAGATCTGCTCCTCCTTCTTGCCGAAGCTCAACGGGCCCAGCTCGCTCATGCCCCATTCGCAGACCATCTTGCGCGCCAACTCGGTGGCCCGCTCGATGTCGTTGCCCGCCCCAGTGGTCACTTTCTTGATGAAGATCTCCTCGGCGATGCGCCCGCCCATCAGGATCGAAAGCTGCGCGTACAGGTACTCGCGCGAGTAGGAGTGCTTGTCGTCCAACGGCAACTGCATCGTCAGACCCAGCGCCATGCCGCGCGGGATGATCGTCACCTTGTGCAGCGGGTCCGCCTCCGGGATCACGCTCGCCACCAGGGCGTGGCCGGCCTCGTGGTAGGCGGTGCTGCGCTTCTCCTCATCGCTGATGATCATCGATTTGCGCTCGGCCCCCATCATGACCTTGTCCTTGGCCAGCTCGAAGTCGCACATCGCGACCACCTTGCGGCTTTGCCGCGCGGCGATGAGAGCACCCTCGTTGATCAGGTTGGCCAGGTCTGCGCCGGCGAAGCCCGGCGTTCCTCGCGCCAGCACCGACAGGTTGACGTCGTCGCCGATCGGGATCTTGCGCGTGTGCACCTTCAGGATCTGCTCGCGCCCCTTGACGTCGGGCCGAGGCACCACCACCCGCCGGTCGAACCGTCCCGGCCGCAGCAGCGCCGGGTCCAGCACGTCGGGCCGGTTGGTGGCCGCCATCAGGATGACGCCTTCATTGGATTCGAAGCCGTCCATCTCCACCAGCAACTGGTTCAGGGTCTGCTCGCGCTCGTCGTGGCCGCCGCCAAGCCCGGCGCCCCGATGCCGCCCCACGGCGTCGATCTCGTCGATGAAGACGATGCACGGCGCGTTCTTCTTGCCCTGCTCGAACAGGTCGCGGACGCGGCTGGCGCCTACGCCGACGAACATCTCGACGAAATCGGAACCCGAGATGGAGAAGAACGGCACGCTGGCCTCTCCGGCGATCGCCCGCGCCAGCAGCGTCTTACCCGTGCCCGGGGGCCCGATCAGCAGCACTCCCTTGGGAATCCGCCCGCCCAGCTTCTGGAACTTCTGCGGCTCGCGCAGAAACTCGATGATCTCCTGGAGCTCCTCTTTGGCTTCCTCGACCCCGGCCACGTCCTTGAACGTCACTTTTTTCTGCTGCGACGAGTGCAGCCGCGCACGGCTCTTGCCGAAGGTCAGCGCCTTGTTGCCGCCGCTCTGCATCTGCCGCACCATGAAGATCCAGAAGGCCAGGATCAGCACGAACGGCAGCACATTGACCAGCACCGAAGTCCAGATGCCGGAGCTGGAGTCCTTGATCTCGACGTTGACCTTGTTATCCCGCAGCAGGTTGTAGATGTCCGGATAATTGAGCGGGATGAGCGTCTTGAGCCCGGAGTTGTCTTCCCGGAACGCGCCGCGGACCTCGTTGCCGGCGATGCTGACGCTCTTGACTTTCCCCTCTTTCACCACGTCGACGAATTGGGAGAACGTCAACGGCTGCTCGACCCGGCCGCGCCCGCCCTTCACAACGGCCCACAGCAGGACGGCCACGCAGATCAGAATCACCCAGAAGACTGCGGTCTTGATATTGGAATTCATGTGCTCTCGACGACGACCCCGGCTGGTCCCGATGCCCCCTACTCTACAGACGTTGTTCTCCTCCCCTTCGATTCAGCCGGATAATGCCTCCGGGACTTCCCGAATGCGCAATACGGTCCGGCTGGCAGGCGTAGCTTCCAACCCGGCCGCCGGGCCGAACCTCTTAGCCCAAAGGATAAGGTCTCCAACGGTTAAGATCGGCCAACCGCGTCTTTCCCATAAGGGGATCCGGAACTGTTGGAAAAGAAACTTGATCTTCTCCTGCCTGCCACGGCCGGCCGGCTCGTACTGGTCTCCAGGTCTCCAGTTTCTCAACTCGATTGGCCCTGAGATCCGTTCCCAGTCCAACTCGCTTTCACTGACAGTATACCCTGAATCCGGGGTAGGCGATTCCCCTGAGACGTTCCAGGACGCCTCCGCCAGGCAGAGTTCCAGCATCGTGCCCATGCCAGGAATCGCGATGCGGCCCGGGATGTCCGGTCGCAGCCTCCAGTTGCGGTTCTCCAGCCGGTCCATGCCCGGCGGCGCCAGCCGGATCCATTCAAACGACCGGAATACATCCACACCGGGAATCTGCGCCCGGCCATCGCCTTCCGCCCGCCGGCCGAGCTCCAGGATCTGCTCGATGTGGCCGAACTCGATTTGACGCAGGTCGCCACGGACTTGCCCCACCGCGCGTCGCAGCAGCCGCCGGGCCACCGCCGGCGGCAAGCCAGCCAGCCGGTCGGCGCGCAGCAAGACAGCCTGCCCCCGCCGGCACAGCAGCCCCTCGGCCACCCCGTCGATCTGCCCGCGCCAGTAGTCCTCCTCGTCCCCGGCCAACACCGCCATCTGGGCGAGAGTCTCCGACAGCGCGGGATTCCATTCGCGCTCCAGGTCGGGCAGCAGGAAATGGCGGATGCGGTTGCGGGCGAAACGCGGGTCGCGGTTGGTGGAATCCTCCCGCCAGTCGAGGCCGCGCGCGCGGAGCCAGTCTTCCACCTCGCCCCGTGTGACCTCCAGCAGCGGGCGTACCAGGCCCTCCGGTGAAACCGGCCGCAGGCCCGCCAGCCCGGTGGCGCCCGCACCGCGGAGGATGCGGAACAGCACGGTTTCGGCCTGGTCCGAACGCGTGTGGCCCAGCGCCACGCGGTCCAGCAGGCCGGCCTTCAGGAAGCCGAGGAAAAACTCGCGCCGCGCAAGGCGCGCGGTCTGCTCGAGGTTCCCGCCTTGCCGGGGGCCGGGCTCCAGTGTTCGCACGTGGAAGGGCATACCATGGGCGCCGGCCAGCTCGCCGGCGAAGCGTGCGTCCTCGGACGAGTCGTCACGCCAGCCGTGATCGACGTGGAGGACGGACAGGGCGAGATTCCAGCGCGGGGCCAACTCCCGCAGCAAATCGAGCAAGGCTACCGAGTCGGCGCCGCCGGAGACCGCCACGCCGACGCGGTGTCCGGGAACGAACATGCTATAACGAGAGATAGTCTCGGCGACTCGCTCGCGCAGAGATTTTTCCAATCTATTCATTGTAAGTCTGCAACCGTGAATTCCGAGTTGAGAGAACGAGCCGCCCGCATCCGCCTGCTGCTGATGGACGTGGACGGCGTGCTCACCGACGGCAAACTGTACAACCTGCCCGGCTCAGCCGAGGGGCTCGTATGGGAAACCAAGGCGTTCGACTCCCAGGATGGCATCGCGCTCCAGTGGCTGCACTGGCATGGCATCCGCACCGGCCTGATCAGCGGCCGCGACTCGCCGGCGACGGCCGCCCGCGCCCGCCAGTGCCACTTCAGTTACATCTATCAGGGCCACATCGAGAAGATCCCCGTGCTGGAAGAGATTCTGGCGGATTCCGCCGAGCCGGCCGAGCGGGTCGCCTACATCGGCGACGATCTTACCGACATGGTGGTCATGCGCCGCGTCGGGCTGGCCATCGCCACCGCCAACGCGCGGCCGGAGGTGAAGCGCTCGGCCCACTGGACGACCTCCGCCTCGGGCGGCGCCGGCGCGGTGCGGGAAGTCTGCGAAACACTGCTGCGCGCGCAGGGTCTCTGGGACCAGATCCTGCGCAAGTACGAGGTGGAATGAACATGGCGGGCCCCCGCACAGGTCTCCTCATTCACGCCAGCTCCGGACCGGGCGTGCTGCACCAGCTCACCGGAGTCATCGCGAGCCACCTCGGCGACATCTCCTCAGTCGAGATCCTTGAGACCGGACCTCCGCGGGCGCGCGTCTACTTCGAGATAGAACTGCCCGCCTCGGCCGGCCCGCTGGTGGCCGACCTGGAGCGGCTGGAGATTGTCAGCCATATCGCCTCCGTCGAGAGTATGCAGAAGATCTACGGCAAGCGGGTGATCATCGTGGGAGGCGGGGCCCAGGTCGGGCAGGTGGCCATCGGCGCCATCTCCGAGGCCGACCGCCACAACATCCGCGGCGAGCACATCTCGGTGGACACGATTCCGCTGGTGGGCGAGCATCCACTGGCGGAGGCCGTGCGCGCTGTCGCCCGGCTGCCGCGCGCTCGCGCCCTGGTGCTGGCCGGCGCCCTCATGGGAGGCGAAATCGAGCAGGCGGTCCGCGAGGTGCGCGCCCAAGGCCTGCTCGTGCTCAGCCTGAACATGGCCGGCAGCGTCCCGGACGCGGCCGACCTGGTGGTGACCGATCCGGTCCAGGCGGGCGTGATGGCGGTGATGGCGGTGGCCGATACGGCCCGGTTCACCGTGGAGCGGCTGAAACGAAGGGTCTACTGAAAAACCGCTCCCTGGCGGTCGCGGCTCGGTAACGGCTATTCCAGAAGCAGGCCGAACTCGCGCCGCAGGTCGGCTCCTGGAGCCGGATCGTAGACGCGGATCCAGTATTGCCCTTGCGGCAGGTTCCCTGGCGCGGCAACTGAGAGGATGCCCTGCTCGGGTTTCCCCTGGGCGCTCCACTTCAAGACGCCGTCGCCGTCCACAATCTCGACACGGCAGGCCGCGAGCGGCTCCAGGCCGGTCAGGTCGAGCTTCAACTCGAGCGGCCTGCCGGCGGGCGCACGCGCGCCGGCTGGGTCCTGGACACCGCGAGTCGCCTGCAACAAAACCGCGAAGGGCGAACCCCGGACTTCCGTTCGCTGTGGAACCAGCACGCCGACCAGCGCCAGGGATGCCAGTCCGGTCGCCAGCGCCAGTTTCCATCGCATGGGTACGAACAGCAGGCGCGCGCGAAACAACTCGGTCCTGGAAGGACGGTCGGTCATCAGTTCCGCGGAGGCCCGCTTCAATGCCTCCACGTACTCGTCCATCGCTTCCAGCCGCTGCTGGCAGGGCTCGCACAGCAGCAGATGCTCGTCCGCTACCTCGGCTTCCTTCTGGGAGAGCCGCCCCAGAGCGTACCGCTCCAATGATTCCTCATCGACGTGGGAATCGAAGCTGGCATCCATGGCAAGGCCTTTCCGGTGCGTGAGGGCGGAACTGCCCGCACACACCATGGGTTTCTGCATCCGAATTTAGCCTGTACCTGAATGGTGTCAGCGACCGGCTGAACTTCTCATGGAAATTTTTGATAGTGGTCTCCGCGATAGCTTCCGCTTGCCCAGCTCCCCAAACCGCGCCTTGGCCCGCGACTTCAGCAACCGGAACTGGGTCTCCGACAGGTTCATTTCCGAGCAGATCTGCTCCTGCGGCTGCTCGTACAAGTAGAACCGGGTCAGGATCTCTCGATCCCGGCGCGAGACCCCGCTCAGCACTTCCTTCATGATCGCGACTTTTTGTTCCAGGATGACCTGCTCTTCCGGCGTCCGCCGCTCGTCGGCCACCCGGGTGCCTGTCTCCATCTCCGCCTGTTCCTTGCGGTGTTGAACCGCCTGGTCGATGTGCGCCGCCACCTGCCGCCGCACCACCGTGCGCACGAACCCCATCAGCCGTTCCGGGTCCCGCAAATCGCCGCGGCGGATCGCCTGCACCACGATCAGGAACGTGTCGTGAACCTTGTCCTCCAGTTCCTGCTGGCCCAATTGCCGGCACAGGTAGAACCGGATCCCTTTGGAGAACAGACGGTACAATTCCTCCATACCCGTCGAATCCTGGGCGCGGATCCTATCCACCAGCCCCGTCCAACGGGACGCCATGGCCGGATCACCCGGCGATGCCTCTTCCTTCTGCGATGACTCTTCCTTGGTCTGACCAAGCGGGGAAGAGGTCAATTCTTCGCGTGGGTCCTGTTCCGGAACGGCATCCCATGGAAGCTCTGTGCTCACTGTTAACATTATTGTCCTAACTTTGTCCTACAAGAAAGTAAGCGGCCCAATAGTTGGGCCGCGCCCGCCAAGAGGCGGAATGAAGCATCTCCACCTGGGCCAATCGCAGCGCGCGGTCCGGTTCCACCGGCCCGCCTTGTTGTCGAATGACCCGAAGATGCTTGTAAAAAGCCTGCCAGAGCTCCCCGGAATCGTCCGGAGTGGGCCAGAATGTGCCCGCCACGTTGTGCGCACCGGCGGCCATCCAGGCGCGTGTCAGACCCATGAGGCCTTCTCCGCGGAGCGCCTCGCCTTTTCCAGAGCTGCAACCGCTCATCACCACCAGAGCGGCCGGCGCCGAGAGGGCCGCAATCGCCGTCGTCCCCAGAACGTCCGCCCGCCCGTCGGCGTGTCGGCTGAGGATCAGCATGCTTTCCCGCGGCTGCTGAAAAGACGGTGTCAGGTGCGTGGCGAAATGGACGATGGACGGGCGCCGCCGCCGAAGATTTTCTTCCACGCCCCGCAGGCTGGCATGCTCGCCCGAAAGCAGGACCGTACCGGAAGGCGGCGCCCCCCAGTTCCGCGCGCACGCCGCCATTTCCCGCGCCGTGCCCGGCATGCGCGGCAGCGTGAGTGGGAAAGTCCCGGTGCCCGCTCGCGAGCCGGCCGGCAGGCGCGGATCGGCGGCGTTATAGATGGGGTCGGCTACGCCCAGAAGAGGCCCCTCCCATCCCGGCGCGCCGCGTTCGGTGAGCATCACCGCCGCGGGGATGATTTGCAGGCGGTTGCGTTCCACCAGGCGAACGGGCGTCCCGTCGCGGTTGCTCGCGGCGATCAGGGCGGCAAAAGGGAGCCGAAACAACGCATCGTCGACCGCCAGCAGCCACCGTGGCTTCGAGATCACCGCCGGTTTCAGTTCACCGAACAGGCTCCGGTACAGTTTCTCTCCCAGCGGAACTGCTTCCGGGGAGTTGTCCTGAACCGCCTGCGTGAACCGGCCGGTCAGCCCTTCCAGTTCCCCCAGGCCCCCGAGGCGATGGAGCGTCACCGCTTCCCGCGTCACCGCCCACAGGTACGCTCCCTTCGGCCGCAGGTGGAAACTCAGCAGCGCCTCGGATCGTTGCAGGGCCTGCTGCAACGAGGCGACCGAGACCGGCCGCCCGGGCATCGCGCCCTGCCCGCCCTCAACCGCCTTGAGGCCGGCGCCGACTTCCATCGCGGTTCGTTGGGAGCGCAACTGGGCCAGGCGCGTCCGGGCCGCCGGCGTGTCCCTGCGGAAGACCGCCAACTCGGCATTCTGCAACCGGATCAGCACCTCCCAGTACTGGGGCGGCAGTTGCCTGCGGGTCGCCGCCGAGGTGTGCATTGTTTCGCGAAACGCGCCCGCACGGTTCTCTTCGACCGCCTCCAGGGCTCGAACGGCCAGCTCCGGCCGCCGACCGCCGGCATATAGATCCAGCGCCACCTCCAGGAAGCTGTCGTACATCTCCTCCGTGCCCCTGTCGTACATCTCCTGAGCGCCGACTCCGGCCATGATCCGGAACGAATCCGCGGGCAACACCGTCAGTCTCCATTCGCGCAGGAAGTGGATGGTTGTCTCCAGGTCGCGCAGCGCCTCTTCGCGGAGGCCCAGCGCGATGGCCGCCTGCGCCCGCCGGTGATACAGGCTATAGATGGGCGCGCGGCCCACGGTCACGCGTGCCGCTTCGATGGCCAGCCCCAGGAGGAGGTGCGCACTCGCCGCATCCCCCTGGGCCAGCCGCAGCATCCCCAGGTTGCGGTAGGTCAGGTCGAGCGACCGGTCGCGGTTGATCCGCCGCAGGCGGAACGCCTCCGTCAAGGCCGCGTCGGCTTGCTCCAATCTCTTGTGCTTCAACAGGTGGTATCCGAGATGGTCCCATCCGAGAGCCTGCGCAGTGGAATCCCCGGATCGGTCGGCCTCGAAGATCGCCTCCCGATAACCTTTCACGGCTTGGTCGATCCGGCCCTCTCGGGCGTGCAATGCGGAACGCTGGACCATCAGGTTCTGGCGTATTCGCGACGGTCCGCTCGTCCCCTGGGCGGCCAGGGCTTCCTCAAGCAACCGGGCCGCCTCCTCCAGCGCACCCTGGCGCATGTACAGCGAGGCAAGGTTGAGGGCTATCACGGTGGCCGTCTCCCGGTCGCCTTGCTCGAGCGCCAGCTTGCGCGCCTTCTGGAACGCGTCCACTGCCTCCCGATTCTGAAACAGGCGGGACCGTGCCGTGCCCAGGCCGGCCAGCGCCCGCGCCGCGCGCAGCTTGGATCCCAGCGCTTCGGCCCGGTCGTAGCATTTTTGGTAGGCCGCCGCCGCCCGCACAAACTCCATGGCCTGGCCCAGCCGCAGGGCGTCCTCGTTGCAGCGGATCAATTCGGCTTCCGCCGGATCAACCGGCCGGGCCGGGGGTCCTTCGGACACGATCCCCGCCGCCGAGAGCAATAGAGACAAACATACCCCACGAATGGAGTTCTGCATTTGTGTTGTGAGGAGGTACTACTGAAGTCTCAGGAACGCCGAGGCTGGCGTCCTTAGGAATACCCTGCGCAGGGTACTCCTAAGGATCATACCAGAGATTGGCCACGATGTGGCAACCAAATTTTTAAGGTTGAATCCCGATAGGCTGCGTGCGCCTGTGCGCGCACGAAAATGGGCGGTCCTGGACCGCGTTACATCAGAAACACAGGGCAGATGGCGGAGGCCAAATGATGATAGGTTCTTCTTCCATATCGTCTTCCGGGCGGCGAGCCAGGCTCGACCCGCCCAGTTTCAGGGTAGGGGGCAGGGGTGGATCTTCCGCACGGATCTCTCCGTAAGCCTGTCCGTCCGTTGAGGTTAGATCCCGGCCCGCGGCGTGACCCGAATTCCGGAGAACCGCCGGACGACCGCTTTGGTTCGCGGTGGGATACAATCAGAATTCTGGCCATGCACACACGCCGGCTTTCAAGTTTCCTCCTGGGCGCCTGGCTGGCTGCCAGCCTGTTCATGAGCGCCGTGGCGGCGGGCAACTTCCGCGCCGTCGATCGCCTGCTGGACACTCCCTCCAAGGCGGCCTCTGAGCACATCAAGAAGCTCGGCAAGGATTCCACGCGCGCGCTGCTGCGTTACCAGGTTTCCGAGCTGAATCGCTACTACTTCGACCAATGGGAGCTGGTGCAGTTGTGCCTCGGCGCCCTGTTGGCAGTCGTGCTGCTGTTCGCCACCAATGGCAACCGGCTGGCGATGGCGCTCTCGGTCTTCATGGTTCTGCTGGTGGTCATCCAGCACTGGCTGGTCGGTCCACAGGTTCTGGCCCTGGGCCGCTTATTGGACTTCACCTCCGCCAACGCCCCGCTCGCGCAGCGGACGCAGTTCATGGCGCATCACAGGGCCTACCTGGTCGTCGAAGGACTGAAGCTGCTGGCGGGCGTGGTTTTGACGGTACGGCTGCTGGTGGCTGTTTCGGCTGGACGCCGTCGTCGCCGGACGGGAGAGGCCGAACCGGTCCTGGACGCCTGAAGGGCCTCCCGCGCGGCATCGGAAGAAGCAATCGAGTACGACCGGTGCAAGCAACTACACCTATCTGCACGTGCGAGTCGGAGGGTCACGCTGGTCAGGGATCGGATCAGTGACACAGCGCGCCAGGCGCGGCCCGACTGGTGGGCCGGAAACTGCGTGCGATGAAATCGACCGGTGTAGCGTCCTCGGGCTTGGAGGACTCTAGGAAGAAGTTGGCGTAGCCGGAGTCGGGAAAAGTAACCGCTACAAGTGTTGTTTGGCCTCCCTTCCCGTCCGGCCACTCTCGTTTGGCGAACCATACTCGCGCGTTGTCAATCACGTTCTCACGGAAGAAGAACGACTTGTCGCGCCTGGCCCATGCGCCAGCATACCCGCCGATGTCATGACGAATAACGAGCTTTCCATCGGCTGAGGTGAAGTGCCCTACGAACGTGTCGGTTCCTTGGTCAACTTGATACGTGAAACCAACGGGTAGATTCACCTGCCCCCCCCACCATGCAAACGTGGCGGATTCAGGGTGCCAAGTCACGCCTTTCGGCAGCGGCAGATGCCGGGTGCAGGATTCTCCCGGAAGGGCCCAGGCAATCAAGAACCACCAAGCCCACATTCGCATGTACTCGCCCTGTCGGTCAGCCAAAACAACTCCGTCCCTCGTGCCCTCGTTCGATTTCGCGCAGCATCTGCGCGACGTCGGCGGTAGGAAATGAGTATTTCACGGCGCGACGATCCGCTTCAACTTCGCTTCCGGTTCGATGCCCGGCCGGCTCGATCGCGCCTCGCGAAGCGCGCGTCGAACCCATTCCTCCACGGTCAGCCGTTCCCGCCTGGCCAGACGCCGGGCGTCCGCGAGGAGTGTCGGGTTCGACGGTCCAGCCGCCGCGGTCCAGCCGCCCCATTGTTTCATAGCTTGCTAACGCGGGCGGCTCGGAAGCGCTGTCCCGGCCTGGACGAAGAGGTGCCATTTCGGGCGCTTCCAGCTTGCCCGGAAGCTTTCCAGGCTCGCTTCGACGGCTCGTTTCTCGCGCTCGATGCCGTCGAGGAACAGAACCAGGTCCGTCTGTTGCCGGCTGGTTCCGTGTTGCTCGTCGAACTGCCGGGCCAGCAGGTTGGCGGGCGTCACCGGGCGTCCCATCACCTCGACCAGCGGGAAGCGCAGGCCGCGCAGATCCGCTGAGGGCTCGAAGGCCTTGTAGACCAGCTCGGTGCAGACCAGGGCGGCGTCGGTCCGGAAATCAAAGTCGTAGTCGTAGGGACGCCCGGCGTAGTGAAAGGCTCGCAGCAGGGCGGCGGCCTTTTCGGGCTTGGTCAGGCGCGGGCGCAGGACGGCGACCGAATCGGCGTCGGCCGAGTGCTCGACGGTGGTGAAAGAGACGCCTTCGCTGATCGCTTCCAGCACGCGCGGCGCGAGCCCGTGTTCCTGCGGGGTCAAACTCAACGCGTAGGCGGCCGGGTAGCGGGAGCGCAACAGCATCTCGAAGTCGCCGTCGTCGCGCCCCTGCCGCCGCGCCCACGCCCGGACCTGCTCGTCGTGGAAGAACCGCCGGCGGTCCTCGGGTGTCCCGATGAAGATGGCCGCGTGCGGCCAGAAGCCGGGCAGGCCGATGTTCGAGAGGTACCATTCGCGGCGCTCCAGCAGGATGTCGCCTGGCTCGAGCTTGTTCAGCATGGCGGCGATCTGCCCGGCTGTCACCAGGGAGCGTTCCTGCCGCAGGACCTTGGTGTCGCCCGACCATTCCGACACCTTCGCTTGGACTGGGAAAAAGGTCTTGAAGGCGGCGTGGCGAAGCATCGCGAGCGCGTTTCTGGCCGTCAGCGCTTCGCCCCGGCCCTTGCCCGCCTTCCAGATCGCCTGCCGGTCCTCGTCGATGCCCTGGGCCAGTTCGGCAGCCGGCGTCGCGCGCAGCGCCGTGCGCGTGGCCTCGTAGGCCAGAAACTCCGCCGCCCGCGCGACGTTGAGATAGTGAAACTTCAAACCAGCGTAAGTTCTGGCCGGCAGGCCGATCTCGGGAATCGGCTCGTTCAGCAGCGTATCCAGGGCGGGATGGTTCCCGGCGCGGTCGATGAACTCCAGCGCAAAACGGTAGCGCGCCAGGAACGCCGCGTAGCCGGCCTGAAACGAACCTTTTTGGGGTTCGTCCTTCAGGCGATAGAAACCGCGATGATAATCGCCGACGGCGTCGAGCGCCACAAGATAATCGAGGAAGCGCTTCCAGGCTTCCCAGACGGCCTCGCGCTCCTGGCGACCGAGCAGCCGCGTCTCCGGCGGCTTCTCGGGGGGGAAAATCTCCGGACGCGAGGCGGCGAAGACCAGCATGGAGCGCAGCCCCTGGCGGTAGTGGTGCACAGCCGACAGGTCGGCGCGGATGCGCGCTGCCTGGTCCTTGCCGCCGAGCTTGTGAAGCGGCACGGTGGCCCGCAGCGGCGGGGCAAGCAAGAGGCCGGCAAACGCCAGTGCCAGCCAGAACCTGGCGGGATCGCGTGGGCACTCCATCATGTTGGTCCGAGAGCCCATATGACCCCTCAAACGACCTCGATCAAAACCGGCGCCAGGCGCCGCGATGCCAGCTCCAGCTCCAGCGTGTGCGAACCGGCGAGGATCTGATCGGGCAGCGGGAAATTGACCTCCCAGGTCGGAATCCGCGGGTTGACGCAGAACCACTCCATGTCGGCGACGGCCGAGCCGCTCACACGCACCCGCAACTGGTCCGGTCGCTCCACCTCCTCCACCACCAGCTTGACGGAGCGGTGAACGATCCTGGCATCGCTGAGCAGGTCGATGCCGTCGGTGACCGCCACCAGGCGGGGCACGGGGGGCCCCGGCCGCACCAGGCGGACTGTGGCCGGCGGGCACAACGGCTCGTCCAGCCAGAGGATCTCGATCGGCTGGAGGCCGCCGGCGAGGCCCTCGGGCAAGGGAACATTGAGCTGCTGCAAGCCGTCCGGCTCGGCCGGCCCGAGGTAGCTGGCGGCGCACTCCGCCCCGCCGATGCGCAGGCGCAGGTGATTGAGGTCGCAGTCGGCCGGCAGGTCCTCCATCCAAACCGCGAGCGCCGCGAAGCGGCCGCGCACCGGCGCCACCGGCTCGCTCGAGTGGGCGTTGGTGATGCGACGGATCCGGGGGGGGGCCTCCCCGCGCCGGCCGAGCGAGTCGCGCCAGCCCGCGGGCTGCTTGCGACAGGTGGCCCACAGGTATTGCGTCCCGGCGCCTTCCAGCGCCAGGAGCTGGAAATCCGCCTTGCGGGCGAACGCGGCCGCCTCCCCGGCGCTGACGCGCACGCCGTTCCAGGTGTCGCCGGCGCCGGCCACCGCGGGCAGGCCGTTGAACTGGCATCGCAGCAGCCCGCCGGTCTTGAGCACGCGCCGCGCCTCGCGCAGGTATCCGAACACCACCGCCCGGTCGGGGATGTGCTGGAACACGGCGTACGAGTAAACCAGATCGAAGGATTCATCGGCGAAGGCAGCCAGGTCCGAACGCTCGGTGTGGTGCGCGTGGGCATGGGGGATGTCGCGCAGTTTCTCCCGCGCCCGGCGGATCATCTCTTCGGAAACGTCGACGCCATGGATCTCGCCGAAGTGGCGGCTCATCGGGCGCAGCAGGCGGCCGGGGCCGCAGCCGATCTCGAGCGCCCGCCAGGCGCGCCGGTTGCCTGCCGGCAGCCGCTTCAGTTCCCGCTCCAGCCCTCGCACCACCTCCTCGGCGGTGGCGAAGAATTCCTCCTCGCTCTGGCCCCGGCGGCCGAAGGCGACGTAGTAGTAAGGGTCCTCCCGGGCGCGTTGGTCCCACTCCTCCCCCATCCGCCGGTGGACGTCCGCGGTCAACGGGGGTCTCCGTCGGCGCAGCGATTCCCGACGATCCTGTTGGCCGCCGGCGAAACGCCGGGCGCGGCAATGATGCAGCGCTGTTTCATTTTGTGGCCGGTGATTTCATTCTCCTCGATCGTGTTCCCGCGCGCCGGCGCCGGCCGCTCGGCGCGCCGGCCGAGATAAATGCCCGCCTGGAGCAGGTCCGGCTCGCCGGGGAAATGGGAGCAGCCGAAGCGCGCCCGGCTCTCGTTGCAGCCGGCCTGGTTCAATCGCAGCAGACGGTTCTGGCGGACGCGGTGCCCGCCGCCGATCAGGAAGATCCCTCCGAACCTGGCGCCGTCCACCAGGTTGCGCTCCACCACGATCCCCTCCGACTGCATGTCGGGATTGGTGTTGTTCATGACGATGCCGTAGTGGCCGAACGGATAGCGCTCGACCGGCTCGCGGTTGACGCAGGCGTTTTCGCGAACCTCGCCGTGGTGGAAGCCGTCCAGGTCGATGCACTTGCCGTTGATCTCCTCGAAGCGATTGCGCGCGTAGAGGCTGGCTTCCACGTTGCCCGCCGTGTCGATGGCTACCGGCGTGCCGCCGCCTTCGACGTCGACTTCTTCGATCGGATAGCCGATCAGGCGGCCGCGATTGTTTTCCACGCGCACGTTGACGGCGTGACCCACCTGGACGGCGTCGCGGCCGATGCGCTCGAAGAGATTGCCCGAGATGAGGCCGTCGCGGCTGCGCGGGGAGGTGTACCGGGAATGGGTCCAGACGCCGTTGCCGCGCACGTCACGAAAGACCGAATCGCGCACCTCGAAGCCGGCGGCGCCTTCCTCGATCAGGATGCCGCCGGTGGCGTTGTTGCGGCCACGGGCGTTGCGCGAGCCGCACTGCTCGACCTGCACCCTCTCGATGCGCACGCCGGCGCCTCCGCTGACCAGAAGGGCGAAGCCGGCCACGTGGCGGAAACGCACGCCGGAAACTTCGAGCGATTGCACGTTCTCGGCGAGCAGGCCGTTCGAGTCCTGGAAGCGCGCGAAGGGGACATCGTCGGGCGGCAGGCCGCGGGGGCGCTCGAGCGCGGCGCGGTTGCCGTCGACGGTGAAATTGCGCAGCCGGATCCCGGTGGCGGCGCGCACGGAGAGCAGGGCGCGGCCGCGGAACCCGTCGGCCGCGCGCAGCACGGTCCCCTGGCCGCCCACGATCTCCAGATCGCGCGCGCCCGCCGGCACGGCCAGCTCCGCGCGGATCTCCACCACTCCGTCCGGCAGCCGCACGACGCCCGTCGCCTGGCGCAGCGCGCGGCGGATTCGTTCCTCGGGGCCGGCGCAGCCGCCGGCCGCGCAGAGAGCAACCACCAGGACCAGCCGCATGAAACCGCTATTCTATCTACCATGGCAATCGAGTTTCGCGAGGTCAGCCTGGACCCGCTGGCGGGGCTGAGCGCGCGCGCCCCGGACGGCGCCGTCATCGGCATTCTCGGCGAGCGCGGCGCCGGGCAGACCCGGTTGCTGCACCTGGCCGCCGGCCTGGAGCAGCCCACCTCCGGCACTGTGGCCGCCGACGAGCCCAGCCGGCTGCTCGGACCCTCCGATTCCTGGAACCTCTCCCCGGTTCGCACGCTGCTGCTCGATCATGCCTTCAGCCAGATGGGCGCACTGGCGCGACTGCGCGCCGCCGCCGGACTGGAACGCCTGCGGCGTCAGGGAACGGCGATCCTGCTGGTTTCCCAGGAACAGGAGTTGTTGCGGGAGCTGTGCGACGAGATCTGGTGGCTCGACCAGGGACGCCTGGCCGCCCGCGGAGAACCCCTCGAAGTCCTGGAGCGCTACCGGCGCCAGCTCACTCTCCAGATCCGGCAGTGGGGGCAGGACGCCTCCCAGCCCTTGACCCCGTCGTTTCGACGCGGAGACGGCCGCGCGCGCCTGCTCGGCCTGGAGACCCTGGATTCCCAGGGCCGGCCGGCGATGGTTTGGCACAGCGGCGAGCCGGTGGCCGTGCGCGTCCGTGTGCGCTTCGAGCAGCCGGTCGAGGACCCGGTGGTGGGCATCATGATCCGTACGCGCATCGGGATGGAAGTCTTCGGCACCAATACCGGGTTGGAGGGGATCCCTCTCGGCCCATGCCCCGCGGGCGAGACCCTGGCGGTCACCTTCTCGTTCCTGTGCCAGCTCTGCCCGCAGCAGTACACCCTCACCGCCGCCTCCCACGATCCCGACGGCGTTTGGCACGACTGGATGGAAGACGCCCTCGCCTTCTCCGTCACCGACTCCCGCTACACGGCCGGGGTGGTCAATTTGCGCGCGGCGGTGGCGGTGGAACGGGGGAGGGTGGGGGTGTGAAACCGCTCCCTGGCGGTGGCGGCTCGGGAACACGTATTCTGCTGAGCCGCGCGCGAGCAAGCGGAATGGCGCTCGCCCCTACGACTTGGTTTCCAGGATAAAGGTCGGCGCCAGTCCGGCGAGCGTGGAGAAGCCGGACACCGCGTCCGAGAGCCGGCTGGAACAGCCGGAGACCTTGCCCATGTAAACGTGCGGGTGCACGTCCACCTGCATCTCGCGCAACTGCACGCGGTCGAATTGCAGCACCGGGAACAGGGCGCGCGTGGGCTCCACACGCTCCTGCGCCACGTAAGGAGAGCGCATCGCCGTGCGCAGAGCGCGCTCCCAGCCGGCGTCGTCGGTCTCCCAGCCGCGGAACATCTGCTGCTCGGTAGTCTCGTCGTTGGGCTTCAGGACCAGCTTCTGCCGGTTCCTCAGGATGAACTCGAGCAGGTCCACCTTGCGATCGCCGTAGGCGGTGTCCCGCGCGGCCACCACCCGCGTCCAAGGGATGTGGTCGCGGATCGCCTTTTTTTCCACGGTGGGAAAACCGGCGGTGACCGTGGCGTCGGTCAGCAGGTCGAAGATCGCCCGCTTTTGCGCCAGCTCGGCGCGGAAGCTATTCACCACGCAAACCGCGCCGTCGCGATAGGCGCGCACCAACGGATGCGACAGGTCGAAGCGCAGCAGGAATTCCTGCACCGAGACCCTGCGGAAGACCAGGTCGATCGGGAAATCGCCGCGCCGCAGGACTCCGCCGCGGTATTCGAGCTGTTCCGGCGAGATCACTTCGGTCGGATACCCGGCCTGGCGGAAGGATTCCGCCAGCAGCAGGTAGTCGCCCGAGGGCGCGCTCTGGAACGGCTGCCGCATTTCGACGATGGCGATCCGCGGGAACTTGCGCTTCCCCTGCGTTTTGTAGGCCGCCAGCAGGGCGTGCAACAAGCGCCTGGATCCTCCCACCCGCGTCACCTTGTACCGCTTGCGCATGTCCTTCATCGGCGGCGAATCGAAGAACAGATTCGACAGCGCATCGCTGTAGCTGACTCCCGCGGCGCTCTCGGCGTGGCAGTCCAGGAAATGCATCGAGCCGTTGTTCAACTGCGTATCCAGCAGCGACCCTACCGCGACGTGCGGATAGCCGGGCTCCACCGACGCCAGCATCTTCTCGGCCGGCAGCAGCTCCATCCGCGACAGCAGCGGCGGATTCTCAAGAGCCAGCCGCTTGACGCGATCGATGGCCGCGTACAGGGATTCGGCGGCCTTCACCAGCGCCGCGTACTGGCGGTGGGTGATCAGGTGCGGCCGCAGCACGGGACACACCAGGCGTCCCCCCGCCGCCATGTGATGCGCCCGCATCTGCTCCTGCAAATGCTGCGCCCAGGCGAGGGAGGGCTCCGCCTCCAGGTGCTTGTGATACCGCGCTACCGCCTCGTCTAACTGCGTCATTTCAGTAGGAAATTGTTTTTGAGACCGAACCGCGTATCTAATGTTGATTATCGCATACCGGGCCCGGAATGTGTATCGCGCCGGAGTACCACATAAAGAATAAGCCCTGGAAATTCAATGAGTTATAAGCGTATAAATTTTTGAGGCGACGGCCGCCCGCAACCTGTGGTAGACACATGGAAATGGCCTTGCGCCGCCTGGTTCTGGGTTTCCTTCTGGCCGCCTCCGCCCGCCCGGCCGATTTGCTGGTAGGCCGCGCGGCGGTGAAAATCACGCCGCCCGCCGGCATTCCGATGGCCGGCTACTATCGCGTGCGGCTTGCCGAGCGCGTGCACGACGAGCTGTACGCCAAGGCGCTGGTGCTCGAAAAGGACGGCGCGCGGGCGGCGCTGGTGGCCTGCGACCTGGCCAACATCGACCGCGACCTGGTCCTGGCCGCTCGCAAGCTAATCGAAGCCGGCACCGGGCTGGACCCCGGGCGGGTCATGATCAGCGCCACCCACACCCACACCGGGCCGCTGCTGAACTTGCGGTTCCTGGGCGCCGTCGAAGGCGCTCCGCTGCAACTGGCGCGCCAGTACCGGGCCGGCTTGCCGGCGCGGATCGCCGAAGCGGTGCGAGCGGCCGCCGCCGCCATGGCCCCAGCGCGCGCGTGGGCGGCCACCGGACGCGAGGAATCGATCAGCTTCCACCGGCGCTTCCTCATGAAGGATGGCGCCGTGCGGTTCAACCCCGGCAAGCTCAACCCGGACATCGTCCAGCCCATGGGTCCGACCGACCCGGACGTGCCGGTGGTGTTCTTCGACACCGCCGAGGGCAGCCCGCTGGCCAGCTATGTGAACTTCGCCATGCACCTGGACACGGTCGGCGGCGGGGAGTTTTCCGCCGATTATCCCTACACGCTGGCGCGCCTGCTGGGCAAGATCCATGGGCCCCAGATGCTGACGCTGTTCACCATCGGCACGGCCGGCAACATCAACCACGTCGACGTCAAAAGCAGGGACCCGCAGAAGGGACACGGCGAAGCGCGCCGCCTGGGGACGATCCTGGCCGGGGAAGTCATCAAGACGATGGCCAGGCTGGAGGCGCTCGGCGCCTCCCCGCTAAGTGCGCGCAGCGAGGTGGTTCCACTGCCGGTGGTCTCGTTTTCCGCCTTCGAGGTCGAGAAGGCCAAGGCGGTGGCCGCGCAATTCGGCAAGCCCGGCGGGCCGCCGTTTCTCGACATGGTCCACGCGATGAAGGTGCTCGACGTGGCCGGGCGCGGCGGAGGTCCGCTGGAGGCCGAAGTCCAGGTGATCGCGCTGGGCGACAAGCTGGCCTGGGTGGGGCTGCCGGGCGAAATCTTCGTCGAGCTGGGGATCGCGATCAAGAAAGCTTCGCCGTTTCCGCTGACCGTCATCGCCGAGCTGGCCAACGGCGCCATCAGCTACGTGCCGACTCGCAAGGGCTTCGCCGAGGGCGCTTATGAAGCCGTCAGCGCGCGCTGCGCTCCCGGCGGCGGTGAGCTGCTGGCCGACACCGCCATCCGCCTGCTGGCGGATCTGCACCGGCGGCGCTGACCGACCGCGCGCCGCACGGGTGCGCTCACGAAAGTACGGACGGCCATGAGATCAATGTCACTGGAACGTTAGAATCGCGTTGTCAGGGTAAGACTTGGCTTTTCGCTTCGTTCCGTCCGCCTTCGCCGGCTGTACATGGAGGCTGCCACCTTGCTCCAGTCCTTGCAGGGCGGGCGTCAGGTGCTTTTTCAGATACGCCGTCTCATTTTCAACGAACACTCGGACGTCAGCCGCCGGCATTGGTCCCCGACCGGCAAACCGCCCGTGGACGGATGAAGCAAGCTCCCCGATGTTCGGTTCATTGAAGAGCACGGTCTGGTCCGGGTTGGTGGCGTCCGAAAAGCGGAAGTCCCCAAGCGGATCAACCTGCCACATGGCTTCCTTCATCTTCAGGTGCCCCAGATCGTGGTTGGTGGCGAAGAACAGATAGTACTGAATTCGACCCTGCTTGTCGCGCATCTCAAAGTAGCGAACGAAGCGGGCGACGCGGCGGAGTTGCTCCTGGTAAAGGCAGCGGAGCCTTTCTATCCTGTTGCCTGGGGCATTGGCAATCTTCAAAGCCTCATCGGTCCCAAAGGCGTCGACAATGTGCCCCACGATCTCATCGTCCGGATGCTCCAAGAACCGGTTGATTGCATCGATGCGATCAGCATGGTCCGAAAACTCTGCGCGCAGCAGCCACGTAAACCGGGTAATAGTCGGCGGGATGTCACGTCGCCACGCGATCGAGCGTTGCTGAGAGAATGGGAGGAGAACCATGGGGCTGAAATCATCCATCGAGTGGACGGAATCGACTTGGAACCCCGTTACCGGGTGCACAAAGATCAGTCCAGGCTGCAAGCACTGCTATGCCGAGCGAATGGCTTTGCGGCTCCAGGCCATGGGCCAGCCCAACTACGCAAACGGTTTTGAGTTGACTCTTCAGGAGCATGCTTTGGAACTTCCTCTCCGGTGCCGGCAACCGCAGACGATTTTTGTGAACTCAATGAGCGATCTGTTTCACAAGGAGGTTCCGCTCAGTTTCATCATGCGCGTCTTCGACGTGATGAAACGAGCGCACTGGCATCGTTTCCAGGTGCTGACCAAACGGGCTGAGCGACTTGCGGAGTTGAACCGGGAACTTCCATGGTCTGACAACGTCTGGATGGGGGTCAGCATCGAATCCGACCAGTACTGCTACCGGGTTGAGCACTTGCGGGAAACCAGCGCCCGGACTAAATTCTTGTCGCTAGAGCCTCTTTTGGAGCCCCTGCCGAGCCTCAACGTTTCCGGAATCGACTGGGTGATCGTCGGCGGCGAGTCTGGGCCTGGAGCGAGGCTAATGGAAGAGCGTTGGGCGCTCGACATTAAGGCGCGGTGTCGGGCTACCGGTACACCCTTCTTCTTCAAACAATGGGGCGGGGTGAACAAAAAGGCAGCCGGCCGTCTTCTTCGAGGCCGATCGTATGACGAGATGCCCAAGGAACGACCCGGACGGATGGAGTGCGACGCACTGGTCTCTTTGGCATAGGTCTCCGGCATAGCAGGTAACCAACCTCCGAGTGATTACGCTATAAAGTAGAATAGGTCTGCATGCAGTTTCCCGGACAAGGAAAGCCTCCCGTCGGGATTGTCTTTGACACCGACATGGGCAACGGCATCGACGATGCGCTCGCGCTCGCCCTGCTCTACGGCTTCGACGGCAAAAACGAGGCGCGGGTCGTGGCGGTCAGCGTCAGCAAGCCGAACCTGAAGGCGGCGGCGTTCACCGAAGCGGTCGGCCGGTTCTATGCCGGGGCGGTGAGCGGGGCCTTCGGCGGATTCGGCCGCACGCTCCCGATCGGCCTGGCCACCACGGGCCCGATGAGGGAAGACACGCCGATGCTCACCGTGCCCCTGGCGAAGCGGAACGCCGACGGCGCGCCGGTCTACAACCACGGGATTCACAAGCTGAACGACACTGCGGAGGTCCGCGCGCTGATCCGGAATTCGCTCACCGCGCAACACGACCAGAACGCCATCGTCGTGCTGGCGGGGCCCGCCACCAACCTCGCCGCCCTGCTGGAGCTTCCCGGGGCCAAAGAGATTATTGCCCGCAAGGTGCGATTTCTTTCCGTCATGGGCGGCGCCTATCCCGACGGGGAGCCGGAGTTCAACATCAAGGCTGACATCGCGGCGGCCAAGAAGCTGTTCGCCGAGTGGCCCACGCCGTTAGTCGCCTCAGGCTACGAGGTCGGCGCGGCGCTGCTATTTCCGGCGTCGAGCATCGAAAAGGATTTCGCCTGGTCGACGGCGCACCCGGTCGTGGATGCCTACCGCGGCAATCGCGAGAAGCCCTACGACACCCCGACCTGGGATCTGACCTCGGTGCTCTACGCGGTGCGCCCGCAAGAGGGTTATTTCAAGCTGTCCGAACCGGGCGCCATCCGCGTGCTGGATAATGGCCGCACCGAGTTCACCCCTTCGGTCGAGGGCAAGCATCGCTACCTGATTCTGGAGGCGTCGCAAAAGGAGCGCATCCTCAAGACGCTCATCGAAATCGCCAGCGCCAAGCCGGTGCAGCGGCAACGCTTCCGTTTCCAGCAGCAGCAACAACAGCAGCAAACGCCGCCGCCCAAGCCGCCCGCAAAAAACTGACATGCGCAGCCGACTGACGGTCGCTCTCTTCGCGCTTGGGCTGCTGGCGGCCGATTCCGCCAAGCCTCCCAACCCCCCTCCGGCCCGCGCCAGGATGACCACCGAAGGACCCGGGTCGACGGCTTTCGAGACCACGGTGCGGCCGGTGCTGACCCAAAACTGCTCGCCGTGCCACAACGACCGGCTCCTCTCCGGCGGCCTCAACCTCGGGATGTTCGCAAAACACGCCTCGATCGCCGAGCAGCGCGAAGTCTGGGAAAAGATCGTGCAGAAGATCCGCACGGGAGAGATGCCGCCGCGGGGCGTCGCGCGGCCGTCGGACGCGCACATCGCGACGTTGGTCCGGTTCGTGGAGGGCGAGTTCGAAAAGGCCGACCGCAGTTTGAGACCGGACCCGGGCCGCGTCACGGCGCGTCGCCTGAACCGGGTGGAGTACTCCAACACCATCCGCGACCTGCTGGCGCTGGACTTCCGCGCGGAGAAAGACTTTCCCAGCGACGATTCCGGCTACGGCTTCGACAACATCGGCGAAGTGCTGACGATCTCGCCGGTGCTGATGGAGAAGTATCTGAACGCCGCCGAGAGGATCGCGGCCCGGGCCATCGGCGCCGATCCGCTGCCCGCGACGCCGCTGGAGGCCGAATACAGCCGACGAAACATGAACCTCAGGCGTCCCGAGGTGAGCCTGATCGAAGCCACGCACCGCGTCGAGTGGGACGGCGAGTACCTGGTGCGCATCGGGCTGCCGGGCGACCGCGGCCCGGAGGGCAAGCCCGTAACCATGGGCTTCTGGATGGACGGCAAGCTGCTCCACACGATGTCCGTCGAGACCAGGCCGTCCAAGCTGGTCTACTTCAATCCGTACTCGGAGGAGGAGTTCCGGGTTCTCCTCCCCGAAGGCGACCACGTTTTCCGCGCCGGCTTCCTCGACGACGACTACGCCAAGGGCCTCCCGAACAAGGAAGCCTACAGCGACCGGAAGAACAAGTTCCTCAGCATGATGACCTTCATCGGCCCGTTCCCGGCGCGGGTGGAGAAGGAGAGCCGCAAGAAGATACTGATCTGCGATCCGGCCACCGGAGCCGCGTGCGTCGACAGGATCCTCACCGCGCTCGCCCGCCGCGCCTGGCGCCGGCCGGTGACCAGGAGCGAAGCGGCGTCGCTGGCGAAGCTGGTCCGGATGGCGCGGGCCGAAGGACAGTCGCCGGAGCAGGGCATCCAGCTCGCGCTTCAGGCGATGCTGGTTTCTCCGCACTTCCTGTTCCGGATCGAGCGTGACCCGGATCCCACCGACGCGGCCCGCGTCCATCGCGTCGCGGACATCGAGCTGGCGTCGCGGCTGAGCTACTTCCTGTGGAGCTCGATGCCGGACGACGAGCTGCTCGGGCTCGCCGAGGCCGGCAAGCTCCGCGCGCCCGCGGTGCTCGATGGGCAAGTGAAACGGATGCTGGCTGACGCGCGGGCCGCCGCCGTGGCCGACAATTTCGCCGGCCAATGGCTGGAGACGCGCAACCTGGACAGCGTCACGCCGGACCCGAAGCGGTTCCCGGAGTGGGGTCCGGAGCTGCGCGAAGCGATGAAAACCGAGACGCGGATGTTTTTCGAGCACCTGCTGCGCGAGGACCGCCCGCTGGCCGAGTTCCTGGATTGCCGTTACACGTTTCTGAACGAGTTGCTGGCGAAGCACTACGGCATCGCCGGCGTCCGGGGGCCCGAGTTCCGCCGCGTGGAACTTGCCACCGACCAGCGCGGCGGCATCCTCAGTCACGCCAGCGTGCTGACCGTGTCGAGCTATCCGACGCGCACCTCGCCGGTGATCCGCGGCAAGTACGTCCTCCAGAACATCCTGGGAGCGCCGCCGCCGGCGCCGCCGCCCGACGTGGCGGTGCTCGACGAAGAGGCGGTCGGCAACACCGGGTCCCTCCGGCAGCAACTGGAGAAGCACCGCTCGAATCCGACCTGCGCCGCCTGCCACAGCCGTATGGACGTGCTCGGCTTCGGCCTGGAGAACTACGACGCCACCGGAAAGTGGCGCACACGGGACGGCAAGTTCCCCGTCGACGGCAGCGGCACGCTGCCCAACGGCAAGTCCTTCTCCAGCCCGGTCGAGATGCGTGTCCTGCTGCTGGCCGACCTTCAGGACTTTTCCCGTTGTTTGACGGAAAAAATGCTGACCTACGCGCTCGGACGCGGGTTGCAGCAGTATGATAAAAGAACGGTGAGCGAGATCGGCCGCAAGCTGACCTCCTCCGGCTACAGGTTCCAGACGATGGTCTACGAGATTGTGCGCAGCCTTCCCTTCCAGTCCCGGCGAGGGGAAAGCGTGGCGAAGTTGGAGAAGCGGCCGGGCCCCGCCACGCCCGTGAGGAGATGATCCGGCAATGATCACACGCAAAGCGATACCGAGAAGAACGTTCCTGCGCGGCCTGGGGGCGGCGGTGGGGCTTCCATTCCTCGATGCGATGGTTCCAGCGCTGTCGGCCGCGCCGGCATCGCCGGTGCGCATGGGTTTTGTCTACGTGCCGAACGGCATCGACATGCGCCACTGGAATCCGGAGAATGAGGGCGCCCTCGGCGAGCTGCCGCGGATTCTCAAGCCGCTCGAACCGTTCAAGCAGGACATCCTGCTGCTCGGCAACCTGACCCATAACGGAGGGCGGGCGCTGCTGGACGGCCCGGGCGACCACGGCCGCTGCTGCGGCTCCTACCTGACGGGCATCCAGCCGCGCAAGACCACGGGCGACATCAAGGTCGGCGTCTCCTGCGACCAGATCGTCGCCAGCCGGATTGGCGGCCAGACGCGGTTCCCGTCGCTCGAGGTGGGTATCGAAGACGCCCGGCAGGCGGGCGACTGCGACTCCGGCTACTCCTGCGCCTACACGAACAATCTCGCCTGGAAGAGCGAGTCCCAGCCGCTGCCGCCGCTGCTCGACCCGCGAGTGCTGTTCGAGCGACTGTTCGGCGCCGGCGCGGCCCTGAGCCCGGAAGCGCGCGAGCGCCGCGACCGGTTCCGCCGCAGCGTCCTGGACCTGGTGACCGACGACACGCGCAAGCTCCAGTCCGCGCTGGGGCCCACCGACAAGCGCAAGCTCGAGGAATACCTGGCGTCGATCCGCGACATCGAGCGGCAGATCGAAAGGGCGGAGAAGGACAACGCCCGGATCGAGCCCGGCATGGCGAAGCCCTACGGCGTCCCGGCCGACTTCGCCGAACACTTCAAGCTGATGACCGACATGCTCACGGTCGCCCTCCAGTCGGATCTCACGCGCGTGTTCACGTTCCTGGTGACCCGCGAGGGCACTTCGCGCGCCTACCGCGAGCTCGGCATCGCCGACGGGCATCACCCGCTGACGCACCACCGCAACGATCCGGGGATGATGGAAAAGGTCGCCCAGATCAACAGCTACCACATGGTGCAGTTCGCGGCCTGGGTCGAGAAACTGAAGTCGATCCGCGAAGGTGATCGAACGCTGCTCGACAACTCGATGATCGTCTACGGCGCCGGCCTGGCCGACGGCAACCGCCACACGCACGAAGACCTGCCGACGCTGATCGCCGGCCGCGGCGGCAATTTCCTCCACTCCGGCCGCCGCATCGTCTACCGCAAGGAGACGCCGATGTCGAACATGTTCCTGACGATGATGGACCGCATGGGCGTCCAGGCGGAGCATTTCGGCGACGCCACCGGTCGGCTGGATGGCCTGGATCTGTCATGAAAACGCGTCTGGTTCTTCTCACCTGTTTCTTCTTCCTGATCGGGGCATTACTGCTCGATACCTCGGCGTTCTCCCAGGGACCCGCCGTCGACCGCTCGGAGCGTTTCCGCGCCATGTCCCGCGACGCGGAGACCCGCGGGCTGGCGGAGGCGTTCAAGGGAGTCACTTCCGACGGCAGCGTGGTCCCCGGCCTGTTCACGATCCGCTCGACCGGCGTCTCGACCGAGCCCGCCCGCAAGGCGGCGTCGGCGTTCCTGGCTTCCCTGACCGACGCGCAGCGCGCCCGCACGACGTTTCCCGTCGAGGACCCGGAATGGCGCAAATGGATGAACCAGCATTTCTACATCCGGCAAGGCGTGGGCTTCCAGGAAATGACCGAAGCCCAGCGTGAGGCCGCCGTCAGCCTGCTGCGCGCCTCCCTCAGCGCCAAGGGACTGCAACTAACGCGGGACATCATGCGGCTCAACCACACGCTCGGCGAGCTGAACAACAATAATTTCGTCGAGTACGGCGAATGGCTCTACTGGATCACCCTGATGGGGACTCCCTCCGCCACCGAGCCCTGGGGATGGCAGCTCGACGGGCACCACGCGATCGTCAACTACTTCGTCCTCGGCGACCAGGTGGTGATGACGCCGCTGTTCGTCGGCTCCGAGCCGGTGATCGCCCATGCGGGCAAGTACCAGGGCGTGGCGATCCTCCAGGACGAACAGAAGAAGGGTCTGGCGATGATCCAGGCCCTGCCCGAACCGCAGCGGCGCAAGGCGATCCTCCCGGTTTCCAAGACCGGCAACAACAATGTCGGCGAGGCGTTCAAGGACAACGTGGTGCTGGACTACGCCGGCGTCCGCGCCGCGGATTTCGCGCCCGCGCAGCGCGAGCAGTTGGTCGACCTGATCGGGGAGTACGTGGGCAACATGGACGCGGGCCATGCACGGGTCAGGATGGAGGAAGTCCGGCGCCACATCGACAACACGTGGTTTGCGTGGATCGGCGGGACCGAGGACAACAGCGTCTTCTATTACCGCATCCACAGCCCGGTGATCCTGATCGAGTTCGATCATCAACTGCCGGTGGGCCTGCGCCACATGGCGGCCAATCCGCGCACGCCCGATCGCGAGCACGTCCACGCCGTCGTACGGACTCCCAACGGGAACGACTACGGCAAGGATCTGCTGCGGCAGCATTATCAGCGCCACCCGCACGCGAATTGAAACGTCGGACCGCGGCCAGCTCACATAATCGTGTAAGATAGCGACGAGGTTCCACCACCAATGCACCCGGTCTCCACGTCACCGACTCCGTGTTCTGTCTCAGGCGAGGGACGCCGCCGGTTCCTCTCCCGGCTCGGGCTCGGCGCTGCCTGGTTCGCCGTTCCCGGCGCGTTCGCCGACGAGTTGATGCCGACGCCGCAGCAGCTCGAGGGTCCCTTCTACCCGGATAAGCTGCCGCTCGACACGGACAACGACCTGCTGATCATCAATGACACCACTACACCCGCCGTCGGGGAGATCACCTGGCTGAGCGGCCGCGTCCTCAATCGCGGCGGCGAGCCGATCCGCAACGCGCTGGTCGAGATCTGGCAGGTCGACAACAACGGCGCCTATCTCCACACCGGCACGAGCAACAAGGAGAAACGCGACGCCCACTTCCAGGGCTTCGGCCGCTTCCTCACCGGTTCTTCCGGCGAGTATGGGTTTCGCACCATCAAGCCCGTCCCTTACCCCGGCCGCACGCCGCACATTCACTTCGCAATCAAGACCAAGGGACGTGACAGGTTCACCACGCAGTGTTACGTGGCGGGCGAGCCGCTCAACGAGCGCGACGGCGTCCTCCAGAGAGTGAAGGACCCCAAGGCCCGCAACGCAATCATCCGGCCGTTTGTCGCACTCCCGGGCTCCCGCATCGGCGAGCTGGCGGCCCGCTTCGACATCGTGCTGGGATCCACACCGACAGGCGCCTGAGCCGCGACCGTCCGGCGTTACTTGCGCTGCAACAAGCCGTGGCGCCCAGCCACTCGTGGAAGCGCGCCGGCCAGCCGGAAGATGGGCCCCGATTGCTCTCCCGCATGCCGAACCCGTGCCCGGTGGCTGCGTAGACGTGTAATTCCGCCGATGCGCCCGCGCGCTTGAGCGCCAGGTAGAGTTCGGGCAGGCCTTGCGAAATGTTCTGGCGGTCCTTTTCGCCGCAAACCAGAAAGGCGGGCGGCGTGTCCTTGGAAAGCTGCATGTCGCGAGGGATGGCCGGATACACCAGGACTTGAAACGCCGGCCGGGAGCTTTCGCGCTCCACCGGATCGGTGGCGCCCTCGGCGCCGGCTTCGACACGCGTGCTCACCAGCGCGGCCAGCTCGCCACCGGCGGAAAATCCCATCACGCCGACGCGCTCCCGGTCGATGCCCCATTCCGAGGCACGACTGCGAACGACACGGATGGCGCGCCGGGTGTCGGCCAGCGCATGTCCATCGACGGTGTACGTGGAGCCTTTCTCCCGCGCCAGCCGGTACTTGAGCACAAACGCCGCGATGCCCCGCGCGCTCAGCCACTGGGCGACGTTGTGGCCTTCGTGATCCATCCACAACTCGCGATGCCCGCCGCCCGGTGCGATGACAACCGCCGCCCCGGTGGCCGCGTCCTTGGCCGGAAGGTGCAGCGTGATGGACGGCCGGTGGATGCTCGAGACGACGTGCTCACCGGCCGGGCTCAGCCGGACAGCCTCCTCCGCCGTCGCCCCTTCCGAGCCCGGCGCGCCGTTCGGCCACAGAAGCACGACCTGGGGATCGGCGGCCGCCGCCGTCAGGGAAGCAGTCGCAATGAGAAGCAGCAAACGGACGATATCGAGGGCAGGGAACATGATTCTCCATTGTAGTGCAGTATATTGAGGCATGCGAACACGAATGTTGCTCGTCCTGGCGATCACGCTCACGCACACAGGCACGGCGCAGCAGCGGCCGTTGATCGAGAACCACCTCGCCGCGTCCCTCGGCGCGCCGCCCGAAGCCCTGGGACTCGATCCGTTCTACCAGAGGTACGTCGACGCGCACGGCATCCCGGTCGTCAGCTCGGAAAAAGTCCCCGACGCGGCGCTGCTGGTGGCCCGCGACATTGTCGTCTACATGCTGGCGAAGCGGCCGGACGCCCGCGAGGCGATGATCGCGAAGAAATGGCGGGTCGGCGTCATGGCGCGGACCGAGATGACCACGGACGTTCCCGAGCACCGCAATCTGAAGAAGCCCGGACCCGGCTCCGGCACCCTGACCGAGGCGCAGCGCCGCAATCACGATCGCATCGCCAAAATGACCGACAAGGAGTACTGGGACAACCGCGCGCGCGGGCTGGGCGGCAATCCCACCACGGGCGCCGAAGAGAATCTGCTCGGCTATCCCGGCACGCGCTACTTCGGCGAGAACATCTTCGTGCACGAGTTCTCGCACGCCATACTCAACGGCGGGATTCGCGCCGTCGACCCACAGTTGTTCGAAGAGGTCCGGGAAGCCTACCGGGAGGCGATGGCGAAAGGCCTGTGGAAGGGACATTACGGCGCCACCAACTTCAACGAGTACTGGGCCGAGGGGACCCAGACCTGGTTTTGGTCCAACTACGAGTTCGCGGACGGCGATCGCACCATCCAGTCGCCCGAAGATCTGAAAAGCTACGACCCCCGGCTGTTCGAGCTCCTCGGCAGGGTCTACATGAGCCACCGCATTCCCATGGACATCTACCACGGGAAAAACATCAAGCCCAGGCAGTCGCGGCCAGTGGCCGCGGAGGTCAAATGATGCTTGCGCGAATCCCGTTCCTCGCGGCTCTGGCGGCGATCGCCGCCTTCCCCCAGGCGCCGCCGTCGTATCAAACCGACTTCCCGCCCGAGGAATTCCGGGCGCGCTGGGCCCAGGTGTTCGAGCGCATCGGCGCGAGCGCCGTGGCCGTGGTACAGGGCGTCCCGATGACGAACGGCTTCCAGATGCCGCGGCAGTCGAACGAGTTTTATTATTTGTGCGGCGTCGAGACGTCGCATTCCTATCTGCTGCTCGACGGCCGCGAGAAGAAGGTCACGCTGTTCCTCCCGCCGCGCAATCCGCGGCTGGAAAGCGCGGAAGGCAAGGTGCTCTCGGCCGAAGACGCCGACCTGGTCAAACGACTCACCGGAGTCGACCAGGTGCGGAGCAACGAGGCGATGCGCGGCGACTGGCTCGGCCAGGGGCAGGGCAGGGGCGGTTTCGGGCGCCAGGGCCTGACCATCTACACCCTGCTCAGCCCGGCTGAGGGCGCCGAGCAGAGCCGCGGCGAGCTGCGATCGGCCAACGCCGCCATACTCAACGACCACTGGGACGGCCGCGTGCCGCGCGAGATCCATTTCATGGGACTGCTGGCGTCGCGTCTGGCGGGAGCGCGCATCGAAGACCTGACGCCCATCCTCGACCAGATGCGCAGCGTCAAGAGCGCACGCGAGATCGCGCTGATCCGCCGCGCGTCGCAACTGGCCGGATTCGGCATCCTGGAGGCGATGAAGTGCACGCGGGCCGGCGTCTACGAGTACCAGCTCGACGCCGCGGCCCGCTACATCTTCCTGGTGAACGGCGCCCGGCTGGAGGGATATCGATCCATCACCGCCGCGGGCACGGCCAACATCTGGAACATGCACTACTACCGAAACCTCTCGCCGCTCGAGGACGGCCAGCTCGTGCTGATGGACTACGCGCCGGACTATCGTTACTACACCAGCGACATCGCTCGCATGTGGCCGGTCAACGGCGCCTTCAGCCCGGCGCAGCGCGAGCTGGTGCAGTTCGTGCTGGACTACCGCAATGCCATTCTGAAGCGCATCCGGCCCGGGGTTACGACGCGGCAGATCATGGACGAGGCCAAGGCGGCCATGGAGCCGGTGTTCGCCCGCGCGAAGTTTTCGCGTCCCGCCTGGGAGCAGGCGGCGCGGCGGCTGGTGGAGACCGGCGGCGGCGTCTTCTCGCACCCGGTGGGGATGGCCGTGCACGACGACGGAGGCTACAGCGCGGGTCCGCTGAAGCCGGGGCACGTGTTCTCGGTGGATCCCCAGCTTCGGGTTCCCGAAGAGAACCTCTACACCCGCTACGAAGACGTGGTGGTGGTGACGGCAGCCGGCTGCGAGAATTTTACCGGCTTTCTCCCCTCCGAGCTCGGCGAGATCGAAAAGGTTGTCCGCCAGGGCGGCGGAGTAGTGCAGAAAGTCCCGCCGGCGCCGAACTAACGGCCCGAGAGGCGCAACAACTCCTCCAGGTACGGCTTCCAGATTCGCGCGACCGAATGCGTGCCGTGGCCCCGCGTCGCATCGCTGGTTGGAATGAGAATGTAGCGGCCGCGGGGGACGCGCCGGATCTCGCGGTCCAGAATCCCGAGCTCGGGCGGATTCACCTCGTCGTCGGCGGAATTAATGGCAACCAGCGGCGCCTTGATTTTCTCCAGCTCCGGCGCCGGATTGTAGTCGCGCGAGGAATCGAAGTGATACAGCATGTCATTGGGATCGGTGCGGCGGACCTGCTGGTGGAAACGGCGCTCGAACGCTTCGTCGGCCTGGCGGCGGGTGGGCGCCTGCCGGTGGAGTTGCAGGGGGCTGGAGGTCATCAGGAACAGCGCGAACTGCGCCCCCAGCATTCCCCGGAGCGGTTTGGTGTACTCGCCCTGGCTGTAATCCGGATCGTTGCGGATCGAGTCCAGAATCATTTTCCGCAACATCCGGTTGCGGCCGGCGATTTCTACCGGCGCCGAGGCCAGCGGCATCAGCGCATCCACGAAATCCGGGTACATCGTGCCCCACAGCCAGGTGTGCATGCCGCCCATCGAGGTGCCCATCACCAGGCGTAATCGCTTCACGCCCAGCCGCCGGCTGACAAGCAGGTATTGCGCGGCGACCATGTCCGCGTAGGTGTAGCGCGGGAACTTGAGCTTGAGCCCGTCGCTCGGTTTCGAGGATCTTCCGTGGCCGATGCAATCCGGCAGGATGAGGAAATGCTTGTTCGCGTCCAGGGGCTGCCCCGGCCCGAACAGCTCCCCCGCGAATCCCGCCGAGAGGAACCCGCGACCGGAGCCGCCGGTGCCGTGCACAATCAGAACGGCCGGAGATGACGGCGAGCCGATGGTCGTGTAATGGAGACGCAGCTCGGCGAGCGTCTCGCCGGTCGTGAACCGGAAATCCCTCACGATCCAGTCTGCTTCCACCGGGTCGGGATAATCGGCGGCGCCGGCCAGCGCCGCCAGAGCCAGCAACCAGCCCAGGCGAGTCATGGAACGATTATGCCATCGCCTACTCCAGCAAATCCGCCAGATCCGCGAGGTCCTTGGGCCGACCTGCGGCGAGCTTGTTCCGGCGAAACGCCCGGAGGCTGATGAACGGTACGGGAATGCCGCCCAGCTCGCCGGCAACCCGGTCCGACCAGGCGTCCTCGAAGTCAACGCCGGAGATGCCGGTCAGCAGGTCGATCCGGTAAGGCTCCACTCCGAGTTGTACGACGCGGCCTGGAACCAGAAAATCAGTTGCCATGATTCCCGAAGAGGTGAATCCGAACTCGCGCAACACCATCGCGAGCTGGACGCAAAGTGCCGTAAGAAACTTCGAGCGTGCGCGCCGACGACGAGGTAATCAACCTCGTGGGAGTTCAGTAATTCTAAGAACTCTTTCCAGTCTGGGTGCAGAGGCATCGTCCGGTCCATGAAGCAAGGCGCGCAGTTGGGAGACCAGCTCGAGGCGCTCCTGGCGTGTCATCGAGCGATACTTCGCCCGGTCCGCTTCCTCCGCTTCTTCGAAACTGGCGTGAATTGTGACCGGGACGTTTCTCACAACATCATTGTACCGCGCATGCCAGTTTCTGCCGGGGCCGACGTGCCCTGTCAACTTAGAGGCGCTAACAGCGCGGCAGCCGGCCCTTCCTGGCCGAGCGGCCTGGTTTCCCGGCGGTCCGCTTCCGGCGCCTGTCAGGCGGAGTGGTCGGTTGGAGAAACCGCCCGGTCGACCGACGGCTCTCACGCACGAGGCTCACGACCTCCTCGGCTGAGAGGTCTGTGTCTACCCCTGGCACATCCAGCGGGGAGCCGGGACTTGCGGTGGGGCGTACGACAAAGCCCTGCCCGTTGCGACGACGAATCTCCACCTGTCCCTCCCGTCTCGCGCGATTCAACAGTTCGGCAAGCCGCTGCCGCGCTTGCGAGTAGCTATATACTTTCATTTCCTGAACTCCACATGTCTCAGGCCCAGCCGGTGTGCCGCCCTCGCAAGCCCGCCGTCCAGCGTGAGCAAGGGAAGGCGCTCCGCGCGTGCCGTCTCAAGCACGTAAGCGTCATAGGCGTACAATCCCAACTCCACCGCGATCTCCAAGGCGCGCCCCGGGTCGATCTCAGCCAGGCGAACGGGCACCCCTTGGTAATTTACCCAAGCCTGGCGAACCGCAGTGGCTGCCAAGCGTCGCCGGCGGAAACCGGCCATGAGAGCGTTGCCGACCTCCCAAGGCAACGATGGGGCGGCGACCAGGCCGTATCCTTCCGTGGCACGGATGAGCGCTGACCGCGTCGGTTCAGCCAGCAACACCGCGACCACCGCTGAGGTGTCGATGACCAGGTAAGGCGTCACTTGTACAATTGTACTCTTTTTCCTGGCGCCAAACACAACCGCACTGTATCCTCCAGGACTACCGCCGGGCGAACTTCGCCTCCATCAGCACCCAGGTGTTGGGATCGAGCGCGACCTCGGCCGGCTCCGACTCGGCGGCAATCGTGAAACGCTGCTGTTTCCCGGTCATCTCCACATTCTCGATCCTCATCGGTCGAGCGCCCGGAAAGGAAACGCCGATTTCGAGCGGCAGCCGGTAAGGTCCGCCGGGCTGCGTCTGGGCGAGCTCGATCTCGATGCGTTTCGCCGCCGCATGGTAGGACCAGCCGCCCTCGATGACGGGCGAGCCGGCGCGCCGCAGCCACTGCTCGAAGAACCAGCCCAGCTCCCCTTCCGAGGCTTCCTCCATCACTTTGCGGAAATCGTCGGTCGAGACGTTCGCGTCGCGATAACGCCGGTAATATTCGCGGATGCCGGCCCAGAAGGTCTCCGTGCCGACGCGCGCGCGCAGCATGTGCAGCACCCATCCGCCTTTCTGATAAACGAGCGGATTCAGCACCCTCCGCATGTCGGCTAGATGGTTGTGAATCACGGCCAGCCCGGGGTTTTTCTGCTCCGCCGTGCGCAGGGTGTCGCGGCTGCGCCGCAGGCCGTCGACGAAGGCGTCCCGGCCCTGGTCGTGCTCGGTGAACAGCAGGGTGAAGTAGGTGGCGAAGCCCTCGCTCAGCCACACGTCGTCCCAGTCCTTCTCGGTAACGGAGTTGCCGAACCACTGGTGGGCGATCTCGTGCGCCACCAGGCGCGTCGCCGGCCGCGCGGTCACCGATCGCTCGCCGTAGAAGATCGCGCTGGCGTGTTCGGTGCCGCCGGTCAGGCCCGCCGCCTGCACGCTCGCGAGCTTCTCATAGGGATACGCGCCGATCCGCGCGCTGTAGAACTCGATCGCCCGGCGCGTCGGCGCTTCGAAGGTGGCGATGCCCTTCTCGCGGTCCGGATGGTACACCCAGGTCTGGAGCGGAACGCCGTTGGCCGCGCCGAAATGCCGCACGGCGAACTGCGCCACGCCAATGGCGTTCAGCCACGTGGCAATCGGAACCGACTGCTTCCAGTGCGTGAGCCGGCGGCCATCGCCCAGGTCCCTCTCTTCCTGCAACAGGCCATTGGCGACCACCTGGTAGTTCGCCGGCGCCGTGATCAGGAACTCGCTGGTCGCCTTGTCATAGGGATGATCGATCGACGGAAGCCATTGGCGCGCCAGGTCCGGCCAGTTCGCGCTGAAGAACGTGCGTTCGCCATGCAGGTTGGCCCCGATGCGCAGGCCCCTTGCGGGAACTCCGTGGTAGCGCACCGTATACTGGCGGCGCTCGCGCGCCTTCGGCGCCGGCGCCAGCGTGATTCGCAAACGCCCGGCCCGGTGAGTATAGGGAACCGGCGCTGCGCCCGAGGTCACGGCGGCGACCGTCATCCCCTTGCCGTCCGCGGCCGACGCCAGGTCCAGCGCGGCTTCCGTGAGGCCGTCGCGCAGGAAGCGCAGATCCGCCGTGGCCTCTCCCACGATGACGTCCCTGGCATCTTCCAGCGTGAGTCGGAAGACGTAGTGCAGCGCGTCGATCCCCGGTTGCCTTGGGTAGGTGTCGGCAAACAGGGGCGCCGCCGCCAGGCAGAACCGGGCAATCCGCATGTACCGACTCTGCCTCACTCTACTTCAGGCGCAGGCGCAGAATCGAGAGCGAATGGGCCGGGAAGGTGTAGGGGAAGCCGTTTCCGGTGACCGATGCCGCCAGCGGGCGCGTCACCGGCCGGACCTTCTTATCGTCGCCGAAGGTGTGCGTCGCCTTCAGATCCGGGTGGTTCATCTCCCAGACCGAGCCCTCGCCCGCCAGCTCTCCTTCCTGGTTTTCGATGCGCGCGGCGATGTCCTGCGACTTGCTGCGATTCAGCACGTTGAGATACACGGCGCGGTTGCCGGCATCGTAGGTCGCCGAGACGTCCAGGTAGCCGAGCGGCGGGCGTGTGCCGATGCGGTAGGTCGGCGAGGAGACCGACACGGCCAGCGACGTGTTGCCGCGCTGCTTGCCGTACTCGACCAGCGGGAAGTAGATCGGTTGCAGGAAATAGCCCTGCTTGCTGGTCATGATCGGCGCGATGACGTTGACCATCTGCGCCAGGTTGGCCATCTTCACCACGTCGGCGCGGCGGAAGAAGGAGTTGAAGAACATGCCCATGGCGAGCGCGTCCTCGAAGTTGTAGATCTCCTCCAGCCCGTTGCGCCCGCCCGAGCGGTACCAGACGTTCCACTCGTCGTAGGCGATGTGGATGGGCCGCGGGTTGGGCTGGCCGGACTGGACTTCCCGGATCAGCGCGGCGGTCACGTCGATGTAGTGGTCGATGGTCTGGGAGAAGCCGAGGAAGCGCTCCAGGTCGTTCTCGCGGTTGTTGATGTAGGTGTGGATGGCGATGTAGTCCACCGTGTTCCGCAGCGCGCGCAGCACGGTGCGGTTCCAGTGGATCCAGTCGGCGCCGAAATTACTCGAGCCGCAGGCGACCAGCTTGATGCTGCGATCCACCAGGCGCATCGCCTTGGCCGCCTCGAGGGCGAACTTGGCGTAGTCCTCGGCGTTCTTGTGACCGAGCTGCCAGGGACCGTCGATCTCGTTGCCGAGCGCCCAGTACTTCACGTTGTACGGCTTGTCGCGGCCGTTCTTGCGGCGCTGCTCGGCCCAATAGGTGGGGCGCGACTCGTTGGTGTACTCCACCCAGTGCCGCGCGTCGTCGATGGGGCCCAGCCCGGCGTTGATGCAGATGTAGGGCTCGGCGCCGATGCGCTCCGAGTAGCGCAGAAACTCGTCGGTGCCGAAGCGGTTCGACTCGATGCCGCCCCAGGCCAGCTCCGGCCGCGCCGGCCGCAGGTCGCGCGGGCCGACGCCGTCCTTCCAGTTGTAGCCGGACACGAAATTGCCGCCGGGGTAACGCAGGATCGATACGCCGAGCCCCTTCACCGCTTCCATCACGTCGAGCCGAAAGCCGTCCCGATCCGAGAGCGGGCTGCCCTCCTCGAAGACGCCGCCGTAGATCATGCGCCCCAGGTGCTCGGCGAAGTTGCCGAACACCAACGGGTCCACCTGGCCGATGGTGCGATCGATATCGATCTTGATCCGGGCCTGCGGCGTCTGGGCGAGAGCGCCGGCGGCCGCCAGCAGCGCAACGACAAGTTTCATGGATGAACTCCGGGATTATACCGCGTGGCCGCCCCACCATGATATGATCGGCCCCAGCCGCTGGGAAGCTCCATGATCGGCGAGACCGTCTCCCACTATCGCATCCTCGCCAAGCTCGGCGAGGGCGGCATGGGTGTGGTCTACAAGGCCGAGGACACCAAGCTCGGCCGGCTGGTCGCCCTGAAGTTCCTGCCCCGGCAGGCGATCGCGAGCGAGGAGCTGAAGGCCCGGTTCCTCAACGAAGCCCGCGCCGCCGCCGCGCTGAGCCACCCCGCCATCTGCACCGTGTACGAAATCGATCAGGAGCACGGCTTCCTCGCCATGGAGCTGGTGGAGGGGCGGAGTTTGCGGCACCTGATCGCGGAGCGCCCGCTGCCCTTTTACGAGGCGCTCGAGTTCGCCGCCAAGATCGGCGTGGGGCTCCAGGCGGCTCACGAAAAAGGCGTCGTTCATCGCGACATCAAGCCGGGCAACGTGATGGTGACGCCCGACGGGCGCGTGAAGATCATGGATTTCGGGCTGGCGCTGCTCGCCGACCAGACCCGGATCACCCGCACCGGCACCGCCGTCGGCACGCCGGCATACATGTCGCCCGAGCAGACGCGGGGCAAAGCCCTGGATCGGCGCACCGATATCTGGGCCATGGGCGTGGTGCTGTACGAGATGCTTAGCGGCCGGCAGCCGTTCCAGGGGAACACCACCGAGGCGATGCTTTATTCGATCGTGCACGCGGAGCCGGAGCCGTTGACCGCGCTCCGCAGCGGGATTCCGATGCACCTGGACCGCATCGTCGCCAAGGCGCTGGCGAAGGATCCCGCGGCGCGCTACCAGCACGTCGAGGACCTCCTGGTCGACATCCGCGACCAGCAGGAGACCCAGACGGCGGCCGGCGCGATCCGGACCTCGCGGCGCCAAATCCCCTGGAAGCGTCTCGCCTGGGCCGCGGCCGTCGCCGGCTTGGCGGTGCTGTCGTATTTCCTCGGCGGTCTCCGGCGTTTCTCGACGCCCCCGGCGGCGGTGCGCATGACCGTCACCGCTCCGGGAGGGTCGGCGGCGGCTGATCCGGGCCGGCTGCTGGGGCCTCCGGTGGTCGCTCCGGACGGCAGCGCCATGGTGATTTCGTTGAAGAGCGGCGGCGCAGGAGCGCAGCACCTCTACATTCGCCGCCTGGACTCGGAGAAGCTGGTGCGGCTGGAGGGCACCGAGGGCGCCTCGTATCCGTTCTGGTCGCCCGACAGCAAGCAGATCGCCTTCTTCGCCGAAGGCAAGCTCAAGAATCGCCTGGTTCCTCGCGCCTCGAGCGAGGGGCCGCTGTACGCGGTGACGCCGGACGGCCAGCGCTTCCTGGCGATTGCCGGCAGGGAAAGCGACACGCCGGATACCGTCGACATCGTCCTCAACTGGCCGTCGCTGTTGAGAGGCGGGAACTGAGCGCGGGGGAGAGAGGCATTGTGACAACAAGACTGGCATTCGTCATTATCGTGGGAAGCCTGATCGCGGTCCTGCCCGCGCCGGCGCAAACCACCGACCTGGACGCGCGCTCGAGCGACGTGCGCCCGCTGATCGAGCGTTACGTCGACGATCGCGGCAGCCTGCTGCGCTTCTACAACGTGGACGGCTCGCCCACGCGGCGCGAGCGGCTGAAGCTTTTTTACACGGAATGGAAGGAACGCCTGGGGCGGCTGGACTTCGCTGCGCTCGGCCTGGACGGGCAGGTGGACCACGTGCTGTTCCGCAACCACCTGGAGCGGGAGGTGAAACGGCTCGAGCGGGACGCCGCTTCCGACGCCGAGGCGGCCTCGTACATCCCCTTCGCCGAGACGATCGTTCACCTCGAAGAGACCCGGCGAAAGCTGTTGCCGGTCGATCCGCAGCAGGCGGCGGGCACACTGGCGCAACTCACCCGGAAGATCGAGGAAACCCACCGGGCGCTGGAGAAGCAGTTGCGCTCGGGCGAGGGCGCCGACGCCGCGCGCAGCCGTCGGGTGGTGGCCAACCGCGCGGCCGCGGCGGTCAACAGCCTGCGCGCCACGCTGCGCGCGTGGTTCGGCTACCACGACGGCTATCATCCATTGTTCACCTGGTGGGCGGCGGAGACCTACAAGACCGCCGACGCGGCGCTTCAAAGCTACACCAGCTTTCTTCGCGAGCGCGTGGTCGGATTGCGGCCTGCCGCCGCTGGCGCAAATCCGCCAGGCGGCCCGCCCGGGGGCGGCTCGTTCGCCGGCGGGCGCGGCCGTGCCGGCGGCGGATTCCCGGCGACCGCGTCCGCGCGGCCCGGGGAAAGCGACGACATCGTCGGCGATCCGATCGGCCGCCAGGCGCTGCTCGACGAGCTCGCCCTGGAGATGATCCCCTACACGCCCGAGGAGCTCGTCGCCCTCGCCGAGCGCGAGCTGGCCTGGTGCGAGAACGAGATGAAGCGCGCCTCGCGGGAAATGGGCTTCGGCGACGACTGGAAGCAGGCGCTCGAGCGCGTGAAGAACCTCCACGTCGAGCCCGGCAGGCAGCCGGAGCTGATCCGCGATCTCGCCCGCGAGGCCGAGAAGTTCCTCGACGACCACGACCTGGTGACCGTGCCTCCGCTGGCGCGCGAGACCTGGCGCATGGAGATGATGTCCCCGGAACGGCAGCTCGTCAATCCGTTTTTCACCGGCGGGGAAACCATCAGCGTTTCCTTTCCCACCAGCGGCATGTCCCACGAGCAGAAGCTGATGAGCATGCGCGGCAACAACATCCACTTTTCCCGCGCCACCGTGTTTCACGAGCTGATCCCCGGCCATCACCTGCAAGGCTACATGGCGGCGCGCTACCGGAATCACCGCTCGCTGTTCAGCACGCCGTTTTTCGGCGAAGGCTGGGCGCTCTACTGGGAGCTGCTGCTCTACGACATGAAGTTTCACAAATCGCCCGAGGACCGCGTCGGCGCCCTGTTCTGGCGGATGCACCGCTGCGCGCGCATCGTCTTTTCGCTGCGCTTCCATCTCGGGCTGATGTCGCCGCAGGAGTGCATCGACTTCCTGGTGGACCGTGTGGGGCACGAGCGCGAGAATGCCACCGGCGAGGTGCGGCGCTCCTTCGGCGGAGGCTATGGCCCGCTCTACCAGGCGGCGTACCTGCTCGGCGGTTTGCAGCTCTACGCGCTGCGAAAGGAGCTGGTCGACGCGGGCAAGATGACGCATCGCCAGTTCCACGACGCCGTGCTGCGGGAGAACCGCATCCCGATCGAGATGATCCGCGCGAGCCTGACCAGGCAGCGCCTGCCGCGCGACTTCCAGACGAGTTGGAAGTTCTACGGTCCGGACCCGGCGGCGCGCTAAGTGGGACAGGCCTCCTGGCCTGTCCGGACTTCCGCCACGGGCTGCTATAAAACAGCCGTCTCCTCGAGCAACCGCCCTTCGGCGAAGCGCTCGAAATTGAGATCACGCGCCTCGACGATCGCGGTGGCGCCAGTGAGGATCAGGTCGGCCAGGATCTTCCCGGTGGCCGGGGAGTGCATGACGCCGTGCCCGCTGAAGCCGTTGGCGAGGTAGAGGCCCGGGACGGCCGCCACCGGCCCGAGGATGGCGTGATGATCGGGAGACATCTCGTAGAGCCCGGCCCACATGCGCGACGGGTTCACTTCCATCTCCTCCATGCACGGCACCCGGTCCACCGCCCGCGTCAGGATCTTCTCGAGGAACGCCCGATCCACCTCCATGCGGTAGCCCGGCGTCTCCTCCGGATCGTTCCAGGCGAGCAGCAGGCCGAGGCCCTCCGGGCGGAAGTGAAATCCGTTGGACATGTCGATGACCATCGGCGCCGTGTGCGGGATCTTGTCGAATGGCTCGGTTGGAACCAGCATGCGACGCAGCGGCTCCACCGGCAGGTCAACGCCCGCGGTGCTGGCGATCCGCGCCGCCCACGCGCCGGCGGCGTTTACCACGGTGCGCGTGGCGATGCTCCCGGCGGCGGTTTCGACGCCGGCGACGCCGCGCGAATCCACCTGGATCCCGACGGCCTCCGTCTCCCGCACGACCCGCGCGCCGTTCTCCACCGCCTTGCCCGTGAATCCCGTCATCACGCTATGCGGATCCACGAAGCCGTCCGTCGAGCAGAAGCTGCCGCCGAGGATGTCATCGGAGCGCAACTGCGGCACCATGCGAATCACGTCCCCTGCGCCGAGCAACTCCGCCGTCTTCAGTCCGAGGGAGACCTGGAGCGTGTAGTTCGCGCGCAGATAGTCCAGATGGCGTGGTGCGGTGGCTGCGAACAGGTAGCCCTGCGGCCGATAGCCGGAGGGATGGCCGGTCGCCTCCTCGAAGGCGGCGAAGAAGGGAATCGAGTGCAGCGACATCCGGATGTTCGCCGCGGTGGCGAATTGCGCGCGCACCCCGCCCATGCTCTTTCCCGTGGAGCCTTTGCCCTGGTGCCGCTCTCGCTCGACGAGCAGCACGTCGCGGCAGCCGGCCGCGGTGAGGTGATACGCGATGCTGGCGCCGACGATCCCGGCGCCGATGATGACCACGTCGGCCGCCTGCGCTGGCATGGCCTTCCCAGTGTATCAGCGGGCCATTGATTCGGTGTTGTGGGACAGGCCTCCGGGCCTGTCGTTTTCGGCATTCGGTGACTTCTGCCACGGGCTGTTAAGATGGGCGCATGCGAACGAAACCCTTCCTCCTCCTGCTGCCGCTGGCGATTCTGACCGCGCAGACGCCCGCCGACTGGACCCCGGAGCTTTCCCTGCAAGTCAAGCCGATCGGCGACGTGGTGCCTTCGCCGGACGGCAAGCTGGCGGCGTGGACCGAAACGCGGGCCATCCTCGACGCCGAGCGCAGCGAGCAGGTCACCCAGATCTGGCTGGGCCGCGCCGACGGCTCCTGGCGCATCCAGCTCACGCGCGGGGAGAAGAGCTCCACCTCGCCGGCGTTCTCGCCCGACGGGCGCTGGGTGTACTTTTCCTCCGCGCGCTCCGGCAAGGGGCAGCTCTACCGCATCGCGGTCGAGGGCGGCGAAGCCGAACCGCTGACCGACTGGAAGGGCGATCTGGGCCAGTCCCGTGTCTCCCCCGACGGGAAATGGGTGGCGTTCGCGGCGCGCGAGGAAGACAAGGATGAAGAGAAGCTCAAGAAAGAGAAGCGCGACTTCCGCGTTGTGGACGAGGCGCCGAAGAACCACGGCCTGTGGCTGATTCCGGCCGAGGCCGACGCCGGGAGCAAGCGCGCGCCGAAGCGGCTGGTGGAGCCCACGCGCCACATCGTCGGGCTGGCCTGGTCGCCGGACAGCCGGGCGATCGCCTACACACACCAGAAAACGCCCATCGCCAACGACTGGCCGTCGAGCGACGTGTCGGAAGTCGAGGTCGAGACCGCCAAGTCGCGTGTGGTGGCGGCCACCGAGGCCTCCGAATCCGGCGCGCTGTACTCCCCCGACGGCCGACACATCGCCTACGAGCTCAGCGGGATCCCCGCGCGCTGGCCGGGCCAGGAGCGCATCGCGCTGGCGCCGCGCCAGGGGGGAGCCGTTCGGCTGCTGCCGGCTACTTTCGACGAAGGGCCCAACCTGGTCGGATGGTCGCCGGATTCGAGCAAACTCCTGTTCACCGAGGCGCGCCACACGCGCGTCGCCGTGTACCAGGTGCCGGTCGACGGGCCCGCGGCGCCGCTCTACCAGCGCTCTCGCGGCACGATAGGCTTCGCCATCCGGATGAACACCGCCGGCACGCACGTCGGCATCAGCCAGGAGAGCCCGGAGGAGGCGCCCGAAGCATACGTGCTGCGTGTGGGGGAAATCCGGCCCGTGCAGGTGAGCCGCGCCAACGTCGATTTGCTGAAGCCGCCGATTGGCAGGACGGAGGCGATCCGATGGAAGGCGCCCGACGGGATGGAGGTCGAAGGCCTGCTCACCTACCCGGCCGGCTACGAGAGCGGCCGGAAGTATCCGCTGATCCTGATCATCCACGGCGGGCCCGCGGGGGTATTCTCCGAAAGCTACATCGGCCGCTACGGAATCTATCCGATCGCCGGCTTTTCCTCGCGCGGCTATGCCGTGCTGCGCGCGAATCCGCGCGGCTCGAGCGGCTACGGGATGAAGTTCCGCTTCGCCAACGTCAACGACTGGGGCGGGGGCGACTACCGCGACCTGATGGCCGGCGTGGACCGCGCCATCGCCATGGGAGTCGCCGATCCGGATCGCATGGCAGTGATGGGCTGGAGCTACGGCGGCTTCATGACAAGCTGGGTGATCACGCAGACCAAGCGGTTCAAGGCCGCCGTGATCGGCGCCGCGGTGACCAACCTGTGGAGCTTTACCGGCACGGCCGATATCGCCGGCTTCCTGCCCGACTACTTCACCGGCGAGCCGTGGGAGAACTTCGAGAACTATCGCACCCACTCGCCGATGTCGTTCGTCGGCCAGGTCTCGACGCCGGCGCTGATCCTCCACGGCGAGAACGACCTGCGCGTGCCGATCTCGCAGGGCTATGAATACTACAACGCGCTGAAGCGGCGCGGGGTGACGGCCAAGATGGTGACCTACCCGCGCATGCCGCATGGGCCCACCGAGCCGAAGTTCATCCAGGACATCATGCAGCGCCACCTGGATTGGGTGGACAAGTACGTCCGATGAACCGGACTATGATTAGCCGCTGATCAACGCCGATGAACGGGGATTCCATCCTGGCGGAAACGCCGTCTGGGTCGCCGCCATCGCCGGGCTTGAATTCCCCCCGCCGAGGCTGTAAGATTCCATGTAGAACAACCGCCTTCAGGAGGTGTCGCGTGAGGTATTTTGTTGTCCTGTTTATGCTGATTGGTTTGCTTTCTCCGGCGGCGGCGCAGGTGGACCGCGCCACGCTGGTGGGCACGGTCACCGACCCGACCGGAGCCGTGGTTCCCAACGCCCAGGTGGATCTCGTGTCGCAGGAGACCGGCCTGCGGCGGCAGGTGAAGACCGGCGAGTCGGGCGCGTACACGGTCTCGCTGTTACCCATAGGCATCTACACGGTCACGGTCACGATGCGGAGTTTCGCGACCGTCACCGTCAGGGACGTGCGAATGGGTGTGGGCGACGCGCGGACGCTCGATGTGCAACTGCGCGTCGGCGCGGTCGAGTCGCAGGTGAACGTGGAAGGCGTGGAGACGCCGCTCGAAACCAACGCCGCGACGCTCGGAACCGTGATCGGCGCGCAGCAGGTGCGCGAGCTCCCGCTGAACGGCCGCGGCTGGGCCGGCCTGAGCGCGCTGGCGCCGGGCGCTATCAACACCGGCACCGGCAGCCAGAGCTCCATCCGCTTCCTGGGCCGCGCGGTGGATGACAACTACTGGACCTTCGACGGGCTGGACGCCACCGGTGTCAAGGACCCGCGCCAGGAGTCCGCCCTGCGCCTGATTATCTCGACCGACTCGATCGCCGAATTCCGGGTGAACTCCACGCTCTACTCGGCTGAGTCCGGATCGGGCGCCGGCGCGCAGATCAACCTGGTGTCGAAATCCGGCACCAACGAGTTTCGCGGCAGCGTCTTTGAATTCGTCCGCAACGACGTCTTGGACGCCCGCAACCCGTTCGACACTTCCAAGCAGCCGTTCCGGTTGAACCAATTCGGAGGCAGCGCCGGCGGCCCCATCCTGAAGAACCGCACTTTCTTTTTCGCCAACTTCGAAGGCCTGCGCCAGCGGGTCAGCTCGACGGCCCGCAACGATGTGCCCAGCGCGGCGTTCCGCGCCCGCGCGACGATTCCGGCGGTCCGGCGGATCGTGGACGCCTACCTGTTGGGCACTGAGCGGACTTCCAACGCCGACATTGACCGGGCCGTCGGGAACGTCCTCGAGTCGTCGCGGGAAGATTCCGGCACGCTGCGCGTCGACCATCGCTTCAACGACAGCAACACCTTCTTCGCGCGCTACAACATAGACGATGGCTTGATCGTGGCGCCCCGCACCGTGATCCCGGGCGACCGGACGGAGAGCCTCTTCCGGCCTTCGAACTTCGTGATGCAGTTCCAGCGCGTCTTCTCGCCCACCGTAGTGAACGAAACCAGGGCGGGCTTCAACCGCTCGGCGCTCAATCGCTTCACGATCGCCCCGTTCGCCGAGTCGATCGCGGTGTCCGGCTTCACGACGCTGAATAGCTCGAACCTGCTGATTGAAACCGGGACCTCCTATACGCTGGCCGACAGCCTGGCGCTCACGCGCGGCCGCCATACGATCAAGATCGGGGGCGAGATTCGCCGCGCGCACGTCAACGTGGCCGACCCGGCTTACGACGACCTAGCGGTGACCTTCGCGAGCCGCAACGACCTGCTGGCCAATCGTGTGGACCGCGTGGCCATTGGGACGGGCAATGACGTGCTGGGCACCCGCAAGTGGTACTACTTCGCCTACGTGCAGGACGACATCAAGGTGAGGCCGGAGCTGACCCTGAACCTCGGCCTGCGCTACGAGTTCTACTCGGTGAACAAGGAAGCCAACGACCGCTACCGCATTTTCGACCTGCACGGATGCCGGGGTTTCTGCCCGCCCGGCCCCTGGTACGACGCCGATCGCAACAACTTCGATCCGCGCATCGGCATTGCCTGGGCGCCGAAGGCGCTGAAGGGGAAGACTGTAATTCGCACCGGCGCCGGCATCTATCACGGCCCCGGCCAGGTCGACGACCAGAACGCCGCGCTGGACAACGCGTCCGACAATTTCTCGCTGACCGCGGCAGACGCGCCCGGCCTCTCCTTCCCGGTGGCGCCGTTCCTGGCCCAGGCTCGGGTGGTCGGCCTTACGCCCCGCTCCTTGCAACGCGATCGCCGCGACCTCTATAGCGCCCAGTGGGGCTTGTCGATCCAGCAGCAATTGCCTGCCGCCTTCATTACCCAGATCGGCTACGTGGGCAGCGCGGCCAGCAAGGTGACCACGCGGCTCGACATCAACGTCCTGGACCCGGTGACCCGGGTGCGCCCGCTGCCGAATTTCGGCCGCATTGACGAGAAGCGGAACGACGGCAAGAGCAACTTCAACGCCCTCCAGTTCTCCCTGCACCGGCGCGCGGCGCGCGGCCTGACCTGGGGGACCGAGTACATGTGGTCGCACTCCATCAACGACGGCAGCACCGGCGGCGGCGAGGGGCTGCGGCCACAGGATCAGGCGTGCCGACACTGCGACAGGGGCAACAGCTCAACGGACGTCCGCCACACCATCACCAGCAACTGGCTTTACAAGCTTCCCTTCGGTCCCGGCCAGCGGATGCTCAACGCCGGCCCGGCTTCGAGGATCCTCGGCGGATGGGAAATGAGCGGCATCTGGACCATGCGGACGGGGCGTCCGCTGAACATCTCGATTTCGCGCAGCTCCGGCGACCTTCCGGACGGCAACAGCCGGGACCCGCGGCCCAACCTCGTCCCCGGCGTATCCATCTACCCGGCGGGCGGCCGGACCTTCGCCCAGTGGTTCAACCCGGCCGCCTTCGCCATTCCGGCAAGCAGAACCTGGGGCAACCTCGGGCGTCACATCGGCCGCGGCCCCGGCCAGGCGCAGGTGGACTTCTCTCTGCAGAAGAAGATTCGCATCGTCGAAGCCAAGGAGCTGGTCTTCCGCATCGAGACGTACAACCTGTTTAACCGCGTTCAGGCGGCGAACCCCGGCACGACCCTCACGTCGCCGGCCAGCTTTGGCCTTGTTAACAACGGGCTGAACCGCACGATCGGCACCGGCACGTCGCGGCAAATTCAGTTGGCGATGCGCTTCAATTTCTGATACCGCCAACGGCGTCAGGCGCGGGCGACGGCGGCCGCTGAACGCACCGGGCGAAGCGACTCCTTCCATCGCAGCCGGGCGAGGCTGACGATGCGTATCACTTCGGGCACATCGAAGGGCTTGGCCAGCACGTCGTAGCCGCCCAGGTTCAGCACCTCGGCCCACAGCGTCTCGTCGGCGTACCGGGAAGTGACGATCATCGGAGGCGGGTGTGGAAGAGTCCCGAGCCTTTCCAACAGGTCCTGCCAGGCTCCGTCGGGGAAGTCCCGCTCACAAATGACTACTCCGGTCCGGCGGCGGCGGAGCAATTGCACAGCCTCTCCCCAGGCGCGCGCGCTGTGGATCTTCCAGTTGGGGTAACGGAGGATATCCCTGAGCCTGGCGTGATCCTCATCCCAGGAACTGACGGCAAGAACAGCCACGGTTCCGCCTTGGCGGGGCATCTCCGGCAGGTTCGTCAAGAGGCCTGACATCGGCCACTCCTATCACTGCGAACTCCGGTATCGCTGTCATCATGCGCCGATCGGCGGGGGTTGTCAAGGGGGGACAAAACGGCAGGGGAAAAAAACGGCAACTACCGGACAGCGGCGGCAGTCGTGCTCGCGGGCATTTTGATCGCACGATTTCGCCGGTGCGCGACGCGGTTCGCGAGCTGGTCTTTGTGGGGCGGACGCCCTCGTCCGCGCCGGACCCCCTGGTCCGGCTCGCTGGGGACCCTATTCGAGTGCCCAAACAAGGCCGACGAGGGCGTCGGCCGCGGTCCTGGGGGACCGCCCCACGATGTGCCGTGCCCTCGCTGCGGTTTCGCAAGATGAACGGCCGTTGCCATTGGTCCGCACGGCGTGTCACAATGTGTAACACATGAAACGAGCAACCGTTCGGGATCTGCATCTGAAGACCAGCGCCATCGTACAGGAAGTCGTCAAGGGGCAGACCTTCGTTATCGAGAAGCGGGGAGTGGCGGTGGCGGAGCTGCGGCCGATGTCCTATCTGCCGTCGACGCGGCGGCTGCCGGATCGGGAGGCTGAGATCCGGAAGATGCCGCCGGCTTTGGATAGCGGAAAAATCCTGGAAGAAGACCGCAGTTGAGACTGTACTTCGACACCGCCTACGTAGCCAAGTGCTACATCCACGAACCGAATGGCCGAGCTGTGCGGGCAATGGCGGCGCGAGCGGCCGGACTTTACAGCTCGGCATTCGCGATCGCGGAACTGGCCTGCGTGTTCTCCCGGCAGATCCGTGAGCGCCGGATGACCGCGGCGCAAGCGGCCATTTGGCGTCGGCGGTTTCGGGAGGACCTTCGGGAAGGAGTATGGGTCTTGTTTCCGGTGTCAGAGCATCTGCTCGACCGCGCCGAAGCGATGATTGGGGGGTTGCCGCCCGAGGTATACCTGCGCGCCGGCGACGCCATCCACCTGACGACCGCCCACGAGCACGGTTTCGATGAGATCTGGTCGAACGACCGGCGGTTGCTGTCGGCTGCGACGCACTTCGGGATGAAGGGGCGGTCGGTGCAGCCGGCCCGCGTCTGAGGACGGCGTCAGGCCGGTGGGGGAGGCCGCTGCTCGACTTACGCTACGCCGCCGTGGTTTGTCGCGTTCATACTGTGGAGTCAAGCGCAACTACCGGACAGCAGCGGCGGTCGTGCTCGCGGGCCGCGGCTCCACTGTCAGCGTCAGCGCCATCGATGCCCAACCAGTGCCGGCCGCCGAGATCCACTGGTCCTTGCCGTGCGGGAAGCCGCTCTCCTTGTACGGTTGGATCGGGAAAGAGCGGGTGCGCACCAGCCAGGAGCCATCCGTCAATTGCGTGCGCAGCAGGAAGTCCACGCCGCGATCATAGGCGTCATCGGATGGACGCAGCACGCCGGCGGTGTGGAGCGCTACCAGCGCCTGCCCGGTGGCATAGGCATCCGGGTCCAACGGCCCGATCTGCGCCCAACCGCCGGTGGAACGCTGATCGGCAAGCAGCGCCCGGGCGCGCTCGCGAACGACAGCCGCGTCGGCCTTCGCCCACGCCAGCCCGAGCAGTTGCATCGCGCGATCCTCGCCGTTCTGAGGCGCTTGTTTCAAAAGCCATTCCCGGGCGCGCTCGATGCGCCGCGGATCGCCGCCGTAGAGCTGCAACGAGCGCAGGCTGAGCGCGGTGGCGGTGAAGTCGCTGGCTTCGATGGGAGGCCGCCGCATCAAGGTGGGCCAGCTCCCATCCGGGCGCTGGTAGCCGGAGATGAGCCGCACCATGGCTTGCGTGGTGGTGTCGGCCGGGTAGTTGTCCGCGGCCAGACCAACCAGGCTGTAGGAGACCACGATCGGCGGGTTCGGGATTTTGGTCGTGCCCGGCGCCATGTGCGGGCCGAGCGGCCGCCACATCGCCATGACCATCTTCAGGTTCTGCTCCACGTGCGTCCGGCTGACGGCAAAACCGCGCTCGCGGGCGAGTGAGGCGGCCATCGCCGGCAGATTCTGGTGGTGGCACGACACGCAGCCGGATACTTTCACAAACTGCGGGCTGCTGGTGAGCAACAGTGCCAGCGCCTTCTCCACCGACTGCCGGATCAGTGCGTCCCGGGAAGCCCCGGCCTGCCGCAACAGGCGCACTACGGGCGTGTGCCCGCGTCGGAGCGCCCACAGCAACGCCGTCTCCCCGTTGTTGTCTTTCGCGTTGACATCGACGCCCGCCTTAAGGATCTCCTCGACCATCCCGGTGCTTCCGTCGTCATTGTAGGCGGCCCACATGAGCGTGGTCGCTCCGGAGCCGTCGCGGACTTTAAGATCGACGCCGGCTTCGACGAAGGCCCGGAACATCTCGCGGTTCTGCATCCACAGCGAGGGAATCACCGCGGGATAACCGGCGGGGCCTTCATTGGGATTGACCCCGTTCCGGAGCAGTTCCCTTACCTTCGCGGTGTCGCCCGCCCAGACCGCGGCCAGCAGCGGAGTCGGCTGGGTGAAGTCGCCGAACTGACCGCGGAGCAAGCCGGCGAGAAAAAGAAACCCACACGAGATTCTGATACCAGACAAGTGACGCATCCCCCAGCACGAATTATACCCGAGCTGTGCGGCGCGTCGTGGACAGGCGCTCTGCGGCCGGCAGCCCGCGGCAGAAGTCACCGAATGCCGAAAACGACAGGCCGGGAGGCCTGTCCCACAGGCGGGAATGGGCGATAATCAGACCCATGCCGGCGGAAGGCATCGACGCGGTGCGCATCCCGCTGGCCATGCTCGTCGTGTTCGGCTCGGCGAAGCTGCTGGCGGAGATCCTCGAGCGCTTCGACCAGCCGGGGCTGGTCGGCGAGATCCTGGCCGGCGTGCTGATCGGCCCGAGCGCTCTCGGGTGGGTGCGGCCGGACGTGGTGCTGGGCGCGCTCGCCGAGTTGGGAGTGATCTTCCTGCTGTTCCGCGTGGGCCTGGAGGTGAAGGCCTCCGAGCTGGTGCGCGTGGGAGGAACGGCCACGATGGTGGCGCTGGCGGGCGTGGCGGCGCCGTTCCTGTTCGGCTGGGGAATCCTGCTGGCGTGGCGCGCTCCGCAGATCGAGGCGATCTTCACCGGCGCGGCGATGGTGGCCACCAGCGTGGGAATCACGGCGCAGGTGCTGGCCGCGCGCGGCGTGCTCGGCCACATCGCCAGCCGGACCATTCTGGCGGCGGCGGTCATCGACGACGTGCTCGGCCTGCTGGTGCTGGCGCTGGTCAGCAGCATGGCGCAGGGTCGGGTGAATGTCGCCGGACTGGCGCTGACGGCGCTGGCGGCGATCGCCTTCACGGCGATCGTCTTCAAGTGGGGTGCGGGCGCGATGGCGCGGCTGGTGCCGCGCGTCGAGAACCGGCTGCGCGCCGGCGAGATCCAGTTCAACCTGGCGATGGTGTTGCTGTTCGCGCTCGCGCTGCTGGCGGTCTCGACGGGCGTGGCGGCGATCGTCGGCGCGTTCCTGGCGGGGATGGCGCTGGGCGAAAGCGTCGGCCAGCGGGTGCGCGACCTGGCGCACGGGGTCACCGAGCTGCTGGTTCCGTTCTTCCTCGCCGGCATCGGCATGCATCTCGACCTGGCGGTGTTCTCCGACTCCTCGACGATCGCGCTGGCGGCCGCGATCCTGGCGGCGGCCATCGTCTCCAAGCTGATCGGCTGCGGGCTGGGGGCATGGCGGCTCGGAAGGGCCAACATGTGGCGCGTCGGCCTGGGCATGGTGCCGCGGGGCGAGGTGGGCATGGTGGTCGCGCAGATCGGGCTGAACCTGGGTGTAATCTCCGCGCCCGTCTACGGCGTCGTAGTATTCATGGCGGTGGCCACCACGCTGGTGGCTCCGCCGCTGGTGAGGCGGACCTTCCGCGGGCTGGAAGGCGCGGCCGGGGAAGAGTTTCGCCTTGGATGAAGAGGAGGAGATGAAGATGCGGAGGATACGATGCGGCTGACGTCGGTGGCGGTGGGCCTGGCGACGGCGGTTTCGCTCGCCGCGCAGGGCACCTTCACCGAGTGGACCATCCCGACGGCGAACACGCAGCCGCACTGCGTGGTGGCCGATTCGCGCGGTCGCATCTGGTATGCCGGCGCCGGCTCGCACAAGGTCGGCGTGCTGGACCCGGCCACGGGCGTCATCCGCGAGTTCACCCCGCCGACGCCGAACTCGCACCCGCATGGCATCGCCGTCGACGGCGGGGACACGGTCTGGTTCACCGAGATCGACGGCAACCGCATCGGCCGAATCGACCCGGCGACGTTTCAGATCACCGAGTACCCGCTGCCCAACCCGGGCTCGGGCCCGCACACGCCGATCTGGGACGGCCGCGACGCCATCTGGTTCACCGAGCAACGGGGCAACCGCATCGGGCGGCTGAACATCCGCACCGGCGCGATCGAGGAGTTCGCGATTCCGACGCCCAACTCGGGCCCCTACGGGATCGTCGCCGACGCCGCCGGCAACGCCTGGTTCTGCTCGTTCGGCGGCGGCTCCAACCGCATCGGCCGCGTCGACGCGCGCACCGGCGAGGTGAAGGAGTTCGGCACGCCCACCGCCAACTCCGGACCGCGCCGGCCGTGGATGGACTCGAGCGGCCGCATCTGGATTACGGAAAACCGCGCCAACCGCATCGCGGTATTCGATCCTGCCACCGAGCGCTTCACGGAATGGATGTCGCCTACGCCGAACGGACAGCCCTACGGGGTCGTGGTCGACCGCGACGACGCCGTCTGGTACAACGAATTCAACACCAACTTCCTGGTGCGGTTCGACCCGCGGACCGAGCGGTTCACGCGCTACCCGTTCCCGACCCCGCGCGTGATTTTGCGCATTGTGGCCGTCGATCCCGCCAACCGCATCTGGTACGGCGGCAACGCCTCCAACCGCATCGGCGTGATCGACCCGCGCACCTCGGCGGTAAGCGCCGCCAGTTTTCGCGCCACCGAATCCAACTCCGGGATCGCGCCCGGCGCGTTGGTGACCATCTTCGGAGACGGCTTCGCCGGGGAAACCGAGGTGGCCGGCGCTCTGCCGCTGCCGTACTCGCTCGGCGGGGTCGCGGTCGAGGCGGGCGGGAGAGCCGCGCCGCTCCATTACGTCTCCCCGCGGCAGTTGAGCGCGCTGATCCCGTTCGAGACGGCTCCGGGACCCGCCTGGCTGCGCGTTACGCGCGGCTCCATGATCGTCTCGCAGATGGTCGAGGTGCTGGCGGCGGCGCCCGGCGTGTTCGCCGTGAACCAGCAGGGGACCGGAGCCGGCCTGATCGTGCACGGCGCCGATTTCCGGCTGGTCGCCGAGAGCGCGCCCGCGCAGCCGGGCGAGTTCATCGCGATCCTGGTCACCGGGCTCGGGCGCACCGAGCCTTCCTTCGCTTCCGGAGCGCTGCCGCCGAGCCCGCCACCGGAGACGATCGCACGGCCCGAAGTGCGCATTGCCGGCCTGCCCGCCCTGGTGACCTTCTCCGGCGCCGCCCCGTTCGCCCCGGGTGTCTACCAGATCAACGTCCAGGTGCCTGCCAGCGCGCCCTCGGGAACGCAGTCCGTCGAGGTGACGGTGAACGGCGTCATGTCGAATGTGGTAACGATGGCGGTGCGGTAGAATTCGCGTTGTGGGACTCCCCATCATTAGTCAAGGCATTTTTGAGGAGGGGTACCCTCCGGTTGGTTCAGGGCTTGGCGCCGGTTGGGGTCGTAGCAGGAACCATTCTTGAGCAGGGTGAAGAACAGTGCG